>Ga0065711_1033689_pt1 | contig 25014 bp, 11 predicted proteins | sample Hoacrofraction12_FD_59098 | JGI IMG/M metagenome (GOLD analysis project Ga0065711, IMG submission 59098) | Hoatzin crop microbial communities from Cojedes, Venezuela - Epithelial fraction 12 v2 (version 2) | ecosystem: Host-associated > Birds > Digestive system > Esophagus > Crop | place...
CGCAGGGGCGCGCGCGGGCGGCGTGAGGGCCGCCGCGTGCTGCGCTTCCCTCTTGGCGCGGTTCTGCGCCCGGCTGAGGGAAGCTCTGACGTAACCGGAGACTGCGGCCTGGGCAGAAGGGCTCAGGCTGCGCAGCTGGCCTGACTGCAGCGCGCTGCGTAAAATACCCGCGGCTGGTGGCTCAAGCGCTATTTCAGAGCTTGCACTGGGTCAGTAGTTATTCCTCTCGGCTCCATTAAGGTAGCCTGTAGAAGTTTTTAGTTTTCTGAGGAAAAAAGTAATGCTCACATGTGGAAGACATTAAACGATGTGTTCCTGCGTCTTGTTCTGCGTTCTTACACCATCATTTATTTCAGAAAGTAAACATACATGAATTACATATAAACAGTAAAGCTATTGATTTAATTTGTGGAGTAGAAATAAGGTCATGACTATGTCCTGAGAATGCGAGGATTGCCAAAATACACAGTAGATACTTTTCAGAAAAAAACAGTATGTATCAAGTAACAGTTGAGTCAGAAAACCCTGAAGTTAGTGTAAGCAGATGTTGGTTACAGCTCACATTGATGGGAAGTATATAATCACCGCCCCTGTAGCCACTCACTGTCCATTTCTGGTTCAAGAACTTCCCTGAAAGTCTGTTTCTAATTTTATGGAAACCCTTTGAAATTTGGCACAGTTTTCGAAAGTATGTAGGAAAAAAAAGTCTGCTAGCGGTTTGGCCTCCAACTGTGAAAACAGACACTGCCTTTTCAAACTCCTCTCCTAGATCCGCTGACCAACACCCAGAAGAGAGAATTTCTATTCTTTTAGAATACGGCAGGAGAATGAAGGTCTGTATGCTGCTGAATTCAGGTTTTGGTAACATTTGCATCTGTTGTTTTAAACTTCCAGCTACTGCACAAGGCCAGGCTCTGATGTGAAAGTATTTGTTCTAAAGAAAAAGGAAAGGGAAGTCTTTTCAAACGTACTGCAGGGACATTTTTGCTTGTTGCTTGGACAGATTACAGCACTTAGAGAGAGTGGGAGGATTTATTTACAAACCATAGAGCTGTGCTCCAGGCAATATTAGAAAAGTAATTATTGTTTGTTTTTGTCCTGCAGACCCGGCTAAAAATCATATTTGGTGTGGTTATATGCCTTTTGCTTTCCTTGTTACTTATGTGCATTATACTGCTTCCATCAAGAGGTAAGGCATTTGTAGTCTAATGTAGTGTAAAACACAGTATCTTTAGCTACTGTGGCTTCTAAAGTTCATAAAAGTTTGTCAGATCGTGATTAGGATTGTCCTGTCACAATTGTTACGGCTTTATCACTTTACAGAAATGTACTGACAGCTGAGATATCCTGAAGGTATGATCGAAATGCCAGCAGATGTTGAAACAAGGAACTCCTTGAGGTGAAAAGCACCTGAATTAATTTTACTGTGCATGATACATAATGTTCTTAGACAGGACTGCAAAAATAATTCTCAGATCTCCTTTTTTTGTTGTTGTTGTTGTGTTAGGGATTAGGAGACTCTCACAAACTGTTAGTAGTTTCCTTTAGCTTGGTGAACTTGTATTTGGTTTTAAATGGTTGTGTAATAATTACAGAAGTTCTCTATCCAATGGCAAGTTAAACATTTTCTTGTAGGTAGGGTATGGTGAGTTGTTTGTAAACATATTTGAGATTACATTGCAAAATTAAAGTCAGCATTGTATAAAATATGGATGCATCGTTTGCTCTAGTATTATTGTGCCAGTTGTAGGTAAATGAGCACAGTATGGTCTGGTGAGTCCTCTGGTAAAGTTTGAAGTGAGTGTGGTTTGAAGTTTAGAGCCTGAGTGGCACTGACTTGACAGTAATTTTTTTTTGAGAGGTGTAGTAAGGGCAATATAAGTATTTACATGGCCCTTCCACTACAGCAGATTAGCTGAATGCCTCTGAAATAATTAAAATAATAATAAAAAGCCCATATTCCAGTAACTATCTATTTAAAGGGATTTTTTTTTTCTATTATTATTCTTTGTTCATGTGTTGGCTGGGTGACTGAGCTGAAGAAATCAGTTTTGCATTCACAACTAAATGTTATAAAACGAGCTATCTGCATAAATCTTGTGAAAATGAAGTCCTGTAGTTAATGTGCATGTTTTGTGAAAGGTCAAATCTCTTTCCTACCTGATATTTCTGTGGAATATGGTTATCATGGGTTGTTTCATTGAGAGAGGTGTTGGAGGTTTCGGGAGCAGTTAGCATTGATTCTGTTATGCAGCATGTGAATATGAGGATAGATTGTAGCGAGGTGGGAGGCAGTGCTGGGAAGAGATGACCACCTCAGAGTGATAGGTTTGACTTCTACTGTCAATGATGAGGTGCCAGATTGTTTGGCTAGCTAAAGGATGGGCAAATCTGAGCTTTCATTACTAGATAAATGTATGGTATCAAGTCAGACTTACTCATGCCAAGTCTGCATGTGAAGACAGGGCAGGATATTTTTACGAGATTTAAATGAAAAAGAGCAGTGAGGAAAAAAAGAGGCTGGAAACCAAGGATCAGTTTGGCAACCTGAAGAAGTTGCTAAAGATCATGGAAGTACTATAGGAGGAAGTGAATGTGTTTTTTCCCTTCTGAAGTTACCACATACCAGCTCACTGGTCTTATTCTGAGCCTCTTCAGTACCTGAGCCATTACGAAGAATCTTTTCGTCTCTATAGTTTCTTGGAATAGCAACTTGGTAACCAGTCGTATCAGACATCACGTTTAGATCCAGCAGGATGATAAAGAATTTATCTGACTTTACAGAATGCTTTTGAAGGAACATTTTAGACAATTGTGGAATACACAATTACATTGAACACATAGCTATGTTTTTACCACATCTGATTAGGGCTTCTTATTCTCAGGTGGAACTGCAAGTGCTGCAGGTATCTGTTTAAATGCCTAAACCTTTTTCAGTTCTTAGTAATCTGCTGATCAGTTGTAAAAGGAAGAAATAGAAATTAATTTTGCAGTTACAAATATTGCAAGTCAAAGACAGACAGGAAATAGCTACAGAGATGGAATGTTTGTACATTCCACCTTTCCTACTGCTTAAATGGAATGATGCGGCAATCTAGGAAGACAACTAACTACATATGAAAAATGTATAGACACAGACAGACTAAATTTCTACTTAAGAAATCAGCAAAGAGAAATGTCATCTGTAATTCTGAAAGAACTGAAAGAAATATTTAGTTCTGGTTTTGTCTGCTAAGTTTCTAGTAATTTCATGTTCTTCAGACTTCTCAAAATATGACAGCTGGTTTTGGTCTACACGTGGAAGAGTATAAAAACATGAAAAATTCTCAAAAGTTATACTGGAAAATAATTTTCTGTTTGGAGAGGACAGTAAGGGGGAAATGCTTTGTTGTGGTTATTACGCAATTTCTGTGGGGGCTGAGAAGAGCAAGGCAGGCAATCTCAAAACAATGAGTGGTACCTATGCCTAATAAATTAATGACAGTTTTTTGACATTTCTTTGAGTTCGGAATGTGCTGTGTGATTTACCTTACTATGATAACCCAGCTATGATAACCCAACTGTAAACAGTTCAGAAAGGTTCTTTTCACTTGTGCACTGGTGTACCTAGTCCTGCTCTGCTGCAGCATAAACAAGAAAGAAAATACCTGTCTGCAGTTAAAAAGCAATAGTGGAACCGCAGGCAGAGTTACAAGTAACTGAATGTGTTGCTTAGGCTCCAAATTAGTCTTTTGCTATTTTTAATGAATGTGCAGAATCCTGCCTGTCATGTTTCTGTTCCCGTTGTATGCTTAACTTAGGCCTGAGACCAAGAGGTTGGTGCTCTGATGTTGCAGATTAGGTCACAGGGCATACTTCTCGGCCGGGAAATGGTGAGCAGCCAGTTACTGAGGAACTGGTGGTCTTCTTTGCTACACCCCAGCCAAATCCATTTTCTGATTTAATAAATGCCTGCCTGTGTTCTGATGCAAAGTCAAGCAGGATGGCTTCCATCATTATAGAGTGGAAGTAAAATGCTTCCAGTCAGGAATGCAATTGCTGGTACTGAATTCAGCTAGAGGTGGTGCTATTTGTAGCTGCTTTCTAGCTGAAATTGGTGCCTGGGTGTTTGACTTAAAACTGAAATAAAAGGAAATTCTCATCTTCTTGGCTATCTGTCAGAATTAGCAAGTGACAATTAGAGATTGTAAATGCTCGGCTGTTGGTGAAGTTTCTTGTAATTGAAAATCAATAGATTACTGCGGCGACAGTATGCTTCCACCAAAATCTGGTGGTTCAGTTTTAGCTACGAGTGCAGGCTCAGATCGAAGTAACAGTGTAAACCTAGCTACAATGATCTGTACACTGGTGGCAGAGGGCTATCATAAGGTTATTAGATCAGAGTAATAAAAACAAATATTAAGATGGATTAGACTAATTCATACCTCCTCTGTTTGGTACTTTAGGCTGCTAAAAATTGTTAGGAATTCATACTAAAATTTTTCTAGATAAGTTTTCAAAAACCAATATGCTCCATTAGTTTATATTCCCTTAACAGGGCTCAGTCTGCTATACTTGTGCAGCTGTGGTCTGTGACAATACACCTGGGACTGTGGGGCTGGGTGAGCCTTTTTTTTCCAAATCTGACTAGTGCTTTGAAGAACCTCTTTTGTTGCTTAGATTCTTAAATCAGCATGAAGTGGCTTACCCAAAACAGGCTCTGTTAATTTTCTATGCTAATTCACATGCTCTGTTAATTTTCTATGCTATTCACAGAGAATAAATACTCTGGTTTAGAACTGCTTTAAAGGAGTTACCACAACAATGTTACCTCTCCAAGTCTATGCTTAGAAATAATGTGTGGTGCCTGTGATCTAAGGTAAATTTTTATACTACCTTTTCTTTACAAAGATATTTTCTGAAAACTTGATATTTAATAAATGAAAGGAATTATAATGATTCTTTCTCACTGTATAGTTAGCGGATTTTCTCCTTTCCCGGATCCTTATGCAGTAGAGATGTTAGTCAGTAGCAAACTAAACTGTTCTCATTCTAGCATGCTCTAGCTTTCTGTGCACGGTTTCTGTCCCTACCAGTAACAAGAGCTGGATCATACTCTCCAGCACAGAACATGACTTCTTCAGACCTCACCTTTTCTTCTCATTCCAAAGGGTATTTTTGAAGTAATCTTCACTGAGAAAGCAGTGGCACACCTCAGAAAAAGTGACTAAATGTAACGCAGGTATGGAAAATCAGATTCAGCTGATGTGGAGCTGAGTGTGACCAGAAGTGCTGGAGCAGGATCAGGAATGTTGGAATTAATTTCCTGATGAACTGGGCTGTGGTTTCCTCAAGTGGAAGGCTATCTTTCTGCGCACGTTGAAGGAGCTTGTGCTTGAGCTATTAGCATCGGCCCACAGAGATGAGAATGGACATTCCAGTCCAGAAGCAGAATAAGATACCGTCTGCAAGCTGGATGTCCCAAGATGCTAACCAGTTTTCTTTTGGCAAGTCATCTGTATGCTAAGTAGCAGTGGATACTAAATAAAATCCATATAAAATACATATATATTAAACACATATAAATAAATATAAAATAAATATATACAGCTACATATATAAAAATAACAAATATAGAAACCAAAATGCTTTCTGATTATTATGTACGCTTGGTTTAATTTGGCAGGAGTAGACACAATTTAAATGGATGCACATTAACCTATGTTGTGGAATAAGCCAGCAGGGCTTTGACATCTAAAGTAAGGGTTGTGTTGGTCTGTACACGTCCAATCTTTGAAAGGCAATAACCCTCGTAATACAAACAGAATTTCACAGTGATATATTGGTGTGCATAAAGTTAATCTGAGTTCAATATAATTGAAAGTTCTGCTTTCTGTGTTTTATTAAGCTCTCTCACAACAATGAACTGAACAGTAAAGGAGAAGGTATCTGCGTAAAGCCAGTGACAATAGATGCTTACAGGCTTTTATCACCAGAATGATACATGTACATTGAATACACTTGAATGCAGGAGTGACTAATTATGATCATGGAATATATAAAGCAAGTTACACTGTGAATCAAAATAACCAATTCAGTGCACAGAGAAATACAGAACTGCACCCTGAAAATGAATGCAGATGAACCACAAAGGAGTAAAACTGAGACAGTGGGGTGGTGAAGGGAAAAGAGGAATGCTGAAATTTAGTAAGCCTTCCTTTCTGTGATTTGCTCTGCCATTTGCTTCCTTTTTGTCCCTGGGCATCTTTTTTCATTTTATTCATATTCATATTATTTCACAGAGAAACAAAACACAATGAAGGAACTTACCAAGCCTACCAAGAGCCATCCAAATCAATGTCTATATAATGCTGCAGACATGTAAAGTACTTTTCATGTTAGGGTCTGTTCTGTCAGCAGAGATTTCGAATACTGTTATTGAACCAGTCTTTATTACAGAAGAAAGAATGAGCAACAATTACAAGAAACAATTAAAGATGCTGCTTTTAATTAAAGCATTTAAATAAATCTTCTGTTGCCTAGAAACAAGCATTCAAAATTATAAGTAATCAAGTAAGAAATAGTTGTGTTCAGATTTTTTGCAGTCCACTGGTGGAAATTCAGAGAGGAATGGACACATTTTGAAAATCATTAGCAGTCACAATAAATTATCACAGAATATTAAGTATGTAAGGGTGAGATGGCTAACAGAGTAAAGGTTTATATTAGAACTGTGAAGATTAGACCAGAAATGAGACATTTGTGATATTGCTTGTCTTTTTAGTAAAAAGTCCTCTTAAGCTGAGTGAAGGAACTAGGAAATTTTACCAAATTGAGGTAACAAATAGGACTGCAAATTTAAGCCTTGTATACACACAACCATGGAAATAGATATTAACAGTGGATTTAAACTGAATGTTAGTGATAACTCATCATCATTCAATATAAATAGAAGTAGATTCTTCTTTGGAATTATTTTCTATGCATTTTTTTCAGAGTATTGCCATTGTCTGTGCTTATCATTAACATATCAGGATCTCTAATATACAGTTACGGTATTAGCAAGAGGAATTCTTATTGAATTTCTTGGGATATTTTCTGGACGTATTGCTAGCTCAGAGTTTATACTGATAGGTTTTTGCCTATGGATTGGCATTCAGTTTTATTCCTCATGACAGCTTTCTTCTGCATTAGTGCAGACAAGACTAGTGTCAACAGTCAACCTGACATGTGTATTCTACAGTAAGTAATAGTCACTTAGCAGAAGAAAACATGTATTATCATTACAAAGTACCATAGAAGAGAATGTGAAGAAACATTTCCCAGGAAGTCAGTGTGGTCTTAACAGAGAAGGCAGCTGTAATGAGGGAGTGATGGAGCATGATATGAAACCTGAGGGCAATGAGTCATCTTGATTATCTGGCTGTCATCTGAGAGCTCTGGAGGAGCAAACAGGGGAAGTGGCAGAGATCTACTAGGCTGCAGAGTGACATCCCCACTATCTCTGAACACCATGGCAAAAATCCCCTTGATTTTAAAGGAGAAAAGCATAGAATCCAGAATGTCTAGACTTAAAAGATGCCATTATTATCATAGTGAGCTTTAAAAACTGGCCTTTATCAGAATGATAATGTGTCTTTTGAGGATTAAATATTTTGAGTACTCTTTCTCTTGTGAACTGCATAGTTTTTCTTTTTTGCTTTTTATTGCATCTTTATAATGTAATTTTTCATTTTTATGCACATAGCAAGCTAGCATTTTCAGCATTAGCCTTTTCTGATCCAGTTGATTGCCCTTAAATTTTGTTTTTAAAATCTGCCCTCGCTTAAGGTGTTTAGCTTTGAGAAGAAACATAGTCAGACAAAACCCACAAAAATAACCTCAATTTTGTGCATTATTTTTATGCGACTGTCTGATCTGCTTAGAAATCAAGTATCAATGTACCTGTCTTCTCTCCAGCTTCATTGCCAATTTTCTTTTGCAGCATTAAATAAAAAATTGAAGTTTGGGTTCACTCATTCACTACTTTCCAGCATTATTTTTACCTGCATACCTTCATCTGTTTCTTTCATGTGGCTACTAAGAACTATTTGTGGTTGGTGATTATTTTGCAGGCCTTGTATCCATCTTCTAACACTGGTTGTTGAGGCATTTATGAAATTGGCAGCAGGGGTTTGTATGCACATCCTGTTGTTTGACTCTGCTGACCATGTGCAGGTCCCTATTAAAAGATCTGTCTCTACATACCAGATAGGTTCATGAAAACCTATGCTTTAAAAAAAACTTTGATTTCTCTTTTGTGTGGAAAATACAATTCTTGGACTCACAGGTTCTACAAGTAAATATGTCTGAGTGAATAAATGACTGGGTGAAATAAATTAGTTTGTCTAGTTTTTAATTTTGTATTTCTAAAGGCGAGTCCTTCAGAGGCTAAAGGACCTTAGCAGAACAGTAACAGAGGACTTTCTTTTCTGCTGTGCCCACTCTGTGCATACCTCCAGGATTATGCTATCCTCTCTGTTCCCTGGTGCTAAATGTAGAAAAAAAAAAGGAAATATTGGACTATCAATTACTTCTTTTTTCCTGTTTTGTTTTTTTTTTTCCCACTTCACAGTGTTGCATTAACAGAAACTCTGTCCTATTCTTAGTTGTCAACACAGATGATGGTTCCAGAGCTCTTACACTGGAGGATTATTTGAATGGAAACTTCCAATATAAAACATTTTTTCCATATTGGGTGTCAGGTAAGTAAAACCTTTTCTCAAATGTATATAAGCTTTTCTAATATGTATTTCCAGACTGCTTTACACACACTCAGAAATGTATTTTCCTTCCAGCTTTACTGTGAATGAACACTAACTATGAAATTAAACAATCTGCTAGTCAAAACTTATGGTTGAAATTTACATTTCTGTCAGTCATTCTAGAAATTCCAGGTATTTGATGTTTCAACAGACATGTTTGAGTCAAGTATAAACTATAAATTTACAGAGGCCTTCAGTGTTTTATTTCTTTTACTGTCATATTCATTGGAGCAAGTGAAAGAAATATGTCAATGTGTCAGTCATTTCTTAAGCAATCTCCTTTTCTGTGTTTGTCACAGAACTTTTTCACTTACCATTTGTAATAATTGAGATATAGCCGGTCTTACAGGCCCCGTTCTTTGTTTTCAGTAGTACCTAGCTCTGCAATGAGCCCAACTGTTCTTATCTCACTCGAGGAAATGCTGACACTGCTGAAATTCTTAAGTTCCAATTCATTGCGTAGAAAACAAGGTTGAATTTCTAAGCAAGTTGCTTAAGACAGAAGATAAAGACATGAAATTAATTGCTGCCGATATATGTGTCTGTGTGTGGCTGAAATACTAGTCTTGTTATCACTGAATTGCAACAGCACCGAAAGGCTTGAGCTGGATTGGATTGCATTCTAGTTCACACCCTACGACCACTCCTATCTATGCACTGCCTCAAGCAATTACTGCTCTCTGACTACAGAAAAGAAACATAGTGCCCATTCACATGGAGTCTTGCCAAGTTAGTTTTAACCCACAATTTTAGAACTGAACTAAAGCCTTCCAGGACATTGCTAGCAGCAGTTTGAATTCTACAGTTAACAATTTGAAGTATGTTGACATCACTTGTATGATTTAAAAATTAGATCACTATTTGTTAGATTTCTGTCTGCATGTCTGAAGTATGTAGGCAGCGTATCACCTAAACCTAATATTCTCCTGCCCTCTTTATATCCTTCTCACTTAGGCTTATCTTTCCTCTTAACAGTCACAAAGCTCACGCAAAGTGATGCCGTAGATTCCATAGGGAGTCATGCCTACAGCATTCCATATGCCTACTTTTCTTCTGAAGCAAGGAGTCAAAATCGGATATCCCTTTCTAACGGGGCCTGAGATCACCACAAATGCTGTTGCACAAATCACAGAAGTGTACTCAAAGGATCTAAGGATGATCTAATTTCCTAAAAGTGAACAGCTTTTACTATGTTTCAGGCTGCCTTTAAACTGTTGAAGTCTCTCTCTCGTTAGCTACACCAAGTCTGTAATTCCTTCTCTCTGTTTATAGCCGTGAAAATAATGATGTGAAATTAAAATTCTGATCTTCATTCTCTAACAAACTATGTGTGGCTCAGGTCTTGAGCACAGGTAGGGTTAAATTCCTTTCTCATTGAAGGCTGCTCACCCTCACTTTGTAGGACCTGTGTGAGTAAGAGCAGTATAGTTTATGTAATGTCAGTCACGTGGTACTGCTGTTATTTGCAGGATCTGTGCAAATGCGAATGTTCTGGTGAAATTATAAGCAAAGATCTCGAATGTTTACTTTAAAACATTTATATTATGATATTGACCTTCTAATGGGTCTGTCCCTGGTATTCTTGATCAGACACTCCTGAGAATAAATTATGGCATTTAATTATAAAGCTAACTAGCTGATTCTGTGTGCAGCGTGTGATCTTGAGAACATACTCAAGAACCCTGAAGACAGTTTGTTTATAACTCTGTAGTGTGGCACCATTAGAAGAAAAACATTTTTTTATGTAGATGCCAAAAGGTATTTGCTCAAAATCTATTCCCTGACAGGAGTGTGAATACTTTGATTAATGGATCTGTTCTATAGTGTCTTCTGTGCAAGGTAACAGCCCTTTTATCTTGTTTATAAAGATAATGAATATCTTCATCAGTCCGCAGAAGATGATATTATTCTTTACAATGTTGACATGAACTACCCAACTACCATCATGACTAACAGCACAATGGTATGTATATTTTCAATTAATAAAAAGGCATCAAATTTTCAATTAATAAAAAGGCATCAAAATGCTATGTTTCAAGTACCAGTTTAAAAGTGAGAGGATTAAAACCTTACTCATCAAATCCTTATTTAAAGTTTTTTACTGGAATCTAATCTACTTCTTAATGTTTCAGAAACAAGTTAATGCTTCAAATTATGTTTTATCATCAGACAAATATTTCATAGCTCTGGAAAGCAATTATTCGAAGGTAAGTATTTTAATATATTGCTTAATGAAATATTTGGTTTCATTTAGTATTTTGTTGATTGTAGTTACCATGGATAAGTGTTTCTTCGTATTTTCTTGAGAAAGGGGCAGGCTGTGAAAAGGCAGCTGATTATTTTTAATTAGGTTATCTTTTTCCAAGTTAACAATATTGTTTTCTTGCTTAATTTTTGCAGCTGTGGAGATACTCTTATACAGCATCATACCACATTTATGATCTCATATATGGGTAAGGCCTGATATTTCTTGTAGAGAGCTATGGTGAATACTCTGTAATGATGTGCTTGCAAGCATTTTCACTGAAAAACTCTATAGTAATGTGACTAGCACCCTGCTTTGCTTCTGCCTGAATGTGTCAGGTTACTTGCTTGAAAAAAATGGCCTCTATAAAATCAGACAGTGCTTTCATCTACTCATCCAGATATCTGGATTGCTATATATTTCATGCCCTAAAACTTTAAGTGCTCAAGATTCTTACCTTTTTTTCTGCTTTTCATAATTTTCTCCCATCCTGTCTTGGCTGCTTGAGTCCACTTTGGTCTCACAGCTGATGTCTCCATGCGCTTCTGTTGTCTAATTCATCTTTTTTATGGTTGATCTAATCTTCAGCTTTCCTAAAACTCTCATATGTCCTTTAGTGCTTTATTTGGGTCTTTCATCTTGAATGCCTCAAAAGTTTATGGCTTCTCCTATTACATTTGGTCTCTTTCCCAAGATCTTCCCCAAACCACTCCTCTTTCCACCCAAGTTTGAAGGAGGCCATCTGCCTTCCCAGTCACCTTTTTATGCCATAAGTAGCGGCATGACCAAATGCTTCTTAGTTCTGAGCAACAGGGTCTGCACTGAACTGCTCCATTCTTGGGAAACTGGTGGCTCAAGGTGACAGGAAAAGATGGCTGCAAGCTAATATGACTGGAGAGGTACTGCATGTGAGTCATAATCTTTAACAAATGTTGTAACTGCTGCTGTTATGCTTGCCTCAGCATGCTGTATCCTGTGTTCATATTTCTCAATAACTTGCTGAGACTGCAGACTGCAGATAGAGCAAATAACTGTAGAAGCTTCTGCAATATTTAGAAAGAGATAAGGCTGGCTTCTTAGGCTGTTGAATATAAGGATTGAGTTGCAAGCCTTTACCAGCACTGGTGCATACCATCACAATACAGCATGTCTCACTGCCTGCCTTAATTGTGCATTGCTCAAGAAACAAAAAGCTGTTAGAAAATATAGCCCTTCGTGAATTTTATACGAATGTACAGTATAATGATCCATCTGCACTGTGCACAAAAAGCTATCTCAACTTCTTTCCTTTTTTTAGTGGTTTTGTAACAGAAAATCAGCTTCCACATAAAATTCAGTATATATCCTGGTCACCCGTTGGACACAAATTGGTCAGTAAAGATAACGAAGCACTAGAATGATTTTGCTTTATGTGGCTAGAAGACATTTATTTGCCTTTGGTTGTTATTTTGTTAGGCCATATTTTTGGCAGGCCTGTGTGTGTTAACATTGGTTGTGAGCAAGAATGACAAAAAAAAGAGTTTTAAGTTGTTAAATTTTAACTTGTCTGTGTTTCAGTAGAAGAATCCGTGGTCGCAGCTGCATTATGTGTTTCAGATCACTAGCCAGTCTCTTATCAAGAATAGAGCAACATAATTGTATATAGTATTAAACATAGTTTCAAGGCCTGAAAACTAATGTGTTTTCCTTTGACACTGTGTAACACAGTAGTTTACTAGGGAGATTTACAGATACAGTATTTTAAATCTTTTCTAAAATGTCTGCCAGATTCTTATTGCAAAAAACGTTATTTTCTTTTTTTATTTAATAGCTACTTGATAGCCAAGTATGTATGTCTCATTAATTATAATAGACCTATTGCATATAGTAACAAGTTTATAAACCTTTTTTTTTTTATTCTTGGTTCCAAAGCATCAGCCTAATAATGGTGTTTTTTTAACTGCTTATCCAGTATTGACAAAATATTTGTGCAAGAAAAAAATTTTTGTCATTCTAATTTCAGCAGATACTGAGGGGGTGGGCTAAATATGAATGAACTATTTATTAGGAAAATTTTTCCATGTTCTAGAAGAGTATTAGGTTTCTCAATTAAATTAAATATTGTTATTTATCAAGAATTCTGAAGACAGAACACAATTGCGATAATTTCCTATCTTCCTAGTACTAATAGTCTGTAATGTTTTTATACAGTAGTCCTTGTATTGTATCTGAGAGTTTTAGGAGTTGCTTTATTTTTCATTTGACGTACAAAGTCGTTAAAATGTTACACTGATGTGGCTAACAAATGCTTACAGCTACAGAAGGCATGCTTTCCTAAGAAAGTGATGATTCTGGTGTTGGTTTCTTAACCACACATCCATTGATTTGATTAAAATTTAGAGAAACCCAAGGCCTGCAAGCATTTCTTGCAAGAGCTCACTTTTGGTAACTAACGTACTAGCAAGGAACAAACCAGCCTAGACAGACTAAAACCTTTTTTTGTCTTATCTCACATCTCCTAGGCCTTTTGACAGGTTTAGAAAAGTTAAATTATTTTCTTTTCAGTTGTTGTGTATTTGTTTTTGTCTTCTGCTTTTGGTGGAACCAGATGGAAAAGTCATAAAACACTTTGTCTGAGGGTCTCTTAAAAAACTCAGCAATTTGAATGAGTTTCAAAGATTTTTTTTTTTTTCATTATTTTCCACACCAAAGCTAGCCACAGAATCCCCTGAAGTTTATTAAAATCAAAGGAGTTGCTCAGGATTTATTCTGACATAGTTGAACATAAAATTTGGCCTGTAAGGTATAATTTATTTACAGAGGTACCTACGCTTGCAGAATTTGCAAGGGCTTTTAGTGTAGCATTTATTTCCTGCTTTGTATTCATTATGTCTTCTTCTTGGTATAACATAAGAACATTGACTGCAGAAGTTCTCACTCTAACCCCTGTTATTGATGCCTATACTCATAAGAAATACTTTCTTGTCTTTAGGTATATGTGTATCAGAATAATATCTATTTGAAACAAAGTCCAAGAGAGGTACCAATTAAACTAACTAGTGATGGAAAACAGAACGAAATATTTAATGGGATTCCTGATTGGGTCTATGAAGGTAAATAAATCTTGAAAGGCAAGAACTAACATGTTAAATGCTTTGTCTGGATTACCTGGTTCTCACAATCCGTTCTAAAATATCTGTGATGATACATTATTTTTAGAGCCCTAAGGATAACTTCATTTCCATATTTAATTTGCCATACAATGACTGCATTTTTTATTCATAGTGTGTAACCAAAATTCTAAGTCTTTTGTTACTGAAACCATACCAAGAACTTTACAAATTTGGCCTCCTTCTACTGCACAGGCAGTGGTTGGGAATTAAGCTTTACTGGAAGTTTTAATTTTGGTGGAAATTTGGCACTTCAGTGCATCAAAAAAAATTTAAAAAAAACCCCACATGCGCACATGAAAAACCCAAGTGGGTTAAATGGGATCTGTGTGCCTGTTTTGAAAGTTCTTCAGGCCATTCAGAATTGAGATGTACTGCAGTATATTTGGTGTGATTTGTTCAGTATAACTCTCTTTACATTTCTAGGTTGCTAAGAGTAGAATACTAAAATAGAGTAGAAGATACATAGATTACAATGATAAACTATTATGAATTATTTTTGTTTCCTCAGAGGAAATGCTAGCAACAAAATATGCATTGTGGTGGTCTCCAAGTGGAAAATATTTAGCATACGTACAGTTTAATGATTCTGACATACCAGTTATTGAATATTCATATTTTGGTGAGGACCAGTATCCTAGAAAAATAATTATCCCATACCCAAAGGTATGTTTTCTCATTCTTTTGCTTTACTTTCTGTTGAGAAATAGGTTACGAGAATGATAAAATTAACTGTGCTTAAAAAATGTTTGTATTACCGTGGTTAAATCCATTGTGGTCTAAAGAAAAAAAAAACTTAGGCCAAGTTCTGAAAAGGTATATTTAGGTACATTCAAAACTGTAGATATTTAATAGTATCAGTGAAATAAATGGAATAACATGTAAGTAAAAAGCATGTGCAAAAGTGCATGCTTGCATGATCAAGCCTTCCTTTTTTCAATTCAGTTTACTTATTGTGATGTGTTAACTATGCAGTTGCTGTTTTTCATTGCAGTAAATGAATTATGAGACATTTTTTATTTTAAAAATAAAGACTATGACAGCTTCAGTTTATTTGCACACTTCATAGTGCTTTTTGATCTCAAGGGGCTTTGGATTTTAACTGCTTTCAAGTGCCAGATCTAAGGCAAGAAGGTTTTGGGTTGGCATTTCTTCAGCATGTATTAAGAGAGCTCTTCTGACTTGTCACGTTCATATGATTGCAAGTGATCATGTTAATATATCTTAAAAAGTTACTCACTTGTCAGCTGGGTTATAGTTCTAAAGTAAAGCTGAATGGTTTAGACCACACGTGGAGGAGAATTAAAAAACTAATAATGTATGCCACGAATAAGGAAGCATGAAATCAGTTTAAGCTAAACCATTTTATTTCACAGCTGGGATGTCAATGAGCACTTACAATCATGTGAATATACTCCTGGAGTTTTATGCCAAACTAAGTGTAGTGTGTGCTGCAAAAATCCACACTGCAAATAGAACACTGGTTCCCATCAAGCACATTTTCTGTATAGAAAGGCTCTAAATTTAACTGTTTAAAAGGTTTTCTTTATATATGAAATGATGCAAAGTTGAGTAACATATTATTGCTGTAGTGTCACTCTGAGATCTTGTAAGACCACATTTGCCCTATTATACTCAACTGAATATGTATTTTGTAACCTATCTCCCTTCCTGCAAGAAGTGTTGTAGTTTTCCTGAATTGTTCAGAGCCTGATTTAAATAACCGAATACATTTTCTTTGAAGGCTGGGGCTAAAAATCCTACTGTTAAAGTGTTTATCGTCGATACTATTAATGCTGAAGTGTTTGGTCCTAAGGAGGTTCCAGTTCCTGCAGTCGTAGCATCCAGGTAGTGTGCCCTCAAGTGTCTTCTCTTTTTTAATAAAAGTTTTTGTCTATTTGTTTTAAATGCTTGAACCTCTGAGTTGTTTTCTGTTTCTAACAGTGGAGTGCCATATTCATCTTCTTGATGGATCAGAAGCTAACTAGAAATGTATTTTGATTCTGTCTGCCCATATGATACATTGTTACAAAGGACAAAAGAACATTCCTAAGACAGTGGAAGCTTTGCTATTGTCTTCCACACAGCAATATAGGGGATACAATAGTAGCAATGCTGCTATATTCCTGTTCTTTAATAATCACCCTTTCTTTCTTTTTTCTTTTATTTTTTAGTGATCACTATTTTACTTGGCTTACTTGGGTAACAGATACTCGAATCTGTGTGCAATGGCTAAAGAGAATCCAGAATTTTTCAGTCTTAGCTATTTGTGACTTCAAAGAAAATTCAAATACTTGGGACTGTCCAGAGGTAATAAAGTTGGAAATATGAATTTAACATTGCTGAAATTAGCATTTGCTAATCCAATCTGCATAGCTGTTTTAACACCTACTGGTCATGCACAGGTTGCTCTGACTTTCTTGCAGAAGTATATTTAGTCTTGCGCTGAATTCTTTTAGAAAATAATTGTGCGTCTGCCATAACTGTATTTTCCAGTTTGATTACATTCATCTTTTAGCTACTAATGATATCTTTTTCAATATTGTAATTGCTGGAGGAGAGGTGAAAATAATTTAATTGCACCAGCAAGAAATAAAGTCACCAAAATATTTTTTTTTTTAGTAAGGCTTAAATAACAGTCAAAGCAATAAAAATACAAAGAATGCTACTGAGCAGGTTTCAATACTGTTGTTTAGTTCCTTCTTGCTTCCTCATCTTCAAAAGTGGAACCATATGGGATCTTTACAGTTTTTTAAGGAAAATTTTATTATACTACATTGAAATTTCATACTAAGTCTGAATTAATCATGTCCTTTATGATTAACATTAAATTAGTTGAAAGAACGTACAGATTAAAAGCAAGGCAGGTTTTTAGGAGGGAGAAATTCTTCTGTCTTATCAAATCATACAGCTGGAGAAAGCAGGCAAGTTTACAGAAACACAATCTCTTTTTCAGACCTGAAAAGAAAACTTCAGGCTAATTGCAACAGTCGCTCTACATTTTGTTTAAATATGTCATTCTGTCATTAAGACACTTAGGAGGGAAAACTGTGCTCTGTTGAGCCGAAGGATGGCTTAGATGGTCTAGCTATCTATACCTATATGTAGATAGTTAGAGATCTTATGTACAGAAGCCTTTCTGAAAAAAAGTTTCTTTAAAGGACCTTGTAAAGCTTGAAGAGTATAGACACTGATAAATTTATATAGATCCTGAAGGAAAGAATAACTATGAATTTCAGTAATTCTAGTTCAGAAGTCTAATTTACTGTCTTTTAATGTTGATGCTGTTTGCATGTCTTGTTTTTACAGTTTATGGTACAGAACACCTATAAAAACTAGCATTAGGCTGAAAACTTGAACTAATGGGAAACAAAAGCCAAGAATACTTATAAAAATGTTCTGTATGACTGATAAATTGTAAATTCAGAGTTTATTGACACAGACTTTCCAAGCTGCAAATAATCCTTATTCCTCTATGATATGACAATCGTTGCAAATTTAAAAGGAAGTTAAGGTCCTGTTCTTTCAAAAACATTATCATTGAAGTAATTTTCCACAGTGAAATATCTTAATATACTAGGACAAAAGACATTTACTGCAGCATTTGATATGTTTACTAAGTAATTGTTCCACTTCATAAGTACATTAACACTGAATCTCTATCTTGCCTCAAAGTAACCTACATTTTAAGAACTAAATATTTTAACATTAAAAAAAAAATCAAGAGTTCTAGGATTCTACCATAGTCCACCAAAGTACTTTAACACAAGCTACAAGCTTAACTTTAATCATGTAAGCAGTTGTATTTATTTCAGTAGGTCTATTTCCGTGTTTAAAATTAAGCATGTTCTTAATTGCTTTGCTGGAACCAGACCAGAACAATTAACATCTTGCAGGACTGTGTTCATGATCCTTGTTTAATTGCATTTCTCCATGAAACCTTATTTATGGAGTCACTCCTGATGTTTCTATAATTCTATATTTATACAGTGATACAATGCTTTTATCACATTAAAGTTTGCACAAATGGCCAATTGAAGGAGTGTGAACAGATGGGAGTGCTACATTAGCTCTATTTGCCATTAGAAACTATATCTCTGTATGTTTCCATTGGCAAAAACAGTTCTCTTGTCGAGTTCAGATTAAATTTAGACTCTAATGTACAATAAATGTGCTAGGTTTTATGTACTTGAAAATAATAACAGAATATAATCTAAAAGATGTTCCTAAATTGTCGATTCATCAAAAATGTTCATGTGTTCAAGTCTTGCTCATGTGACTAGACTGTAGAAACCAATATGACTATAGTCGAACTATTCATGTGAGTAAAAGCTAAGCGTGTGTTTGTGAAATTGGGATTTCCTAGAAAGATGCCAATTCTCTAATTAAATTCTGTAAGTAACACACAGAAGAATCCCATAGAAGTCAATGGGATTACTCATACGAGAGAAGTTAAATATATCCTTAATGTACTATGTCATCAAGAACTAAGCCTTAATTTAAAGAAAGGAAAATAACTTTAGGATGCAGATATAAAACAATACGTCCCATTTTTCTTATCTTTAAAGAAATAAAATCCATCTTCTGAGTTAATAGCTCAGTGGAGCCCTTGCAAAATACTAAACAGTCTTCTAAGGGGCAAGTACAACTTTTGCTCAAGTAAGTCACTTTGCAGGGACTAAGTTGAAAGGGAGAAAGCATGGTTATGAGCTAATGAGATTATATTGACGATATCAAATACAAACCATATTCTTTAGAAAGGAAATTTGTTGACTTTATTTCAGACTGTAAAGAAATACTGTATTAAATGAACAGTATAAAAAAAAAGCTTGCAAGATAAAAAAAGAAATACATTGACTGAATGCTGAATTGTTAAATATTAAATCACTTGTTCCATCCAACAAGCAAGATATTACGCTCTTCAATGAAAAAGTGTTAGGAAAGTATTGAAAATGCACTAGAAACTGTAGAAGTAAAACGTAACTAAAAATGTAAAAGCACCTTTAGCTGCAGGAGGTACTGATCCATTTATGCTCAGTGTAATTCTTTCTTAAAATCAGTTTTAAGAATGTTACAAGAAGTTAAGACCGGCTAAACTTATGTTCATAGTCTCGAAATATGAGAATCTGGGTGATTTTTGCAGCCTACATTATCTTTGCCAACCCTTATTTCTTCTTTCTATGTTATTTGTGAGATGTTTTTAAAGTGCGGAAAATCAGGCCCTTTAATATCTGTAAGCTGAGCTCCAAATAGGGAGACCCTTGATTTCTACATATTTTACTCAGTTGAAGTATTTGTCTTGTATTTTTAAGGTGTTTAAGGTTTACATTTAAAAGATGTATCCTAGTAGTCACATTAGTCATTGTTATAAATCAACATCGCAGCTTTGAAATGAAAGGAATTACGTCACATGAATCAGCTGAGAATCTAACACAGATTTTTAATCTTATTATTTCTGAAATTATTTTACTTTTGTTTTTACTGAAAATTTCATGAGACTAAGTAGTTGTTAATTCTTGCTTTCAATGAATATGTTGCATAAGGTTAAAACAATTACTTTAGATTTTATTGAGCTCTGATGACAGCTGTGAAAAACAATATTATAACTAACATAATGGTATTAATACAGTGATATTATTTACTTCAGAGAACCTTCAAGTCCCTGAACCTTCATAGTAAGTATTCTAAAATTCTCTTTTCCACGCGGCTACAGATTTTTTATTTGAAGATTTTGAATCTCCAGAAACTCTTTCTTGAACTTCTTAAAGAATGTACATTTGATTTTGTTTTTCAGAATCAACAGCACATAGAAGAGAGTCAAACAGGATGGGCAGGTGGGGTAGGTTTTCTTGTTGTACTCTATTTTGATTTAATGAAAAGCTACAGCCTTCTGCATCTTTACAGCAGTGTTTTGAAACATGAAGCATCATTCTGAGTCATACAACACTACTGGGTAAACCTGTGGCACTGTAGAATGGAGACTTTAAATGCTGTGTTAGGCATAGTATCTTGCTACCTGCTTTCTCAGTTTAAAAACCCTTTGCCTCCTTTTGCAAATTTCAGAGAAACTGACTAAACACTATACTGAAGGGGGGGAAGTCATGAAAAGAGGGAGATTCATACTATGATGCAATTCTTAGAAGCATCCCAGAGCCAAAGAATAGATGTAAAATTCCTCTGGTGTCACTAGGGCAAGATACAAGATCAGTCATACCATAGCATTTTAAGAATAAAACCTGTCCATTCAGAATATGGTTTTAATGCCAAGTGCTGTACATTTTCAGCTACAGAGGAACCTCCAAGGCAAGACACCCCACTTACAAAGGTAGTTGATACTTCTCTGCAGTTTTCCCTAAGCAAAAGAAATTTTTTCTACCAAGTAACCTTTATGTTGGAAGAGACATAACACCTATCTTTGGGAACTCACAGTAAAAACAAACCTGCAAGGAAATTGTAAGAGCATGAGATCAGTATTTACAATCATGTATTCTAACAGTGAATAGGTATTATTGTTGATGTTTACTCCTCAGGCAGGTGGAGTTACCAGAATTCAATATGGGGAACCTCACACTGTGCCTGAATACCCTGTAGTGGACTTCACTGAAAGTTTCAGTTTTCAGTACACTGTCCTTTAAGAGACGTGTTTTTATTTGAAGTGAAGATTACACATTTACAAGGATTAGTTATTTTACTTGCTCTCTTCTTTTTTTCACCACTTCTCTTGAGATTGTGATGACAGGTTTTTTATTAGAACTAAAGAAATTGTACGCTTGCATAAATCCCTCCTTTAGCCTTTACCAGATTTCAAGCATTAGGAATATTAGAAACAGGCTCCAGAACAATTTAGCTTGAGGTCATAGGTTCTAGTCAAGCTTGGGTTAATGTTATTCAAAAGTCCTACTCAGGAATGTTTGATGCTATGTTTGAAGTGCTTGCAGGTCATTCTTCTGTGTCCATATTTTGAAAATAAAACTCACATTTGCAGTAACTTATCCTTGACTGACAATTTTAGTAAAGAGGTGATGGTTTGAAAGGAAACAAAAGCTGAATGGTCTTATCTGGGATAATCTGTTCTTTAACATTAGTGGAATAGTATGGGAAATTTCAGATAGCCATTTGCGTAGTGTTGTATTTGCTCAGTGAATCAGCCAGACACTGTGGTCCACTGGATTTTCAGTCTGACACCATTCATGAACATTAGCTTTATTCAGGAACTTATTTTTTAAAAATCAACTCTACCTATTTTTAAATAACTAAAGAAAGATCATTCAGAATATACAAACAAATTATTCCACTTATAAATAGAGAGCTTGCATTTGTGGGGTACTTGAGGTATCTACATTATCAGCTTAAGAAATCTGACATGACAGGTTAGAAACTGTAATGTGTACTAACTGGGAGATTGAATATTACAGGTAAATACTTGTGCAGAGTACTTTGTCCCACCTGAACTGATTAAATAGTCTTGTTACTTTTAGTATATGTACTGTAACCTGCTGAACAGCTTGGGCACTCTTACTTAGATCTCATCTACCATTTTTCTTCCATTGTTTCAGTTCTTTGTTTCTGCGCCGTATTTTACATCAGACAGCAGTTCATACTACAAAATTTTTAGTGACAAAAGTGGCTATAAGCATATTCACTACATCAATGGCTCTGTGGTAAGTCAGGCAAAGTGTTCTACATTGATCCACTGCAAATTCCTGAAATAATTCTATAATATTCAGTAACTTATATGTCTTGCTTCACAGGAGAATGCAGTCCAAATTACAAGTGGAGAATGGGAGGCAATATACATTTTCAGAGTAACAAATGATGCAATGTAAGTATCATGAGGAAGAGAACATATTGTGAGTGTTGTGAGTAAAAGCAACACTTAATTAGTGGACCACCATTTGTTAACTCATCAAGTTAGAACTAGGTATAATTTGTTTTGTATCTGAATGCATCCAAATTTGATTTACTTATGGGAGTTTCTTTGCAAATTGCCCTGATTTTTCTATTTATTTTCAATCACCCATCTTAGAGAGACTTATTTAGAAATACTTTTAAGCATGTGGTTAACCTTCATACAATTTGCAATTACTTTAATCGTCTTTCTTTTTGTGGTCTCTTATTCAGGTTACTCTGTAGATAGATACAGCTTACATAATTGGAGGGATTAGCTCATGAGAATTAAGATAGAACTCCTATTTATATGGTTTGTTTGTCATCTAATGAGAGTCTGAGCAAAGATTTATTAAGATAAAAGGTATATAAGCTTAACTTACTCTTCCATCACATGCAGAAATCTCAAAAAGTCTAAGTTAACTTCCAAGACGGCTTTGCTTTTCATCTTGCTGCTGGTTCATAGGTCATCACTTTATGGATTATTTATTAACATATAAATGAATTTACAGTTTCTATTCAAGCAATGAATTTGAAGGCTATCCAGGAAGAAGGAATATTTACAAGTAAGTGTTATCAATATTATCTTAATGATAATAGGTTGATAGAAGATAGGTCTGGATTTTTCGATAAAATAATTTAGTTTCAAGATCTTTAAAGTGTAATTTCACAAGCTATTTTAACTAAGTCTTGACCTCAGATTGTATCTGAGAACTGAGGAGAAATAATATCTATAGTTTAAATATACTCTTGGGAAAAAAAATTTCTAAAAAGGGTAAATACTGATTTTTAAATTGATCCGTTCTGAAAGTACAGTGCCTATGTTCTAGAATGTGAGGCAGACACATGTCAAGTTAATTCCACCAAAATAAATATTTCTTTATTTTATTTTTCTCCTAGAATCAGTATTGGAAGTAAACCTATCAGAAAACAATGCATTACTTGCAATTTAAGGAAAGAGAGATGCCAGTATTATACAGCAAGGTTCAGTGAACATTCTAAGTATTATGCCTTGATCTGTTATGGTATGTATAGCATGGAAGCAAACATATAATCAGTTGTTCTTTCAAATTCAAAAAGAGGTAGATAATACTGATTATCCTAAACAATAGCTAGATGAGTCATAGAAATTTCACAATAACCTGAGAGATTTCCAGAAATAAACTTTTCCATGTCCAAAAACCTTGGGAAGATGTGTCAGAAAATACAAGTAATTTTGCTCTATATTTTTTACTTTTTCAACAAAAAATCTTGGGATCTCTAGGATTAAAAACACATTTGTGAAAGTCCTTCATGGCACAAAACAGATTCTAATCTGGCTCATCAAAGTCACGCTTTTTCTTGCAGCAACAAGAGCAGGATTTAGAAACACACACTGATTTCCAGTTCATGTGATCAAAGTTAGCTCTGAGAAACTACTACAGTATGTTTCCCAATTAAAATTATTAAAACCTCTTAGCCACAAATCGTTGGATATTTACTACCTGAGAACATTTTTAAGAACTGAACTAAGAACAATTCAATTTATCAGGGTGCATGATCATTGACACCACTTGTAACACAGAAGTATTAGATGAAGTCTTAGCTCTGCAGAAACAAGTTATGCGATTTCAGTGATCTGACGTTTTATCCATTGGTGTAATCAAAAAACAGTGAAGTCACAATCTAAAAAAAGGAAAGAAAAATATCCAAGGTTTTCCTTTTGCGTATTTCATATAAAGTTTACTGTTCTTCTCATTCTCCACTGACTGATCAGCTGAAGAGTTCCTTAGAACTTCCATTGAGCAGAGAAGCAAATGTAGCAAATAACAACACCTTTCAATCATTCTTGCACAGAATAGTCAGTAAGGTCGTCACCATATGAAAGTCACTCACCTTCACAAATCTGATGTGACATGTTCTCAGAAGAATGTTTCACATTGTTAATTCTGCATTCACCTTATGTAATCACATCTCAGCTATTAACTAGATGTCACTTCATCTCTAGGGAGGAAGAGTTTGGTAGTAGACTTAAAGTTACTTCTATTATGTTTGCTAAGCAATGTCTGTATATATACAAGCCTATGTACACACACTACCTTATGTATTTTGTGTGGTAGGGACTAGTGGGTAATACAGGAGAGAAGATTCAGAATTGTGTATCTACTTGAGCTCTTTAGCAGCTATCAGTTACCGATGTTGATGTAATAGACACTTCACCACCAAATTCCATCTTCAGACTATAAAATGCCTTCTTATCTTTCTTACGACAGGTCCTGGGATTCCCATTTCTGCTCTTTTTGAGAACCACGGTGATAGAGGTACTGCAAATACCCTGCCTGTTTCTGAGCAATTGTTTTTCTGAGCAATTGTTTTTCTCATTGATCTTCACTATGCAGATCCTCTAATACACTATTTAGGATTGTGATCAAGAAGCCTTTCTTCTTGTTTGTTATTAAAATATCTAGTGTCTTCCTAGATTTGTTAATTAGTAAAATCCAAATATCAATGAACACACTGATGCCTTTATTTTCATTCCTGAGTCCAGCATTTTTATAGCATCCTGATATTTTTTGTGCCCGGTTCTGTGCTCCCCAGTTCAAGAAAGATGAGGAACTACTGGAGAGAGTCCAGCGGAGGGCTACAAGGATGATGAGGGGACTGGAGCGTCTCTCCTGTGAGGAAAGGCTGAGGGAGCTGGGCTTGTTTAGCCTGAGGAAGAGAAGACTGAGAGGGGACCTTATAAATGCTTATAAATGTCTCAAGAGTGGGTGTCAGGAGGATGGGGCCAAACTCTTTTCAGTGGTTCCCAGTGACAGGACAAGGGGCAACGGGCACAAACTGAAGCATAGGAAGTTCCGTCTGAACATGAGGAAAAACTTCTTCACTCTGAGGGTGACGGAGCACTGGAACAGGCTGCCCAGGGAGGCTGTGGAGTCTCCTTCTCTGGAGATATTCAAGACCCGCCTGG
>Ga0065711_1033690_pt1 | contig 25013 bp, 10 predicted proteins | sample Hoacrofraction12_FD_59098 | JGI IMG/M metagenome (GOLD analysis project Ga0065711, IMG submission 59098) | Hoatzin crop microbial communities from Cojedes, Venezuela - Epithelial fraction 12 v2 (version 2) | ecosystem: Host-associated > Birds > Digestive system > Esophagus > Crop | place...
TATTTTTGGTAATCAATATTTTTTTTTTTTTTTTTTTAAAGAATGAAGCATATAGTAAAAGAGTTGCTGTAAGAACAGGTATGCTCTTGTTGATTTCCTAGGTACTTCCAGAAACCATCTATCACAGGGTAGATTTGAGTTTTCTGGATTACTCCAGAAGGTACTTACATTGCCTTGCTAGATATATATTCCTATCTATAGATGTAACATAAAGAAATAATAATTAGATTAGACATGTAACTTTTAGACAGCTAAAGCTGAGCCTGACTTTTAATTGTTATTTTAAAAGAGTTGTCGTTGTTCAGAACCCTTGATTGCTTTGCAATTGCACATGATAGAAATCTGTTTAAATCAACCTGTTTTCATATTCTTGTTTCAGCAGCTGAAAAGCTGCTGTTTGTCAATCCTTTTCGCTAGCAGTGTCGGTATAACTTCTTTTATACCTATATTGATGCCGTTAGAAGAAGGTAGCTGGCAAGCTCAGTGTTCTGGGGATGCTAAAACTTCACAGGGGATCAAGAGGAAGCTCGAGAGTGTCAGGGGAGAGAAATCCACTGAGGGCTTCCATGTATGTAGAGATGATCTCTTGATGTGGAAATAGGGAAAGTACTTGGAAAGCAATACAGTGTGATCACCTTGTTCTGAAATCCTTCCCTAGTATTCTCTGTTGGCATCTGGTACAGACAGGATCCTGGGCTAGAGGATCCTTTGTTCTGACACACTGTGGCCATTCATGTTTTTTAAAGAAATTTGACCTTGTGAACATAAAAATTAATAGCTCTAGACATGACCATCAGTTCAGTAAACACAACAAAGTGAAGGTCTGGATTTTTTTCCCTGAGAGATCTGATTTCTAGAGGGTGTGGCAAGGCTGATTGTTGCCAGATTCGTATGGAAATAAATCATATGGGAGGTGTCCGTTTCTTGTGGGTAGGCTGCAAGCACCACTCAAGCCATCTGTTCATAAACTACTCTCTGAGGAGCATTCTTTATATTTTGTCCTTCTGTAAGCTGTGTGTATTCCTTTTTCAAATGGCTGACCTCGTCATGGCATTTATGGAAAGCACAGAACGGTGTAGGGAAAATGCCTGGCTTGGCAATTAATTAGTTTCCCCTTTACTTAGCACCACAAATCAAAGGCTTCTGTAATTTTCTCTGGTAGAAATAATTTGCTGGTACAGAGATCCATCTAATAAAATCAAGTTGGTGCTTCACAGCATGTTTGCACGCACACGTACAAACATACTCTTATATGCAGCATACAGGCATGGATTTTGTTCTTTCCTGTTGCTTTCCTTGAAGTATTTTGAGGCTGAAATTATGCAGGTTGTTTTATTGTTCTTGTTTATAGAGAGATGCTAAACATTTTAATGGAACTCTGTGCTTTGTAGACTCCTGTTTAATACGTTGTTAAAAAAAATCGCCAGTGCATATTTTTGAAAGGACAGAGTTTCAACACCTGATTTTATTCTATGTGTCTACAGTTTGCAAGCATAAAATATAAAAAAATTTAGCAAATATGACTTTAATTCAGCTATAAACATCAGTGTTTTTAAATGTTCTTGATGACCTAATAGCCATATATACAGGGTTCTTAAATCCCTGAGTCTTCTTCATCCTTGCTCGCATGATACTTGTCACTAACAAGTAGTGACTGCACCCCTGAAACTGATGGTCTTGATAAGCCTAGGTTGAAAATTACGTTTATCTTCAGACTTTCAAGCCAAGATTTAAAATATCCATAGGTTTCTGTTGTTTACTTAGAGGTTATTAGAGCACTATCTTTAAGCTTCTGATTTTTCTGACTCTTTCACCAGTTCATCATATGTGCTTTCATTACCTCCACTAAGCGAGACCATTCAGGTCAGGTGTTTTGGGTCATCTGGTTTGGTGTATTGTATACAAAGTGAAAGTATTTACAAGGTAATAGCATGCCTATCAGAGGGAACAGTGAAAAAACAGAGGAAGTTATTATGAAAAGAGAGTATGCTGCTCTCAACCTGCCACCATCACCTCATTTGAAATTGTTTCTATGAGGAACACCATTAGCAGAGCTTCTGCAGGCAAAACTCTACTTAAAAGGCTTCCTTAGGTCCCTTAAGGTAAAAATCTTAAGAAAAAGATAGCTAAATGCGCCGGGACGTGTTAATGAATATCCAATATCTGGATAAACAATAATTTGTTATAGGAAAAGTATTCAACTGACATGCTCTTCAATCAATAGAAACTATTCATCAATCAATAGAAACTGTTCAAAATTATTCTTAGAATTGTTAGCTCAAAGTTAAGCGTCCAACAGTAACACTCACTGCAGATAAGACACTTCAAGTTCTAGTACTGGTGTTTATTAAGGTCTTTTGTAAAGTCACGTCCTTTGCTTGTACAACAGATGCTCATAGGTGGCTCTTAGCTAGAGAGCTCACATCACCATTTCAGTAATCTCCAAACACAGAGTTGAACTCAGTTGTTTTTTTCCAAATAAAAAGATATCAGGCACTGTCAACTAGTGCACCTTATTCCATTATTAAATAATTTTATGTTCCTGTCTTGTCCACAACAGAGACAACAGAGAATATTCATCCTAAACCTCATCACTTTTCTAGCAGTCGGTTTCCCTGGTAACAAAGCCAATGATACAAGTTTCTGCTGCAAATTGGACAAGGGTAAATATGGAGCCATATTAGTGGCTTAATCTGAGGCAATTCTGATGCACCTGGAAATAGAACTGGTGTTAGTAACGTTAGTTACATGATCTCTTATTTAAAGCTTTTTTTTTCATCTCAGGTAGCTAATTCATGACTAGTGAACCAAATAAAACCCCAACCCACTCTGTGCCTCCTTTTGTCTTTGGACCTCTGGCTCTTTCCTCTGTCAAGTGATTAAAATGCAAGGCATGTCCAGTAATATGAAAAGATTTGTCTTTTTTCCTGGATCACTGCCATATCAGTCCCAGGATAAGGCCTTTTAGCGTGTCTGTAAGAAGGTGTGTATCCACTCTTCTGACTAGGGTCCATTAGGTAAGGATTTCTCTCAGAAGTGTCCTACTTCCCTTCCACACTTTTTCTAGGGAGCCAATCCCCACATAATCCTATTAAAATTAGAGTTATAAGGCATATCTACCAATAAGACTTAACAAAGTTTCAGTGAGGATTATAATACTGAAATTTGAGACACTAGCAAATTATGTCATCCTGCCTTGTTTCCATACCACCTGGATGGTTACCCAGGCTTGAGGCATGCCTTGTCAACTCACCTTGCCCTATGTCAACAGAAATGCCTGCCTTTAATTCCCTGTCCTTTGCATGTGTAGCAGGTAGTCCTTAATTTCTTACCCTCTGTGCTCTCAGCGCTGGCTTGGAGGAACATTGGTTTGGGTCTTCATTTCATGATTCTTTACTTGCTTTTTCATATGCTTTTGTAAGCAGTGGAATACTACTTGGCTTCGTGTCAGCAGCTGCTGAATTGAAGTTGCTCTATTCAATCCAGACCGCTCAAGAGAGAATAACCAAATAATAAAACAGCACATGATCTATGCCTAGCAATTCAGTTTGCTCACTTCAGCTTGTAATCTCTAGCTGCTTTTGCATGATGCTGCTAATTCAAACATGAGCACTACTTGAGCTTCATTTCATGGGTTTTTGATAGGCAAGCTATGTGGAATTTCTAGAATTATTTAATTTTGTTGTATAAATGTTCAAGTTATATCGTGACTCAGTGCCACTCTGCATAGAAGCCAAAATTAGAAATACTTGTAATTACACCACCATCATTGTCATCTAAATCTCTGCCTATCTGAGTGGGTACAAGCTGAAGTGCATGATGTGTAGGTATGCAGAGACACAGTTTCAGACTTTGTGTAAATTTAAGCATTTTCACGTATTTCTGTCAACTATACCCATTTGATTGTTTAAAGTTTGCTTTGCCATACCATAACAGCTGGGGACTTGCTTTGCTTTCAAGAATGTAGAATAACTGAGAGAAGTATCCAGGCCTGACACACACATGAAATGCTGCCATGCTCTTGAGGCACCGAGCCAACACCAGAATGGCTGCCACAGCATCCCATGCCCTGCCTCGTCCCCTGCTTGCCAAAATTAGGCCTGCATGAGTGCCAACATCTGGTGCAAGCCATACTGTATCTTGGATCTGGGCCTTGCCACCACCTGGAAGAAAGACTGTGGATTAAAGCCTGGAACTGAAAGTCATTTGATTTTGTGAGCTGTAGGGAACTTCACATTCCTGTTTGTGTCTGCTGTTCTGTGTATTTCATGTTAGATAGTAAACTGAGAGGACTGCATATATCTAAATCTAAACTAGCTATTTAATGATGAAACTTTTTATAAATTAGTGAACAACAGCTTGCAGTCAAGTTTAATGGCAGCAGATGGACTTCATGGTGCCTATTCCAAACCCTTAGCTACCATGCTGCTCCCTCCAAATTCCACTCTGGTTGCAACCCCTTTGTTTTAAATAAAGCACAGTTGCTTTTTAATTTCCTAATATTTGCTTGGTTGCTTTACACAGAGGATTCTATTGCAAGGGATTGCAAATGTTTAGTCTGCTGCTGGACCACTGTATCCTGTCTGGCTTCATTGTCCTTCCAGTGTGCTGGTTTTTGAGCAAGCGTCCAGCTTCTCATCTGTATTCTCAAGTCTGATAAAGGATCTTCTCAGTGGTATGGACTGTATTTCTTCTTTGGGACGTTTTTCATTTGTCCTTTCTAGTTGCATCTGCATTACCATGTGCCCTGCAGTGCTAATCCCCTCATCACCCAGACCTGGTACCCTCCCTGTCTATGAGTCAGTAGGTAATAATAAAAAACAGGCCCTGACATGCAAATATTGCTTAGCCAACCCACAAGTATGAACCACAGAACTCCACAGCTGCTGTTACACCACCTTCACTAATTGGATTTTATTTTACTGACTCACTTGATGGCTGGAATTTTTTTGTAATCTTGCTTGTTGTGTCTCAGTCCGTGTATTAGTTCTCTGTCCCTTGGCAGCAGCGCTCAGTTATGGTTGGTACTTGCAGCTCCCGGAGTGTGATAGTAACTCAGCTGTTGTCTCTCAGCTGCTGGTCTATGCCTGCCTCTGGCCATACAGTACCCTGCTGTGCTTAGGGACTCCTGTCTTTGGCTACTGCTTTGTGAATCTATTTGATAGATGGGCATGCACTTGTTCACCTATGGCCTTGTCTACTAGCCTGTGATGCCTTCTGTAGTGGGCTGTGTCAGGCTACCTTGGTCTTCATAATGTCTTACAGTTTGCCTCTGCAGCCATTCTGCCATGCTGCTGCAACAGGTTTACACCTTCTTGGAAGCAGGGTCTTCGTTAGATTTATGAAGTTCATTCATCATGAAGCTTGGTTGCTTATGTTCTTGGGGTAGTGTGCCGAAGTCCCTTGGTGATGCCAGGTGGGAGCTTCTCCGGGCACTCAGACTTTGGAGTTTCTTTGGTACCAACCCTGCTGTTGTGTTACTTTGAGGGTGGGTAAGGGAGGATAGCTGGGAAAGCGGTTCACATTTGTACTCCCTATTTGAACTCTGCTCCTGGGATGTGGACTCATTGTCTGAGCCCAGTATGGTGGGTCTCCTGTATCTTACAAAAGGAGTAAGTTTCTCGGTCATGTTTATCGTCTAATTCAAGTTGAGGTGGCCTGAATGCCTCCTTATCTCTCTGGCTCATGGCATTGTTGATGAGACAGTGTTTGTAATAAAAACAAAGCACGTGGAATCAGACAGAAATTGGGCAATCTGAATTCGAGAACTAATTTTGCATCTTACAAAATGTAGTTTCTTTTCAAACTATGCCCTGGGCTTTTTGAGAGCATTCCTGGGCAGTGGAGGAGCTATAGTCTTTGTACATAATCTACTGTTCCTTAATGGGACATATTATTCTAGAATATCCCAAGAAAATACTGAGATCTGTTATTGGACTGCACCTGTGAACAATTTCCTGTGGCACTCTTAACAATGGCGCATACTCCTTAAAATCTCAGTGTGGATGTGTAGAGTGTAAATTAAATCATCAAACAGAAAGGCAAACTCTCCAAAGACCATACTATTCTTATTCTGCGGAGAGGCCGTTCTCCTTCATAACCAGCTAATGAGGAGTTATCTCTCAAGTAGCTCACTTCAGTTAATGCCATACCATGGACAACTCCAAAGTAGATCAGATACTGAGAGAGAGATTTAATTTGTTTAGTAATTCGCTTTGCAAGGCTCTGAACTAAATGAGTACATTAAAACTGGTTTTATAAAAGCAAAAGCAAAAAAAAAAATCACAGTATTATCACAGAACTAACTTTGCTAAAATAAATCAAAGTGCAAGAAAATTTAGATAGGATTAAGCATGAAAAAGTGCTATGCCATTTTAAAATGATTTGGCACAATAAAGAACAAAATAAAACTGAGATTATTTCTCTTGTTCGTGTAAAAGAGTTGATCCACTTCTGTGAGTGTCAGACTTGAAACATTCCTAGAGTATCAGATGTAATCAAAGGGATGGGAATGATTTACTGGTGTTTGCAAGTAGATGTTGTGCTCTACTCATTTACAAAATCTTCTCAGATGTCGTACTTCAAACCCTTTCTGGATATTTGATTCTGTGAATGGCTGCTGAACATCCAGATTGATTGCTTCTCCACATACTGTTGAAGAGTTCATTTATGCCTCTGAAGTCTGATGTGGTTTATATATTTGAGTGCTATCCTGAGCCTGTGTTCAAGCCCAAAGCCATTGTGTAGATCCAATGTGCATCCATGCTGCTTGGGCCTAAACCTGTGCTCAGCAGCAGGCCTCAGGAGACCTTGAGGGCCCAGAAGAGGAATACACCAAGAGCCCTAAATGGAGGTCTTTGGAGTGTAAAGGGGCTGGACAGGGCCTGGCCAAGTCCTCCAACAAACGTCTGTTACTTTTTGGTAGCAACATTTGATGGTCAGTATTGGGATAGCTAAGTTAGGCTCTATCATCCATCAGCACAGTATGCAGATGATAAAGCAGTCGGATGCGAGGCATCCTTTTACCAATGAAGTGGGCACATGAAGCACAGCTGAGGATGCGTGAAGTCCTTTAGCACCTCGGTCTGTGCTCACACAGATGTTATTAGCACGTGGCATGGCCCACCTCAGCAGCTGCAGTGGTTAGAGGCACTACTGTGCCTCCACACACCAGGTAAAATATGATGGTAGGGGAAGCATGCTCACAGCCCACGTGTAGAAAATGTAGATTCCTTCAATACCTCCTCAGAGGCAGCATGCAACAGGCATATCTTCTGCTGGTTCCTTGCGGAGCTCATCTGGCCGAGGTCTTCATGTCGCTTAGCTATTCACTCTACTCAATAATTTAAAAACTGGAAAATAGTTCCCCCTACTTTTACAAAAGCCTCTGGCATGAAGGTTTCTTTTATAAGTAGTTCTAAATTAATTAATCTCTTTATTTACTGTGTATTTTTGCTTAGTTTTGAAGGCAATGAAGCAAGCAACGTTTAACGAAATGGCTGACAAGACACAGTGAAGAATAACTTTGGCCCCAGCCAGCTAGCACTTGGCAGCAATGTGCAGTGCTGGGTTTGGTTTGATGTGAGCAGAGTTGAGCCGAAGCCCCTGTAACTTTCCTAGAGACTGGGTCAACTCTTAACTGTGGCTTGTATCTCCAGAGCAATTACGTAAAGGTGCCAGTCTAGATATAAATCCATACAGTGAGGCTGCTAGTGTAATAATATGATTTCCCTTTCCTCGTCACAAACTCTCATCTTCTCAGATGGAGGAAGAAGCTGGATTTCTACCAAGATGAGTTGAAATGCAGCAAGACCTCAGTGTTGGTACACCCCTCGGGGACTGCTGCCCCCCACATCAAGGAAACGGCCTATGAGGCCAGAGCTTCTGTGGTGGAATATAAGTAGGTCACAGGAGTGCAGGCTGTAGAGTGATGTAAAAATTGGTAGTACAAGTCAAAATAAAAACTGGGAGTGCCTCTGTAAAATTTGTTTTGTCAGTCTAAATTTCAGTACTAATTAGTTCCAACAAATTAAAGAAGGCTTGGAGACCCGTGGTCCACATAATTTCACTTTGTTGTTTACTTTGTTTTTTGAACTTGCAAGGATAAGGAAGTGTATATGAAGCTGCAAAATTCTTATTATTCTTAAATGATATTTTTTTTTCCAATTTAAATTAATAGAAATAATTGGTGAGAGATCTGCCCTTCTCCTCAACACCTTCTAGCTAGTAAGTTTTTCACAGGAGTATTTTTTTCTCTTTTTTCCTTTTTTTTCAAAAAAAAATTACAATTAAATCAAGAGAAGGTGGTTAGAACAGTTTTGTCATTTCCTCTTGAAAAACCATAAAGGCTGTCATTATTTCTAGCCAAAATATAACTTTTCTTAGTCACGTAATTGTGATAAAAAGCAGAGATTTGGGTGGCTATTAGCTGTTGTGGTGCTCAATCATCAGTATTGCCGCACTACTGAAATGGTTCCGGCAGCTAACACAAAACAGTTTTGAAGTTCTTCTTTCACTTTTTCCTGTCTTCATATGAAAGATTTTTCAAATCTTATAATTAGCTAAAATGTTTGCTAAGTAGATAATAATTTGGAAATTAATTTTATTTTATGCAAAATGTAATTAAAAATGTAAATTAATAAAATGCAATTGTGGATGGTCGTTTTATAGTTTTAAAAGCCAACTAATCAGAATCAAATAGAAGCAGCAATTTTTAATGTGTTCAGTATTATTGTAGAGGTTCTCGGGCAGGGCACATTAATTTTCACTTTAGGGATGGGTAGTTGGAGAAAATGTAACATTTTAAATGTAGCACCGCATTCTTTCAAGGGAGGAAAGGAAGTTCTGAATTTTTACTTGACATGAAGTTAGGTTACTTTGAAAGTTACATTTTCTATCAACACACTTCAATACATGAAAACTTAAGGATAAAATTCTTGGTTTCCTTACAAAATTTGGAAAGTTGAAACAAGCTCTTTTGCAGAGTCTTCTGCAGGCTGGAATCCTGAAATTAATGGACATCATTTAAACACCGCAGCCTGATCAACTGTGGAAGTGGGAGCCTAGTTTTTAATTTTAGCAATGGAACAAAATGGATAATGTAAAAAGTAAGTGGAGAGGCCAGCTGCAGTGATTACCCTGCTTTGCAAAGCGACTCCACAATACCGCATTCTTTTGTCCACCTCCTCCACCTAAGTCACCTTCTGTACAAAAGCCAGTCAACTGATTTCTCTGTCCGGGTTGCTCTTGCATTGCTTTGCTGACCCCAGGGACCTAGGGCTTTGCGGTTTAAAGCTATGCACTCTTAGTCTGTTTGTGGAGATCTCTTGTTCATAGTCATATACAGTGAACTTCTTGTATTCTGTTGCCAAAAGCTGTCTTCCATTACTAAATAGGTGGATGTTCAAGCAAGGCTTTCAGCATATCTTTCAGGTGTATCTTGTACAAAACTTCCTTATGTCCTGTGTTTTGCTGTGAGCTCTCAGTGCCTTTATTTGATCACTCATTTAAATGCCTGGTTTGAAGCACATTGCTGTTACTTATCTCTTTGTTTTTATTTTTTTTAAAACTTCAGGCTGTTCTACTGCAGTTTCATGCAATACTGGTAGCAACTTAAAATCCATTCTTTTAATTGCTTCATTTTTTGACTGTCAGCACTACCAATTTGTTCTGTGAGTGTAGGCATGTAAGAGCACAGAGCTAAATAGTCAGAAACGTACTTCCAAATTAAAGTCTCTTCTCTGCAAGCAGCTACCCTCACTGACAGTTCTGTTTGAAGATTTTTAGTTATTATTTGTAGTGTAGTAGTATGAAGATTTTTAGTTATTATTTGTAGTGCAGTAGCATCAATGGATCTCAGAGGGAGCTCCATTACATCAGATATTGAACAAGCACAAAGACAAATTTTGCTTCCCCAAATATGTAGTGTAAAAGAAGTCCATATAAAGAAGTCAGGTAAGCCTAGATTGCTGCCCTGATGGGTTTTTCCAGTGATCTTTCAGTAAGGGGATGGGTGCCTTTTCTGTCTGGAAAGCAGTATGAACTGCAATGAAATGATCTCCCTATAGGCATATTTAGACACATGCTTATCCTGCAGCACAGAGTTCAGAAGCTGAAGTTGATACTCCTCCACCCTCCTGGAAAGCAACATCCAGGTATTTCAGGTATGAAGAAGTGATAGATCTATGTTTACCTGTTTTTTCATTTCCGGTTCTGAAAACACCTAATCTTAATATGTCACTAGCCTTGTAATAACCTCCAAAAATCTACTACGCTTTAATTAACAATAGAGAAAATTCTACTGTCTTTCTCTGGTGTAACTGCTCTTCCCAATGAAGCCTGAATAAAGCCTGAATTCTGAATAATGTTGATATATTGGCTCACTTAGAAAAGCATTGTTAGCAGCTGATTGCTTATATAATCTCCTTGGCAATTTTTTACATCTAGGTTGTCCTTATTTTGTTACAAGAAAAGAACATAGAGGTTTTTACTTCAGCTTGGTCCATTAATTTTCGTAAGTCATTTGGACAGCAAGGTATTTAACCAACCTCCTATGCAGTTTCAATGAGGCACTGTTTCTAAAGAACCTAAATTGAGTGCTTTTAGTCTAAGGCTTAAGGCTTTCATTAGAAACAGACCACGTTATCCATGAAAGATTAATGCCCATACGAACAAGAAGGGGTAATGTAATCAGGAATAGTAGTCTTATATCATCATAAAAAATGGGGGTTACTAAAAATCACAGTAAAAAAGATTCGGAGTTTTAAACAAACCCCCATCATTGGTTCTTTTATCATTAACAACAAATTAAAACTAATTACCTTCTAATCACGGAAGAACACAGTCTGATGTTCCAGTCATACTTTGTGGTGATTATAAAGGCAGGTGTGGAACGATGGGAATGCTCAGCTAACACGCGTGAAAGACATGAATGACTAAAATTAGTTCTGTAAGCTCTGCTAATTTTCTTTTGCGGTTACCAATCTGTATGGAAGTAGGAGGATTTATACTTTTCTTTTTTTTTCCGAAGATGTTCAGTTCAGAGAAGTACATTGTGATGATTTGTAGACACACAGCATTTCAGCCAAGCAATCTGAAGATGTGTTCAAGCTGGGTACATTTCCCTGTAATTCTAGTAACTGTAATGACAGAGAAGGTAAAGAGCAACTCTAAAATTCCTCGTGCCCATTCAGTTTCCTTTTGTTAAATTTTCTAATATTATGTCGGAGAATGAAGAAGCCTTTGAAGCAGCCAAAGAAGCAAAAAATCCAAATCAAAACTTTGATTACAGTTTGTTGCAAAGTCTCTTTCTAATCAGTGTGCTTTTGATTTTGCTCTATATGGTATATGATATTTTGCTGAATATTTACATTTTTCTTTTTTTGGTATGAATGCTGAATGCTCTTACTGTCATACATGGATATCATGGAACTCAATTCTCACTCATTTTGGTGAATAATCATGTCAGTTTTGTCTCGATTTCTCTTTGCTTTCCTGTGAGACTGTTCATCCAAGAAACTTTTCTGGTCAAGCAATATCTTCTTGAGTCCCAAATACAAGTGGGGAAACCAGTTCCTAGGGAACAAAAATATTCCAAAGAACAGATTTTTTTTAAAAGTCACTTTACTAAACTGATTATTAAATATAGCAACATAATGTCAGTAGATATAGTGTTAAACAAATATGTAAGAGATACGGTTTTATAAACTTCATGGAATGGGAAAGTCCTAATGCTGCATATTTTAAGAGACTGAGACACACTAGTGTGTGGTTGGCCATGTGGTGAGCTGTAATGAGAGAAAAGTGTCACTGCACCACAGATGGGAACCTCAGCATGTGGGTGGGAGTTCAGTGTCAGGGAACCCTAGTCCAGGGCAGAGTGCATCTCTGATTGTCTGATCACCAAGACAAGGCATTTTATTCCAACTACAGTACGTGGATGTAATAATGGCTGTAGTTATTTTATCCTGGCTGTTTCTAAGCAGTTTAGTTTAACCCTTCTATTGAGTGGTTTCCTAAACCTGTCAGCCCTAACTGTGGAGGTAAAAAGCTCATTCTTCCTACAATCCTTTGCTTAGGTTTCTTTGTATTCTCCATCCCCAATACCTCTTTTTTACTTTATTTCAAATAAAATATTTTACTCATAAAACCATACATTATAAACATCTTGCTAAACAGTCTACAAAAGTGAATTTTCTCTAGTGTTACCTGTGTATATTTCTTTTTTTTTTAATACCAACGTTCTTTTGATTTTACATTTGCACAGCTGCTACCATAAAAGAATTGTGGTATATGACTGATTTCTAGATATTTCTCAAGATCCATGCTCCTTCTATAGAGAAATATTCTGAACAGATCACCTGACATTTTTACATGGGTCAAGCTCTCACTTTAGATTAAAGTGTGTTTGTGCTATTCATGCAATGCCAAAAATTGTAGATGAAGAGAGGCTTAGATTCTGCCAGGAGCTGTCTGAGGAAGGTGCTGGAAGCATGCTTTAGTGTAGGACCTTCTTTCACCTCTAGTATAGGAGGTATGTTGGGAGTGAGTTTAGTTGGCTAAACTGTGCTGAACTCCACTGGTCCTCCGACATCATCTCCACCCTGCCAAACTTATGGCCAGATATTCAAAGACCAGATCTGGTAATTCTGTCTTTCCCAGAATTTAGTGGAGTCTAGGTGCAAAAGAGAAATTATCTTACTATTTTGTTTTTTGTGTTCTTTGCCCCCATACTGCATTATTTATGCATAGCAACATTTCATGAATTTTTGTATCCTTATTGATCATTAAATAACTTAGGCTGGAGGGGACCTCTGATCTTCTTGATCAAAGCAGGACCAACTTTGAAATCAGAGCAGGTTGCTCAGGCACATGTCCCAGACAGATTTTAAATATCTCCAGTGGCAGAGTGGCCAACCAGCTCTTCACCACTCTGAACATGTTTTGCCTTGTATCTAGTTGGATGCCCTGTGCTGTAACCTGTGGACGTTGCCTCTTGTCTATTGACTCTGGACCTGCCTTCTCTCTATAACCCTCCTTCTCGCAGTGGAAGTCTGCAATTAGACACCCTCTTAGCCTTTTCTTCTTATGGCCAAGCAAACCTAGCTCTCATTGTACCTCATGCACTCCAGCCGCCTAACCATCCTCATGGCCTTTTGTTGGACGTGTTTTGCTTGTATTGGGACAATTGCATAATGTGCAGTCCTAACTGGACAATGTTTTCTTGCACTTTTCATTACTTCATTTCATAACATTCTTGTCGATCTATTCCTTCAGTCAAGGTGAACATCATCCACTGTTGTCTTCCCACTCACAAAGCAAGTTATTTCATCATGGGAGGTAATGGGATTGATCAGGCACAAGTCGCCCTTAGTAAATCCATGCAGACTGTCCCCATTTACCTTCTTGTCTGGTAGGCCTGTGGTTCTCTTGATCTTTCTTCTTGCCTTTTTCAAATATTAGCTAAAAATTTGCCTTTTTTTCTCCTTTTTTTTTTTTTCTTCCTGAGTCATCAGGAACCCTTCCAATCTTTAAAATGTGGAACTTGTGAAAAAATGTTTAGTGTTTACTGAGCAATGTGCAGTTTCAGGCAGAGTAACTGAGTGACTGTATTATTAATAACTTAAGCAATCCTCTATGTGAAGGAGAACTGTGTTATCTATGCCATGAGGAGCCGAACATCACATATTCTGTGTAGTGGATATGTGGCACTGAATGAAATGGGTAAAGTTTGGCATGAAGTTTTCCACTGTTATTTCCACTGTATTCTGTACTTATACTTGCATTTCAAGTACTCAGACATATTGCGAATCAACTGCAAGATCTTTTTTGAGGTTATAGTGTCATAATTTAGGATTTCATAACATCTGAAATGTCATGCAGAAGTACCAACTTTATCAATGCTGACTTAAGTTAAAAAGGATGGAGAATATCAAGGATTTCCTGTAATGGCTGAAGTCCACAAAACAGAGATTCTTCTTTTTTCAGTTTAAATTTTGTGCGACCTTATGATTGTTTTGACTTTTTTAGCTGGGCACTGCTGTAAATAACAGATTTAATTAATGCAATAAACTTGGTAAGTTATGATACTCTCAGCGGGCCAAATCCCTATTAAATCCATGTCTTTTAAGCTCTTTCAGAATTTAAAGATTCTCAATAAACAGCACACAATGCAATTACCAATAGAGCCTAGCTGTTTTTTGTTTTTTTTTTTAAACAAACAATTGTACTTGAATGTTCATTTTGTAAGTGTCTGGTACTGATAAAAACCCCGCAACAAAAAACCCGAACCACAGTCATGGTTGGGATTAGTTGTCAGGCAATTATGTATTTAAGTAATTAAAACTATCATCCATTACATTGAATGCTCTAAAAATTCTCACATAATTGATGTCAGTCTTGTCCAGAGAGTAGGTTTTGTCTCCAATGGAAAAGAATATTATTCCCAGATTTGAAAATTAAGTGCCTGGTTTTTATTGCATCCTATTCTTCCCTCAGCACTGCTTCCCAACACCCCCCAAGCAAGTACGCAAATCCAAAGTGTCTTGAAAATAAATTCTGTGCTTTTAAACAAATGTAACTTGAAATGTGGCAAAGCATTTTCAGATCCTGCTTCTCAGATCCTGTCCCTGTGTAATATTATAAAGAACACAATGATATCATTTTCTTGAAAATGCTAGCAGTGGTGAACAAGAATTTGCATAAGCAAATGAAAGAAACTAGGTTGAATGTCAGAATATAAATGCAACTTTGACCGAGAAATCTATGCCTTCTTTGCTTGTATTCATATGAAACATATAAAAAGAAGAAAGGTGCTCAATATCAGTTGCAAATAGAAAAACATTGATAGCAAATTTAGTCTTATATGTGTAATGTTGAGCTGTGAGACATTGAGATGACACTGTTTTGTCAATGTTTTACACATGCCATCTGGGGTTGGAACATGCATTCACGCTGACTTTTCAGAGGACTTGCACTCAAAAGCCTTTTGTTAATTGGTTTTATTAATATTCTATCTCTCTGTATTCCTTGCCTAACTGAGGAGAACCACCTTTCTCCAGCCCACCATATCTGGCATTGTACAGGTTGAATCATGGTGTGTTAGAAACACAGAACCGAAACTTGAGTGAATAACGAAACCCCCAAAGGTGTGAAATTCTGCAGAGGACAGTGGAGTTAGCAGCAAAGTATCCCTACCTTCTACACTCTTAGTGTTCCTCCAGGCAGATGCCATAGTGCTTGCAGTACTGTGTTGGTGAAAATTTCACATCCATACAGTGTTACGAAGAAGCCTACAGGGACAGTTCTACCTTCCTTAGAGTCAGTAACTCATATGTGTAGCATTAAATAGGCATTAACAAGGTGATTACATACCTTCAGTTATTTGCTTTAATTTCTTTGTTTCAAAAATAAATAAAAATTTAGAAAGTGGATAGAACCATGGAAACCATTTGCTAGTGAGAAGATGGATGTTAAAGATGTAAATAGAATTATGAAGGTTTCCTGTACCTTTTGATTTCCATGAAGGACAAAATAATTAATTCATTGCAATTTCCCCTACTCCTGTATACGAAAACTCAGTAGGAATTTTGATTTCCACATGGCTTCCTTTGATGTTCTGTGAGATAGATATGTCTGAATATGAAGATAGTTTATTGAAAGACAAGTGAAGCATGCTACTGCTGTACTAGCAGCAAGAGACCATCAGTATTGTTTCAATATGTTGTATGTGAGTTAAACTTGGCTCTTCATAACTTTGTTTAAATTAACATTAAGGGAATGGCCTCCCTTTTAAATACTGCAGTATGCCGATAACTTGGGACTTCAGTTTCTTCTCTTTAAGAAATCATTAGTGGCAAAATAATCTTGCTATGGTGTCATAAACACATATCCCATTAGCAGCTATATATTTATATATTTAAAACTGCTAACAGCTTATAATGTGATCATTATGGCTAATGCTCTCGAGCAATATCTATCTGATCCTTCATTACCTTTTTCATGAATTCTAACAACCACTCAACCAAATATCAGCCCCCATACACAAAAGTATATGAATTCAATGAAAAGTTAAATTTTCTATTATTGTTTGTCAAGGTGCTTGCTTTCCAAACTTATCTATCCTGCATTCATTAGAACTGTAGCGTAGTTAAACAGCCTGTAAGCAGCCCTTATCTCCAAGGAGTTTGAATGGCTGAGTAATCTAACTGGACAGTTAAGGATTTTCTGTCTAAACTGACTGATGTTAATTTTAATAATCCTAGACTTTTTTCCCCTCAATGTTTCAGAGAGTCATTAGCAGAGTTAAGCCTTCTTTTTTTCCTCCATTAGGAATAACTCTGTATACCTGCTGACCCTCACGCTAAGGAGTTGCCTCGCTTGGAAAAAAGATAAGGTGATGCTAGTGTAAATGTAGAGGGATGATTTCACGCAAGGACTTTTGCTTTTAATGGCACATCTCCAGTACTGTATTATCTGTGTCCCAGTGGATCAAAAGTCGTCTTCAAATTCCCAGTGTTAAACATGAAAAAACAAATAAACAAACAAACAAAAACCTCAAACAAAAAGAACCCAAACCAACAAATTATACAGTACAGTTTATATGCAAGGTGAATTTGAAAGCTTTTATAGACTGGTCACTGGTGTGAAAAATGAGATCCAGAACCAAACATGAAGGACATGAAGTACATTAGTTTGTAGTCTCTGTATGTTTATATTAATCTGTCTAGAGAAAGGTAGTTTCATTTTCTTCAGCCTAAGTAACACACAAAAGTACTTCTGACAACATTAGTTAGTTATAGGATTGATTTTCCTTGGGATCTTTTTAGGATGAAATTCACTTCTTTAGATTCCAGAAATCGGCTCAGATTTCATCCCAATACTCCCGGACTCCAGAACAATGTAGGTAAAAATTCACACTGTGTTCCTATGCAGGCAACAGTATGCATCTCCCTTCGGACAGTGCGGGCGCAAGGACATGCCTGCAGCCATGCATCCCACTTCGGTGGTGATAGGCTTCACGACAGTATTCGGTGCAAAGTTCTGGCAGGGAATTGCTCATCTCCCTTTACTTAGGATCGAAAGAGAGCTTTTACAAAAATGGCATGTCCCTAACAGTGTGTGCCTGCAGATTAATTCTGTGATTCTGAACCGTATTTGGCCTGTTCATTCAGTAATGACTTTCTGCTACTTTTCTAGTTGTAGGAGTTACTATTGGATCAATTAATCCATTTTAGGGAGTCAGCCTCCAAATGCAGATATACCTGATTTTGGAAGACCAAGTCAGTTTGTAGATTGGCTCACTCAGCAAAATTGATAGTTGAATTCAGATTGCAGAGTCTGCTATGTTTATTAACCTTTTCAGAAAGCACCTAGCAGGACTCTAGGCCCTGAGTGTGCAAAGTTATGAAATGAGTTAACTTGATTTAAGACATGAAGAGAAAAATAAAATACAAATTCTTATATCCACAATAAATTTTTCTCCAAGTACAAACATAAATGTGTATATAGAGACCTGACCTGCACATAAATGTTGCAAGCTTTCATGCTACAATATATTATCATTTATGTCATGAGGATCTAAGAGTTTGTGCTTTAACAAAATATATCCCCATAATGTTACTATTTAACATTCATTTTAAGTTTCTCTTTGGTTGGTTCCAAGCCTGAAATGATGTTTTTTTTATGGAGATATCCTTAGCAGTTATTCAGAATTCATTAAAAAGAGGTGTACATAATCCAATTTTAGAATTGCAGGCTTTAGTAGCGCTAAGGATCAGGAGCAAAAAGTTTTCTCCACTATGTTTTAACCTTGACATTCAGTAAGTAGAAATGAGAGTAATGTGTCACGTGATCTTTTTTAGCTTGATATCTTTTTCAAACCCAGGGCTGAAATTACTTTTTTTTTACATTTCAATTTGTTCTACTGCAAATGGAACTAATTTGATTGTAATTTTTATTTATTTTGTAGAAGGAGGTTGCACTTCTTAATCATATATAGTAAAAACTCATTAGCTAAGAATGAGTTTTTAGCTAAGGATGAATTAGCTAAGAATCCACTTTTATTCTATCATTGAGAAGGAACATATTCTTGGTGGCTCTCACACCTGTAAGCATATTTTCTAACTCCTCATTTCTTCTCTAATTATGTCTTGATTGTGGGGTAAATTCTCTAAGCTGCATTGAAGGAAAATCATTGTCTTTTTATCCTCTCTGTGGGGAATTCATTCCACTTGTTTACTGATGTGTGTGGCAGACTGAATAAAATGATTCCTAATTAGCATATATGAAATAATCATTGGTCTATCTGGAGTCATAATTAATGCATTAGGAAGAATTTACTGAGTGTCAAGGAGAAAGACATTAGCATAAATGAGCTTATTTTAGATGGGCTGCAATTGAGAGACTACTTTCCAGTAAGAATGTTTACCAAAATTAAGCAATAATAACATATCAATTTACTAAGAACCATTAGCGTACATGATCTGAACTATTAACTTCTGCAAAGAAGCTCCGGCCCTGCTTTGAACACCTCACTAGCCACAAGATTTTGTTGGCACCCTAATAAAGTCACAGCAGCGCCAAAGGGTGTGGGGATGAGGAGCGGAGAGTCTGTGGATGGGCAGAGAAGCCTTCTTTAATATGCTTGTGGACCTTGAGAAAAGCAGGTGCTGAGGAATCTTATTATCATCGTACCTGGTAACTCTGAGGTTTTATTGATTAAAGCATATTCCTACAGAGAGTGTAACCTGCAGACAGCAGTAAAACAAAGGTTATCCTTAGACAGGCAAAGGTGTTTAAATAACTTTAATTTCTATATCAATACTCTGTGACTAGGGAAGGGACAAACTGCAATACAAACTTTAACTAGTTTCATTCCTTTTTTGCTTAGTCAGTCATCAGGCATCCAATAGCCTGAAAGTTGATGCTAATCTTTAGAGAACTGAAGAATTAATGCTTTAACCGGGGAAGAGGCGAGATTCAGGGGTCTCAAAAATAGGCTTAGTCTTGCAGGACTGAAGTTCATAGGACTTTAATACGTTTTAGCATAGTCATCATTGTACTTAATGTTGAAAAGACAGGACTGCAGATAGAGCCTGGCAGTGGGTCTGTAAACCAGGGGGTTTGGCCTAACTTCAAGCATGAGGAACTGACTGAAAACTGTTAAACCTGACTTACCTGACTCCAGCGAGAGTCAGTTTAGTCAAACTAGTGTCAAGTTAGTAGAAGTGGACTCCAGTATTGCACTTGCTTCAAGAAATAGTGATCCATTACAGGATTGTAAATTTACAGTAATACATCAAATTCGGGTAAAGTCTTCCAAGAATGATCATAACCACTGTCAGTAATGCAGGTGGGGAAAGCAACAGTCCAGTTGATATCTCCTTTGCTCTCCCCAGCTTGTGGACCGCTTTCCTTGTGTACTTCCAGTCAGACAAATCACTGCTACGTACTTTAAATCCTCGCAGCAGTTTTTGCTTCATATTCTTTGCTATTGACTTTTAAGTGAAACTCCACACATCACCAGTATATTGGCCAGGCTACCGAGGGCAAGAAACCCACAAAACACACACCTAACTGTATATGTAAAAAGCATAGTCTTTTTACAGCTAAATTAGAACAGATAAGTGTTTTGTCAGTCATAATAATATTTCTGCCTCATTAAGTGCTGTGCAAGATGACTGATAACATGTGAAAATGCCTGTTTTGGTTGATGAGGTCTTTCTTGTTATAGTCAGAACACCCAGTATATTGATTCATTGTGGTATTGACTTTCGAAAATGAATTGAAAAGCGGTATAATTGAGGAGGACCCAAGAAGGGAAGGTAGCAGTCATGATAATGCACTATGGTTCAGATGAATGCCGCCATTCAGTTTATTGAATGTATCAGTACAAGATGTAAGAAAAAAAAAAAAGGCTGTGAAACTGTCAGGGTCACAGTACTGGTAAAGAAAACCTATTTAGGCTTTCTTGCTGCTACCTTTATTACCTTCATAGACATAATATATTTAGCAATAATAATCTTCCCTGACCTTTTTTTCTAATCAAGTTGTGAGTCTTTATACTAGGCAAAAGTGATTGTGATATTCCATTATGTTTGTGCCCTGTCTGGAGGAGATACCACATCTACCAGCATGTCAGAAGCTCCATTTCCAGAATTACATCAAGCCATTGTAACAACCACTGTCAAAAATCACCATCTACAGTACTGACATTTTGGCCCAGTGATAAATGTAGTAGCAAAATAAGACCATTTCCTCTAGAAAGGTCAAAGCCAAGGGAATCGATTAACACAGCACCTGCTTAAGGAGGAAAGTTGGCGTGTTCAGATAGAGAATTGTCTTCATTTTTCTTTTGTTCTTCCATATAAGAAGATTATTATTTTGTGCTTCCGTAAAGTAAACTAGGAAGGAAGAAAGGAAAGAAATACTTAGGCTTGATCCTGCCCGTCTCTGTAACTGTTAAGTCCCAGGAACACCATGGGCTGTATTCTTTCATGTCAGTTGGTCTTAGTCCTGTTCTGCAACAGGGCCAACATGCCTGTTCATTTCCAGCATCTACATAAGCTGTTTCCTTAAAATGTCTTGAAGAGATTAATGTAAATGCAAGAGAGAGTTTTGATTACCAGAAGAAGGGTAATGGCCCTCAAAAAAGATTTCTTTATTCTTCCTCTCCCATCTCCTCTTCCCATCTTGGCCAAACAGCTCTTCTGCCGTTGTTCTCAATTCTGAAGGACATGCTGGTATGATGGGGGGGAGCTCTTCTGCCTTACTTTTGCCACTGAAAATTTAGGCATTCATCTGCTGGTTTTGCTCACCTTGAATGCTTGCAGTTCAGTAAATAACTGTCAAGTTATGAATTTTTAGGCGCAGTCTTCTTGATAGGTGGATACAACCTAACCTAAGAATCAAAACACGCCATTGTACATTTCTGTTTCGCACTGACTTTATTTTTAATTGCAGTTTTCAGACACTGCTATTGCTGGGCATTTTCTTAATATTATTTCCTTCCTTTAATGTGTTCTGATGTATTATTCTGAGAATCTTTGACTTTGCCACCAGAAGCTAGTATGACAGGTGTGGAGAATTATCCTTAGAAAATGTAAGACTTTTACAATAAAAAAAAAATTAAGCATTTTATTCAGACTAGTGAAGATGTCACGCCTCACTTGTGGGAGACTTGTGTAAGATTTTCCTGTCCTAAGAGGAGCTTTAATAGATCTTGTCATTCCTGCTGTTCTGCATTCAGAATGATACCCTTGTCCTCTCTGCACTGCTTCTCTGACGACTCCCCCCTCCTTTCCGTGACGAGAACATTGCTTTGGTAATTCTGCTCACTCCTCATCTCTGCTCTCTCCTCACCCTGGTTGATCAGAAGATGCCATACAAAAGGCAGCAAACTTTTTAGTTCAGGAGAGAACTAGGACATGCTTTTGTTTAGTCTGTGCATGGAAGAGATGGTGAATAAAGGATTCTTGGTGGTGTGAGTAAGGGAGCAGCCATACAGGCAGCCCCAAACCTTTGCCTATCAGGTGCAAAGCAAGTGAATACCTTTTTGAATACCTTTTTGAACAGTGGCTGAATTTACCACTGGCATTAAGTCACCTTGAAGGAGTTGTACCCACTTGCAGCTTTTGGTGCTGGTGGTGGTATCTCTCTTAAAGATGTATGTATTTCTGCTAATCTGACTTCAAACCCCAGCATTCTCATTTGATTTCTCATTCACTGCCTAACTGCAATATGAGAATGAAAATGCTTTGTATAATGTAATTCATAAAGCAGCTTATGGCCTTGCATAATTAAAATGTCTGAATGGAAACAGCTCACTGCACTTTGAAATGCATTCTAAGCTAACCAGAAATTTATCAGCGAGTGTAGTTTCTATGAGACTGTGGAAACTTTGGAAATGTTTGATAACGGTGCAACCTAAATTACTCCAGGAGGTGCATAAAATTAGCAGTAATTATTACGTGAGAGTGGTATCAATGTATCATCATAAATGGCATATTAGATCTGGCAAAAAGCCTTTCAGTTTATAAGCAAATTGGGTTGGTTCCGCATTTTGTTCTCTGGCTCACAACTGCTGTTAGCTGGGTGCATGAGATCCTGCACTCCCAGGCTGGTTTTTTGAAAGAAATTCAACAGTGATTGTACTCAGATACTTTATTTTTAATAGAGGTCTAACCATATATGCAAGTGATGAGAAAATTTGCATGATTGACCAGCGTTTCCTCCAGCCCATCAGATTCACTTCTCTGCAGCCTAGCAGAGAGGCAGAGAAGACACAAAAGCTTTGCTGCTGTGACTAATTAATTAGGATCCACACTGAAGTCTGCAAAGTGAAACTTAGCAGTGTACTTATCATGAGCCAGTTAGACTTCTTGAAGTGTCAATCTTTGGAGCATATTTTCAATGTATAATGCTGCATTAATTAACGCAATTAATTAATCACTTAAAGTAATTATTTTTCCTACTCCCAGTATGAAACTGGAGAAACTGGTGCGTTAACTTAATGAAGTTACACTGTACCTAGAAATCAAGACCTGCTGTTTCTCAGCCTGGTACTCCTGAGATGCTACATGCCATTCTTCTCCTTCCTCCTCCCAGCAAGACAGCACACAGCATCTCCTGTAGCTTTACATGTCACTCTGAGGTTAAACAGCACCAGGGAATACGGTTCTCCGTGGGCTGCCACCTCCTCGGGGCTCTCCATCAGGTTAGCCAGGCCACTCGGAGGCTACCAACAGCATGTTCCCATCTCTGCATGTTCCCATCTCTGGGTCTCCACTCCAGTTTTTACAGGCAGCTGCATTAGTCTTTTTGAGACATGAAGATTCACAGAGCAGCTGTGCTTTTAAATCCTGAATAGTGTGATTCTGAATGCGCAGATTTAAAAAAAAAAAAAAAAAAATCAAGCCCATTTTCATGGAAATAGGAGTTTTTGTTCTTGGAAAACAAATAAATGGTGTATTCCCCCCCTCAACTCCCCCCAGCGTGCTGTCACAATTCATGAAAATTCTTCTTCTGTCCCCCTCCCAGTTAATGGACTCTAATTATCATGCATATGAGGGATATGAACTTCCAGCATAAATGGGTGTATGCTGCCAATAAAAAGCCTACACTGCTTTCGGTGAATGCTGTGCATGTGTCACCTCCCTCCATCATTAATTTTCAAGAACTGAGATTGCAGTAATTTCTGCTTGAAAGTGGCATGTTGATGTGTTTATTACTCCGCAGTTGAGTTCAGGGCTGTTTCTCATATCTTTTTGCAGTGCTCATCACAATCTCAGTAGCTATGGACTAACAAAGCTGAGGCCCTGTCTAAGACCCAAAGAAGCTGATGCCTGAAGAATTGTTGATATCAACCTGCTGTTCAAACAGACTTTCTCGGTTACTAATTCTTCAAGCAGCCACATTCTTTCAGACCTTAATATGAGGGCTGTATCATGGAATTTGAGCTCCATATTAAGCATTTTTAATGATTTTTTTTTTCTATCAAACGGTGATTTCTGATTTTGTTTTAATTGCACATTCTTTGGGAAATACTGTAGTTGTATCCCTGGCTGTCTGAGAGCTCTGACTGTTCCCATAAATGTGGTAGAGAAGTTACTGCTCCTAAAAAACAATGCGTTGAGGCACAGAGAGGAGGGATTATGCTCTCTCCCCTGTAACCCTTTGCTAGTTTTCTGTTTGATGCATCTTCTGTGTTCATTTCCCAGTAAGCATTAGACAGTTTTGAGCCAACACGGGTTCTGTGCAGGCCTCGGGTGTGCAGGACTCTGTAATTGCTGCAATGCTACAGTGCCTTCTGCTAGAGTCTTTCTGTTGCAGAGATCTCTCTGCTGGCATTGGCAGAAGAACCTGGCCTAGCTCCATTGCTACCATATGGCAGCCGGTTGATACACAGATGCCGCTTAGTCCATGCTGCAATAACATGGCTGACTCCTTTGTCAATCCTCCACGTTAGCACATATTGAAAATTTGCTTAAAAGCATTGACTCCGAAGGATGCTTAACCTTGATATGCGAGGGCTGCTCTTCAGTCCAAACTGCTGTCTGGAGAGCCAGGGACTCCTCCAAAGCAGAGCCCCTCTGGTAACGCAACCCTCAGTGGGTGGCAGAGCGGGGTCCGTGCCCCCGGGAGCCGCTTCCCTCTGCCATCAAAGCAGGTAGAGCACGGGCTGCTCTTGAGGCTCCCATCTGGATGGCCATCAGGCACATCATGGAACAGGTTGTGCCCGTGAATAGACCTTGAACTTTTACTAGATGTAGCCATTGATTTCCAAGGTGATGTGTTAACCCTGCAGTTCTTTGTTAGTGATCAAAACGAAAAGAGCAAAGGTCTGCAACTGAGAAATCGGAAAGGAAACCTAAGCAGCGTATTAGGTTTTAGGAGAAACTTCATGCTGTGGCTTTCATTGGGATTTTATTGGAGTTTGAATTGCTAGTAAAAGAAGAATCAAAGGAGTGGGAACTGAAGTCAGGCACTGGAGCTGGAGCACAGTTCTCAAAAATGAGTTTTATTGCTAGATGTTCAAACAGGACTTATCTGAAAAGTACCAGAAGATCATTACTGTTCACAGATTGTTGATAGCGTCTTGGTTTTAGGGACTGATTCTGAGCGATCCTTCCACAGTAAATTGCATGGAACTTATTTTACTGCTCCAGAAGGCTAAAGGATGGAGGCAGCTCTGCCAGGACTTGAACCACAATTTTGCAGGGACCCAGGTAATGCAAGCCTCGGTGCTGTGCTAATAAAGCCATTGCGACGTTCTGTAGTACTGTACACTTCTTGTGCATAGCTCCCGGTCTGATGGTTTTAGGGGGACAGAGCTGTTTCAGTGGTAATGGATGGGATGGGAGCACTTTAAAAGCAATATATCCCATCTCACTGCTAGTCTAAGATTAAGATTTCCAGGTGTAATAGGCAATATTAGAAGTTTACCATTTGCACCTATTATAATTACACATTCCCATTCCAGGATTCTCTAGAAACACAAATAAAAAAATATTGCG
>Ga0065711_1033688_pt1 | contig 25009 bp, 10 predicted proteins | sample Hoacrofraction12_FD_59098 | JGI IMG/M metagenome (GOLD analysis project Ga0065711, IMG submission 59098) | Hoatzin crop microbial communities from Cojedes, Venezuela - Epithelial fraction 12 v2 (version 2) | ecosystem: Host-associated > Birds > Digestive system > Esophagus > Crop | place...
CCCCCCCCCTTTTACTACCGAAATTCAAAACTGGATAATTACTTTTTGTAATTATCCAGCACTGTGTAGATATTGTGGTGTTTTCAGTATTGTGATAGCAGATAGTCTGCCCTGGTAAAAAGTGTTAGCACCAGAGTAAGGGGCTGTCGAGGAAAATACGAGGACAGAGAGCACACCACCAGCTCTTCCACCCTTGCCTGATTAATTCTCTTTAATCGAGTAAGAAATGGATACCAAGTTAAATCCAGGTTAGGTCCATTGCTGTTTCTGACTTGGTGCTGGTGCCGTGCCTTGTCAACGCGAAGACAGTGGTACAGGAGAAAGGGTGACAGCTGAATGGTGAGCAAATGAAAACCAGAGGGCACCGGTTTGTTGGTGATTGCCTGAAAACGTGGCAGCACATTGTCCCAAACCCAGAAATAGTGAGGATGGAGGGCTTTGCTGGTTTTCTGTCCATGCTGTGTCTCTGCTGGAGAGAGGAAGAACTCCGGAAGGAGCCCCTAAATTCTCTCTTTAACTAGTGACAAAATATGATTTTCACAACACTATTAAAAAGCAAGCAAATATTACCAACTCCCTCATGTAGGTGGAGTAGCTGACAAGTAGCTCAGTTGTTTTTGAAGGATCTAGAACTAGATCCCTGACCCCTGCATGGCAGGCGTGAATCTTGGGCACAAGCCGCAGGAGCGACATGCTATGTAAGTAATATGTTGGGCTATATTGCCTCTAATTTCCATCAAGAGATCCCATCCCAGGCAGGAATCATAACTGTTAATTGTCGGCTGCTGTCTAGTTACATTAGCCACTTGCAAAATTTGTTTCGTGGTTCCATCTTGCTGATTTTCTTTGTAGTGGAGGAAGAATGGTGTCACTTATTTATGCTTTGTCTTTGAGCAGTTGAGGTCTGTGCAGTGACCGTAAAGATACTGAATTTAAACCTTGTTAATCACAGTGTTTGTTGTCCATGTGGTTCTGCTTTGTACAGTCAGTTTTATTTTATTCAGTGTCACTTCCTAGGTTCTCTTCTTAGTTCTAATATAGTGGAATTGTAACATTGCATTTTGGAGCAAAACATGCAAACTTAGCATGATATTTAGCTTTTGTTATTTAATGTTTTCTCTTTGGTTTGGTTTTGAAGGTCTTTCTGTTCATGTTATTTCCACAACAGGAAAAAAGCCATTCTGACTATTTTTCTAGAACTTGCAATATTAATTCAGAGAACATTTTTATTTGAAAAGATTTTACTTACAATATGTTGTATAATGTATTTTGTTTAAAACAGTGAAAATTTTTTTTTGAAAATAAAAATCCTTCTCTATCTATGTCTAAAACAAAAAAAGAGTACTTTCGACATCTGCAATGTTGCTTTTATTTTTATCTGACCTGTGCTGACTATGCATCCAATGTCTGACAGGGATGGGGGTGTGTATGTATGTGCCACGTAACCTGTGGGTTTTTTAATATAGATATATGGGTGACTAAGTGTCTTTGTCCTTTTCGTTTCACTGTTTTGTACTGGAGGTATAGGGGAGGAATCCTTATCTTCTCGAAAAATACGTTGCGTGGCAGCAAAGTGATCATGAAAGATGGTGGTGGTGTGACACTGGTGTTAAGCCAGGCATTTTTTTTGCTAGCAGGGAGAGTTAATTTTTGGCTTTGCTTCCTAATATCAATGTGACTGTTGTGGAACAGTCAGTAAATGATGAAAGAAGAAATAGGTGTATCCCATGCAGGTTGTATATTTTTAGGCCATAATGTTATGCAGCTGAGAGTAGGATGAGTTTTTCCTTCTGGTACTTGGTCTTTTAAAATGTTTAACAGCCAGCAGAGAAATCTTAGAAACTGCTTTTACATCTTGATCAGTAATACAATACAGGCTAGTTTAGTCAAGATGACATAATATTGTTAGCACTCTCCTTTAGTACTACACGAGTACTTTAGATGTGTTTAAATGCAGTATTCTTTTGATATATTACGCATGTTAAGAATGTGAGTCACCAGTGTGAATTCTGGTGAGAGAAGACCGTACTGTCTGGCCAAAAGACTGTAGTTGGGTCACTATTTTGAGTCTGGACAGATAGGTACACGTGTTCATGCTCGCTGCTGGTAGTTTCTGTTCAAAGCGGAGGTTGTCGAACAGTCTCACGCTAATGCGTATCCCCCTTCAGCTTTCGGAAGGCGGTATATTGTTGGGGCACAGCAGGGAACTTTGCATCACCACAGCTAGCACCATACCTAGTCTGTGAATAAACAGACTTCATCTTCTTTTGCTATTGATCCATCAGCTTTCATGCAAGCACTAAATTCATCCCTAAAAATAATTAGCTCCAGTGTCTTGGCAGAATTCCAAGTAGGCAATTACATTCTGCCTGCTTAAAAATACCCCCTGTAGTTACAATTGGATAACTTGTAGTGATGGATGATTGTGTGTTTTGTGATATGTTTTCGGTGTGGCTTGTTATCAGTGTGAAGTCTGCTGTAATGCTGAGAATAACTCGCATTGCGAGAACCTATTGGCCAGGATGGCTTATTAGCATGACAAAGAAAAGTCTATGGAAAATATTTCCTCAATATTTTAAAGACTAAAGAAGAAAGATTTAGATGTTCCTTGCATGCTTCAAAATTTTGAGGGCTATATTTATAATGTGTCTTTATGACTATGTGCACTGATACGTAAGAGAACAGCAAGACTGAACCTGGCTTGTTTTGTAGAACTCACTATTAATTATGAAGCCAGGGCTGACATTTGAAATGGTTGCAAAAACAGAGAGAGGATACTGATTTTGTTTGTTGACTGTAATACTCTGGGTTCAATTTGATGTTGGTTTATTTCAGAAACATTGCTTAATAGAAGAAAAAATAGATATGGAGTAAAATATATATTAGGTTATGCTTCCAGGGTAGTAAATAATTGAAAACTTGTGTTTGTTTCATTCTTTTTTTTTTTCCTTTTCTGACAAAATGCAATTTATAGTATCTGAATAACTTGTATCTAGTATTAAATAGTTTGAAAAGACTGGGAGAGAATTTGGATTTAGAGATATTTGATGAACCACTAGATGATTAAAAAAATCCTTAAGTAGGGGGAGATGAAGCTTCCATCTCCTTCCACAGCTGAAGACCCAAGCTACGTTTTGATAAACATAATGATATGACTGATCTGGTCTGATACATTTTTTGATTATTTAAATTTTGTGCTCTTCATATTGGTGAAAGAGGTGGAAGGGAATGTACATGTTTTGTGGGCTTGCTCTTTGTTATTGATATGGATACTCAAAAGGGCAGACATGGTCTAGACATCAAGTCCTTGCAATTGTATACTGTCAGTGGAGCATTTTGGGAGAACAAGACAGAGAAAAAAAGATGAGGTTAGCGGCCAATCTGAGGGCTATCCTCCCTTTTCTTTCGTCTTCTGGCAATGGAAAAACAAGCTTATTTTGAGGAGTTCCCTTTATGATGTGAAAGCATGGCATCTCTGACACAAGTTGCAGAGAGTTAGAAAACCTTGCTAATTGAAATACGTAGAACTAATAATTGTGGTCTTTCGAGCACAGGAGTTTGAGAATAAAGAGTCAGTTCTTTTCTAGTCATGAAATTGACTAGAAATAATTTAATAAATACTTTTTTAAAGGAGTTTTTTCTTCCTTCTAGATGCCGACTTTGCAGGAGATTATAGTAGAATTTTTAGACTGTTCTTGTTTCGTATCTATGTCTCTTCTGTCTGAAATACAAGGGATCCACATTGCACTTAAATTACAGAGGCTAGGGCAATTTCACACTTTATGAAGAGCGTAAATAATTTTGTTGATCTTGTTAATTATGACGGTCAGGAATGTTCTGCTGAACAAGGCGGGAAAATTTGCTGTTGAAAAGTTTCATTTAATCTCCTAGCATTCTTAATTTGGCCAAGGTTATTGGTTGTATAAGCTCTGAGCAACAAACTTCAGAACAATTTTGAGAATAACAGAATAGCTCAGATGGTTAATGGATGTTTAGGGGTTTGGTTATTGCCTTTGCTTTTACTTTTCTTTTTCAGTTCTCATTGTTTTACTCTGACTTTAAGCAGTAAAACCTCTCTCTCTGTCTGGAAATCGTGGAGGAAGTTCTATCGCACAGCATCTATTTGCAAGTTGAGTAGTATTTAGGAAATTATCAGAATTGCTTCTTTTTAGTTCTGATGTGGCTCTTCAGTTTAAATTTCCATGTACTTTAAAAAAGGAAACACTGAGAATATGCACTCATATAAGAGTTTCATCCCAAGTAGTTCTACTTTTTTTGCTGCATCTCATTATGCATGCTTTTATAATTTAATTAACACTACTTCTGTTTAACAGGTGTGGCTTTACTAGTGTGATTTAATGGTTTAATGCCACAGTAATAGTAATTCATTCAACATTTGTTTTGGATTTGAAGTAACAATTTCTATGTTTTTCCTTTTTCTGAATATTAGTCTAATCAGTCCAAGTTAAACAAGCAGGAAGAAAAACTGAAGTCAATTTTTGGTTTGATATGGTTTTCTTTCTGCAAGGTGTGATTGATTATGCTATTTCTGCCTGTAATAACAACTTTGATTTCAGTTGAATTTCATTTCAGAGTAGTGAAAGCTGTGGTTTCCTCTTGCTATGGGTATTTCGTGTTGTCTTGGTTTTATCTCGTGTGCTCTAGGACCTAAAATAGCTTAACCTATGCCTATGTAGCCATTTTCTCTCTTGGCATTTTTGCTTTGTCAGTTCTTCCTTTTCTTTGGACATCCTTCCATAAATTCACCCTTTACAGAGAGCTCTTCTACTACACAGTTTGTAGATCTCGGATCAAATTTGGAGGACAGCAATTAGAAACACATTACTTTAATGGCATCTTTAAAATTGCTGAGAAGCCATTGAGAAGGAATAGAGGCAGAATCCTTCTTTGTGCCATTTGTTTGCTAAGTCACATTTCAGTATTGGACTCCACAAATAAGGTAACAGAATAAATTTCTGTAATCTCTGGGATTTGCAGTGTTGTATGGAAAGGATTAACGCTGGCTTGATTTGCAAACCTCAGCTTGAATTACAGGCCTTCGGGAAGAAGATTGAAAGGCTGGAAATAGTCTACATTTATAGAAAAGCAGGAAATTCTTATCAGAAGATACTGGGTGTGGTGGGTTGACCCTGGCTGGACGCCAGGTGCCCACCAAGCTGCTCCATCACTCCCCTCCTCAGCTGGACGTGGGAGAGAAAAATACGATGAAGAACTTGTGGGTCAAGTTAAGGATGGGGAGATCACTCAGCAATTACTGGCATGGGCAAAACAGACGCAACTTGGGGAAATTAGTTCAATTTATTGCTAATCAAATCAGAGTAATGAAAAATAAAAACTAAATCCTAAAACACCTTCCCCCACGCCTCCCTTCTTCCAGGCTTAACTTTACTCTTGAATTCTCTACCTCCTCACCCCCTGAGCGGCGCAGGGGAGCAGGGAATGGGGGTTGCGGTCAGTTCATCACATGTTGTCTCTGCTGCGCCTTCCTGCTCACACTGCTTCTGCTCCAGTGTGGGGTCCCTTCCATGGGGTGCAGTCCTTCAGGAACAGGCTGCTCCCGTGTGGGTCCCCCATGGGGTCAGAAGTCCTGCCAGCAAACCTGCTCGGGCGTGGGCTTCTCTCTCCACGGGGCCACAGGTCCTGCCAGGAGCCTGCTCCAGCACAGGCTCCACATGGGGTCACAGCCTCCTTTGGGCATCCACCTGCTCCGGTGTGGGGTCCTCCCTGGGCTGTGAGTGGGGATCTGCTCCCCCGTGGGCCTCCATGACTGCAGGGACTGCCTGTCTCACCATCATCTGTTCCATGGCTTCAAGGGACCCTCTGCTCTGGTCCCTGGAGCACCTCCTGCCCCTTATTTTGCACTGACTGTGGGGTCTGCAGAGATGTTGCTCTCACATATTCTCACTCCTTTCTCCCATTGCAATTGCCATTATGCAGGGGTTTTTTCCCCTTTTCTTAAATATGTTACCACAGAGTTGCTACCACCATCACTGATGGGCATGGTCTTGGCCAGCAGCAGGTCTGTCTTGGAGCTGAATGGCACTGGCTCTGTCGGACATGGAGGAAGCTTCCAGCAGCTTCCCACAGAAGCCGCCCTGGCAGCCCCCCTGCTACCAAAACCTTGCCACGCAAACTTGGTACACTGGGACATTGAATCTGATGCTAACTAGCAATGCTAATTTCAAGACAGTTTCATTGTTTACTTTGGGAAGGTAGAGACGTCTATAGTCTTCAACAAACATAATGTTCTCTGTACGTTCAAAACCATTTTTCTGCAGCACTGGAAGTCTTCAACTAAGCAGATATTTGCCTCAAAATAAGAAGTAGTAGTGACTTACTGCGTATAAAACTCTAAGTGTCTCGCTTCCTGTGAAGTTTACTGCAATATTAATACTCTGCTCAATTGTCACTCATTCTCTGTAGCGTCCAGACTTCTCAAAGCTCCTTTGTACTTTCCGCTTTCACTCAGTGATTGCAATTTTCTACAATAGCCACGAGGTAGCCGTTAAGGTATTTGCTTTTGAGCTATTAAGGGGCTTGGTATCCTCTTTCTGGCAATCAGCCTGTTTCCATTGTGGGCCACTATTCAGAATGGAATTGGGGTGAGTTTGTGTTTCCTGTGAATGGTCCGTCCATAGCAATGGCTACAAAACCATCAGTAGGGATGAAATGTTCATGAAACCATGCTGCAATCACCTGTTGAAATGAAACCCTAGTGTATCCATCAGGTTTTTCATCAGTCTGTTTCCCAAAGCTATACTTATGACATGAGAAGCAAAAAAGCTGCAGAACGCTGAATGTCTTAAGAATCCCTTGCTTTCTTACTTAACAAGATCAAATCGTCCTTATGCCTCTTTATGGCAATATTAGGTGCTTTGAGAAATTAAGATCCTTATTTCACGTAAGTTCAAACTGGATCATACCACAGAGCATTTTTTTCTGCTTGCTATCAGCAGATCAGTTATTTCTTCACTGTAAGTTTCAAGTTAAGCTTGGCCAAGGCAGAGTATACCAGTTTGGGAAGGCGTACAGCCTACGGCATCTGTAGGCCTGCCACTGCAAGGGATACCTACTCCTCCTTCAGCAGTATGCATTTGATATGATAGCTGTCTTGGAGGCCACTGCAGAGGGGCACCACAAAGAGATGCTGATTGATAGAGGCTGAAAACTATTCCCCATTTGCAAGGTCTGTCGTTTTTATATATGCTAGTGATGGACTCATAGCTACCTTTTCTCAAATAGAGAAGAGGGCTTTTTACAGCACAGTAACAGTGACTCATCTGTGGATTCTGACTGTGGTTCTACTACTTTATTGCTTTTTCTCATTTCTGGGGTACCTCAGAAACATTGCCGTTTGCAGTGGAGGATGCGAGTGGACTGTGGTTGTCTTGTCATTTGTTTTTCTTCTTGGAGCAATTATGCATTCCTAAGACCGCCATTCGCATTCTGATACAGTAAGATGCATGCGTAACTACTGTGTAATCTGTTTTGATTATAGAATTCAGAAGAGGCATGGTTGTTGCTGGTTAAGTACTTGTCAGGATTGAGTTTTAATTGGTGAAGCCCTGACTACCTACTCTTATTACAAAGCCTGTGCTGTGGGAGCTCACGTCAGCTTTAGAGATTGATGCAGAGTGGCAAAGACATTCTGAAACCATGGGCTTTCCAGAAAATGTTTGCTTCTTCTGAACCCTTAGTTAGAAAGTAAAATTTTTAAGTCCTGGAGTAATACATTAATTGCACAAGTCGTTTTGAAAACTTGGAAAACCAGTGTGACATGAAAATTGGTGACTGATTTTTTTAATCGATAGATAATAAAGCAGTGAATAGTAATTGAGAGTGAACTATATATGACTCGTAACTAACAGTGAATGCTAACTAGGAATTCTAACTCTTGAAGAAGACACTCGCCTATAGAGATGGATCATGCTATATTTTGAGACAACATTGTTTAAAACTGAATTAAATTCCTTATCGGTCACATGTTTGGTTTTCTTTTCACTTGTGCTAGTATAAATTTACAGTAACTCGACTGAAACAAGCGAAGTTCCTGTTGGTGCAAAACTCGAGAAAGTGAGAAACATCTGGAGTCGGAGACTTTTTAGGTAAACCCTTCTGCAGAAATCACTGGAGTCGCTTACATAATGGAAACATCCTATAATTTTTACTGTGCCTTTTTCCCTTGTTGCCACACATTTCTGTTGCCAGGGTAACCGATCATGAATTGTTCATAGTAAGTGACCTTGTCATTGCTTTTATATACGCCATGAGTTATTGTGCAGAGGATATTTATAGAATTAGAGGTGATTGTGACTGCCTGAAGACAAGCGGGTGTTGTTTCATTTAATTTATTCTGTAGAATAATAGGCTAAAAACCATATGAGAGGAAAATGCTGACATTTGTCTGCAGAATAAATCTTAGTGTTATTCAGATAGGGACAAATACAGCTAATAAGTCATAAGGCAGCTGGATGAAAAGTGGTCAGCTCAGCCTCCTGTATGCAGTGATACTCTTCTAGACTGGACTGAGATATATTCAGATTTACTCTTCTGTGACTGATATTTTTAGAGGTGCCAGAATTTTTGTTAAGCTATGTCAAAAAGAGTGCATGATACACATTTGGAAAAAAAACCAAAAACAAAACCACAAAAACCCCCCAAAAAGTCAGAAAACAACCCAAACCCAACAAACTTGTTTTCTCAACCATTCTGAATGGCAGGAGCTACTGCCTGTTCTGCTTGTCCTGACATTCTGTACTGAAGTTAATTAAAATAAAACTCTACCAACTTTTTTAAGTAGAGTAATAATAAAATGATCACTTAAATAAAGAGATAAAGGCAGAACAAGCCTAACAAGAAAAATATTCAACTCCAAAATGTAGAGCACATAAACTCAGAAAAAGAAAAGTCTTCGCAGACTGTTACAGCCTAAAATGGGAGCATTAAGTATAGCTCAAAGATATGAAAACAGTAAACTTGTAGTAAGATCTTAGCTTGATGTTTTAAGCCTTGCAGTTTTCATCACAACACTTAATTTCCAAGTGACTGAATGTTAAGTCGTTATGCTGAATAGGAGATAAATGAATAATGCCAGCTCAAATAGGAAAATAATATGAAGAGTGTCTGAGAGCCACGGAAGGCTTGCTAGCCATTTTGTGCATTCAATAAGAAAAAATTCATTTTGTTGCATAATAACCCTGGTAGTTCTCTTTGAAGTTGTGTTTAGTAATTGTTCTTTTAATCTAGGAAAAGGTGTGCTAAGATCTTTGGGATTCAAGGTATAATTGTGGCAGAAGGATGAAGTTCATCTTTGCCATATACTTACAGTTGTGGTGCAATTGGGTGTTAGAGCTGTGCCTGTCTGCACACACTTCGTCTCATTTCCCTGAGTGGTCCAGGAATCCCCCAGCTTTTCTCCACACAGAGGAGACAGAGGCTGGCTGGAGACAATAATGTCTGGACTGGAGACCACTGGGGCAAGATAACTGAACCCCCACAGCTACCTTCACAGCAAGCCTTCACTGTTTGTTGGAAGAACTTGGGTGAGGAATTTGGACAGTCCCGTGGAGCTCCTACTGTGCTTACAGACCAGTTAATAGGCACTACGTGCTTAAGATGTGTTGATTAGTTCCCTGGACAGAGCATGCGGCAGTCTCAGAAACCTCGATGTGGGATTTGTGCTGTAGAATTTACCATGCTGTACACAGATACTTTTAAACAGCCACTAGAAATTGTTCTTGCAGATGCAGGAATGGTCATACAGGTCAGTTACAGTAGTGGGGGGGTGTTTTGTACATAGTTTAAGATAACTAATAGCAATGGGTCATTCAAATGCTGGAATATTCTTGTTGGGCCACAGGCCAGCTGGATTGTAAGAATTCAGCAAAACAACAGCTCAGGCAGTCTCACCTGATCCGCTTGAAGATGCCATTGCAAGGATGCTTGTGATGGAGATACCTATCCCCAACTGAGCAGCAACCGATCATCCTGTCCCAGAGATTCAATTGCCCACAGGAACACTACGCAAAAGATCTGACTATATTAATCACAATTATGTGTTTCTTTGAAGTAAACAGTCTGCCCATGAGTGTCTTTGTAGGAAAAGAAACAGGCTTATTTCCATTTAGCAGGTGGCTGGAATTTCATGATCAAGTAGTGATGTCTTGAAACATCTATCATGCCTGTGGAATTACCTGTTGATAAGAAAATGGATATATTTTATGAATTTTATATTGAGTTAACTTCAGATCAGTAGTGTTGTAGCACTGAGTCCATCAGCAGAAGAGCACTTACTCAATGTTTTACATAAAGCAAGAAAGCAATAAGCAAAAATAGAGAGGAGGTTGCTCTGCGAATTTTGTATGCTAAACATCAAGTGCTCAATTGGACTAAGTGGCATAGCAGTACAACACTGAGCCATTTAAAGTGTCATTTTTAAATGTCTGGGAGTGGTAATCTCATGGGAGGGATAAGCAGTCTAATGTGTCCTCCCATTCATTATCCACTTACAATATTCTTTTTTTTCCCTTATGTCATAGGTATGTTACAATAAGACTAAGCCTACCAGCTTGACACTGAATAAGTATATACAAAGAACTAACACTTCATTGGTATGTAGTTCCACTTAATTTGCTATCAGGCTAGTCTTGTTTTTGTGCAAATGCTACTATGCTTATATTTAATGCATCAAACCACTCTGTTTTGGTGTTTCCACAATTTGTTGCTTCCTGAAGATCTGGTCCACGGTTGTAGGTATAGCTGCAGCTACCCTAAGCTAAATCAGTATTGGATCTTTGGAGAGAATGATCTTGGGTTTTTTCATAATTCTGCCTAAGTGGGAATAAGGACAGGTGACAGAAACTTGCCCTTCCTTTGGATAAACTTAAAGACTTTAAAAAGGGACAAGTGGTATCAGATCCGTAGGCTTTCTCTGCGTCGAGCTGGGCATTGTCTTATCTTTAATTCGTGCTTATAGTAACTTGGGAACACCACTTACTTTGGTCCACATATCCTCTTCTCTGAAGAGTAATAATAATTCTTAAGACCTTTCAGTTTGTTATCAATAGGATTGCAGCTAGCTCTTTGTGCTTGCACATCCAGAATGAACTTTGTTAAAGCAGGCAAGATAGCATTCTGTTGCCGTCTGGTAGAATAAGTAGTCTTGTTTACATTGGAGTGTTTTAAATGAGGCTTAAATATATAGTATTAACACTCTTCTGTAAATGGTTTTGAGAAAACCATTTATTATCCATTTGCTTGAGGGATTTGCTCAAACTGCAGTGGTTGGAAACAGTAGATTAAATGAGATAAGGTGCAGAAGAGATCTGCATTTATGGCTAGGGTTCTAGATGCAATGAAAAAACCCACAGGACATCAGCTACTTCCATTGTGTGGGGAAAAAATTCTTTTTTCTACTTTAGCATGTTGGTCAGGTAGAGTCTGTATTTTTGCAGTCACAGAACATGCCTGGATCACAGTGTGGAGAGCACGTTGAGCAGTCTGGATACTGGAAGAAGTCTGTCTATGCATTTATTAGGGCTTAGTCCAGAACTGTGATACAGGTAAGTACTTCTAAATTAGTCAGTTGAGTCACTTGGTGATGGCAGCTCCCACTGATTCAGACTGCAGGAAAGGTTGTCACTTGGGGAATCAAATAGCGGATCAGTCTGCTCCCCAGCGGGTGCTCTAAGAAGGTGGAGTGAAGATAAATAGCAATTGTGGCTTGCTATGGTACTCTAAAGCATAAATACTGTGACAAAAAATGTCATCAGTCATTGTGTGTGTGCGACTTTACAGTCCAGAACTGTGGAATATGTAACACTTACTTTGTGACCGCTAGAAGTTAGCAAAGCTACAGTTAAGTGAGATTGATCAGGTCTGCACGTTGCTGTTGTTTAGTGATGTGGTTGGGTCAGGACCTTTGCTTTTCCACTCTTCTCATTCTTCGTATGCTGTTCAATAGCTGCCCCATTGGCTATGCAGGTAAGGGGCTCTGCAGAGATCTGCTCTGTAACTGGGATGTGTAGGTGGAACTGCAGTGCGGATGGTATTTTTTCAAATCCGTGAGTTCCTTTTATGAAGGTAAATGCTTGTAATCAAACACAGTAGTGGAAAAGGGAGCATCAGGAAATGAGCAAAAAACCAGAAGGGAATATTTAACATTACTTTTGTTTTCTCTCGTGTTGCTTTTACGCTGAAATAGATCGACTGGGTTTAGTTAGAGCAATCGGGCTGACTGATAACAGTAACCTTAAATTGCATATAGCAGTAGTGACTGCAGAGTGATCCGTTCAGCTCCAAAATGCAGAGTGCCACCTGCACTACATAAATGTGTAAGTTTATTCCTTTGCACATCTGCAGAACTGTGGCTGAGGTACCTGTTATACTTTCTAACTTACATGGTTTTGAGTGACTGATGCTACTTAGAAAAAACAAAACTACACGTGTATGTCATGTTCTTGATGCAGAAGCAGAAAGTTGATCCAGAGGCATAATGTCAAAAGGGGTCTGAAGATTTTCAGTTGGATTCAGGTTTCGAGGACAGTATGCAACAATTTCTTCCTGAAGACACTCAAGTTTTTTCTAGTAAAGGCTTAAGAGTTATTAATCCCACAGTATTTGAAACACCATAAGGGGCTATTCAGTTGAAAATTACACACAGTTCTTTTAAAATACATAATAGGATTTTTGCAGTGCTCGACACAAATCAGTTGCATGCAAAACTTGGAGTCTCTTTCTTCACGGGCCAGGCTAGTTCATCGTATGTGTGTATCCTTGACTGTAATATTTGTTCGAAAGTGAACAGCAGCTAGAACAATTAGGCAGGTAGATAAAAATTGCTGCCTTTATAGTAAATACCTATTTGGCATTTGGGAAGAAACAAAAGTTTCATGTTTAGGATGTGAAGTTTACAGTAACACTCTGGATTCCCCGTTTAGCCCTCTCTTCCTTAACTCAGAAGAACTTTTAAATATCTTACCTTCTAATTTCTGCAAGTCTCCAGCATAACATAGTGAGCCGGGACTTTAAGAGAGTACGTGCACAAAATGTATTTATTTGTGGTTGTGGAAGATGAACCCAGCTTTTTGCATGATTAGATACATTATCATTTTTCAGGGAAAAATGTGAAAATAATAAACAGGGCACATATACACTTATCTTATGAATTAATTGGGTAGAAAATGTATTACTGCTTTCCTGAATATTCATTCTCAGGTATTCTGTCTAGAAGGTTTTAAATATTGAGATGTGACATAAGGAGTTACAAATGGAAAAGAGACACTGAAAAAGAGGATGGTACAAACTCAGCCTCTCAGAATGGAACAGTTTGGATCATTCCGACAGAGGCATCCTCAGCATCCAGCACAAGGCACTCCGTTACCTGTCCGGTTGCACATTCAGAAGGTGCAAATGTGGATAAGGATTGAAATCTCTAAAGCAATTCTGAGATACTAAGGTACCTTGTTGCATGCTAACTCAGGGGTGAGGGGGAAAGCCATATTAATGCTTTAATGCCACATTAATTCTTTATGGATGATGTCCTACTTATCATTACTGATAATTACTCCAAGTGGAGGTGTACGCCAAGGTATCCAGACATCTTCCAGCTGTATCTTAGCTTGTACACCTCTGCTCTTCTCTGCTGTCACCATTTGGCATAAATGAATTACAAGAACCACCTCCTTGGACCAGTAGATTTTCAAGTGTGTCCCCTCCATGCAGGAGAATGGGTTGGTCACCTGTGTACCGCGCTACTTACTCCTGCTTGGCTGCCCACTTCTAGTTCTCGATATTGAAATAGGAAGCAGAAAATGGTGCTAAATCTGGAACTGCTTCTGAAAAAGATGTTCTCCGTTATCAGATGAGCTGCCTGGGACACTGATCTAATGCAGCCATGCTTGAATTTTCTTTGGTCATTGCTGTATGGTTCCCTGTTTGATAGTTGGCGTTATCTGAGCATTGATTTGTGAATAAAATACGGTGGCGTGGTAATATCTGAAATGTTTGTAGCTAATCGGAGCATTGCGAGCTGCAAGCAAACTTTTTTCTAAACCTGCTAAATTATTTTCTGATACTGAATTTATTGTAGCTATTCAAAGATAGTTGTGACATTTCTTACTCTAACACTAGAGTATCTCAATCCTCCTCCAATCATTTGTTGCTGTTACAAACTCCAAACTGAGTGTTAGTAATCTGCTGTACAGGCAGATGCTCTGGCTCATGTTCATTCAAATTCTAGCTCCAGACTTAGAAATAAGAAATGAGGCTTAGGAGTCTCTCTGGAGATCTCTGAAAGAATATACAATGTGGTTTAACCTGTCAAACCATTGGATGACACTGCTGTTCCGCGCTGATAAAGGTGTACGAGTGGTGTGTAAGAATGAAATTTCACTCTTAAAAATGATCGTTTAACTGTAAGACCTTCAGCTACTTAGAATGTTGTTTCTGAATTAGTCACTGGTAATGGCGGTTGTGAAGCCTGGCGTAGCACTGCGTACAAACTCTGTTCCGCAGTGATAATGTGCTTGCATTTGCTTCAGTAGTGATGTTGAAGCAAATGAAAGCACACAGAGTCATTTTCTTGACTCTGCTCTGTTGCATGGTACATTATATCCTACTTTATTTAGTTACAGAACCGAATGACTCATGTCGGAGTTGAAAGGAGTGAAATTGCTGATTTCTATAGGCTAAATGACAAATAGATGCAGATTGTGAGGGTGCACCTACACTCATGCTCCAGAAGTATCAACGTGTCTTTTCAAGGTGGTCAAAAATGATATGTATCTAAATAAATGCTAAGCAGTTTTTCTGAACTCGTGTTTATCTGTGAAAGCAGCTTTGAAAGTTGCTGAATCTTTCAGAACTGCAGACGGTTCTGTTTAAAAGCTTGACTTTTTTCAACTCTGTTTGTTTATCCAGAGATATCACCTCTACTGAGAAGCCTCTTTTAATCTTAACCCCCAACAAAAAAAGGTACCCTAGTATTCAGGCAGTATAATAAATAATTGGTATCTAAATTTGACAATTTTGTTTTGTTTTGGTACACTACGATAACAGCTAGAAACTTAAAGAAATAGTTTAATAAATATGCAGACTACAAAAAACCTGGTCAGACCATCTCATTTTTTTCTGAAGCATTTATTCTTTTCTTAACTGCTCTAACGTTGATGGTTGGGTCAGCATACAAACATTTATGTTGTCTTTGTATGTCTCTAAATACCTTAAATTTTCTTAGATGTTAAACTTGGGTTACGCTTGACTTCAGCGCTTCTAAATAATTAATTTTATGAAACATTTCCTGTCTTTGTTGCAAGATATGAAAAGTGTGATTTATTTTTTTAACAAAAAACATGTACCTCTTGAGAATGCTTTGAGAAATTGAAAATTTAATTGTTCTGTGCTTTAAAAATATTCCCATTTTTGTGTGGGAATTTTGTTTCCTAGTCTGATGGTGTATAGGACAAGCTAGTCAAAACATAATCATTAGACTTCTAGAATTTTCTTAATAATGTGTCTCAAAAAATCTTTGCGATTACACCATACCGAGGTAAGGAAATACGAGCAGTCCTTTCTGGATAATCATGAGAAACTTTTTTGTCTGTTCTTGTTGATTTGTTGGTCGGTTTGGTTTGTGTGGGCTGGTGTTTTGGGTTTGTTTTTTTTTACCTCTTTGCTTTCTCACAGCAAGACCCTATTTTAGTCCTGTTTTGATGTCTTTTAATTTCTGTAGGTTCAGGCACTTACAGGAGCTCCAAAGGAGCTTTTCAGATAGCTCTGTTCTTTGTTACTTTTGGGTCAGTCAGGCCCTGATCCTGCAAATACAGCTGTGGATTATTTTTACTTGTCTGAGTAGTCTCGGTTCGGTTAAAATGTGTTTGCAGAATGTGGGTCTGTAATTTTCTGCAAAACCTGGCTCTGATATGCTATGCTCTTTTGCAGAATTAAGATTGTCATTAAAAGTCTTGATAACAATAGCTAAACTTCCATGTGATATGTATGTGTGAGTGGGAGACTTCAGGTCTTGAGATAACATAAGGACTCCCTGTAAGTGTTCTCTTTTAATGAGCCACTTCGGTATCTGTAATAAACCCTTTCATTTTGCTTGACTTAACTTGAAGATAAAAGTTTTGTTTTTTCTCTTTTTCCCCCTTCCCCTGAGGGAATAGCTGAACCTAGTTTTCTAATAACTGAAACTGTTGGCTTTTAAAAATTAGCTTAAAATGCCTCCAGGAACATTATTTGGCCATCTTCAAGGAAGCTCCTAAAATGCTTAATGCTTTTGAAAGTCAAATTAAAGGTTTGTTTCATTTAAGTTGTATAGCTGGATAAGATTAAAGAAAGTGCCCTACTTGCACATAGCAATCTATGTGAAACGGTTTTTTGATCGTCTTCATGCATATCTAAAATACACCTCCAATTTCTTTTCAGGATCTCAGCTTATTCAGCTTTTACCATAATGGTTCATTAGCCTCCTAGGCTTTTTCTTAAGAGTTGCGGTCAATTTTCCATCTTTGCTGTTTTACATTAAATCACTTCGATTTCCTAAATGTAGTAAGGGGAGAGAACAAGTGAGAGTCATGGGAAGAGGGGTTATTCAGCATGGATACATAATTTCTGCTTCACAGTGTACTTCCAATATTGCAAAGTTTTTGCCCTTGGCTGCAGCTCTGCTAGGTTTATCGAATATTCCCAATTTGTAGAGAATGATTTAAGTACATGCTGCTGCTATCACTTCTAGTTGGTGCTCGTTTATTTTGAGATCAGTGGGACTTTGCATGTGGGTAGAGCCAAGAAAGGGTTTAAACCTTCTCGTTGGAACGTGTTGCAGTGTTCCACTCTAAATCTCTTTGAAAAGCTAATAGTTACTTCTTCAAATAGTTCCACTGAATGTAACTAAAAAGAAAAATATATCTGTTTTGTAGTGTGTGTGTGTGTGTGTGTGTGTGTGTATATGTATAGCATTAGAACATGCGTTCTAGCCCCTTTGGTGATGTGCTGTGTGTTGTTCTGGCTCTGGCTGCAGATGCAGATGGTTTGAATTTCTTGGAATCGTGTATGTAACTGTGGTAACCCTCCATCCTCAGTGAATTCAAGAGGGAAACTGTAGACCACCGAGCTAAGCTTTTCTCCTTGTTTTCAAACGGATGAGGTTCTGCCTTTTCTCCAGTGCTCTCACGATCTTTTCTCGGTCATGATCAAGTTATACCATGAGGGTTTTGCTGCTGTTCTCCACAGAAATCACAGTTTCACTGGTGTATACCGTGTTTAGCACAAAAGTGCAGCACAGCCGTGGTGGGTCCACCTGAGCCAGTAGCTAAGCACCCACACTCTCTGCAGCAGGATAGGGGAAGACAACAGAAACAGCAGAAGCAAGATAACTTGTGATTTGAAATAAGACCGTTCAATACCACAAGGACAGAGGGAAAAACAAAACCCAGGAAGCGATGCACTACATCCCCCCAGCAGACTGATGCCCAGCCGGTGTCTGAGCAACGTCCCACCCCCTTCTTCCGCTACCCCAAGTCCTTACTGCCGAGCATGATATTTTGTGGCATGTGCTCAGTCCACGCCAGCTGTCCTGGCTGTGTCCCCTCCCTGTGTCTCACCCGCTCTCCGCCTGTGTGCTGGATGGGCAGCGTGAGGAACGGAGAAGGCCTCAATGGCGGGCAGGCACTGTTTAGCAACAGCTGGAGCAGGGGTGGGTAACCAACGCTGGTTTAGCCACAAGTCAAAATCACAGCCTCACGTGGGCTGCTATGAGGAAAGTGAACGCCATCCCATCCAGACTCCGCACAACAACTTAGAAAGTGATTTTAAAGAGATTCAGTGCCTTTTCTGGATGTGTAATTTGCTCTGTAAGTGTACAGTTTTACCACTATGATTTCAGTGTTCGTGAGCCTTGGTAACTTTGTCAGAATTTTTGGAAGAAGGCTCTCGCTGTATGCAAGATATGCAGGGGTCCACTGCTGCTAGCCAGCACAGCAAAGCAAAACCCAGCAAAACTGCTTTTTTTCAAAAACTGCTATCTTCAGTTTTTCTGAGTTTACGAGTAACACGAGGCAATACATTCCTGGGATATCGCTGACCTCTTAATTAACCACTTCCGTAAAAACAGTTATTAGCCCTGCTCTGTGGAGTATCTTTTGTACCATTACATGAAATTGCATTTCAATGAAAAGCATGGTTTATTTCTCCTGATATTTAATCTTTTTAATGCTTTCTTGGTAACGAAGTTTTTTAGACTAACAAGCAGCTCCAGGCTGTAGGATTCCTGCACTTTTGCGGTACCCACTGAACTGTACCCTTGAGAGATACAGGACATTGTATATGTCCTGTTGCTAGCAGGATCTGGGCCCTTAAGTATAATTTTGAATATGGGAACAAGACCAAATGCTAGTTGCACAGCAGAACAAATTATAGGGGATGAAGGTGGTAAATTGTTCTGAAGGGTTATGGCATATTCTGTGTATTTCATGATACACAGTGTTTTCCTGGAAAAACCTTCTATGGCAGCACAAAATAATTTATTTGCAGCATTTCATACCATGAAATACTGGCTGCTGGGACTGGGATTAATTTCTTTCTTGCAGCTTGAGGTTTTGCCAGAAGGCTATTTTTGCTATGCTATGTCTGTTGAATTAATGGTAGCCCACTGTATTTCATTGTTTCCATCTCAGACTTGTGAAAAATTGAGTTCAATTTGCAGTCATCCTGGTGTTACATTCTGCATGTGTTTTCAAAAGCCCTTTGCCTTACAATTACTTTTCTTATTCATCAGTGGTCAAGTAAGAGCTGAACAGATTTCACTCCACATTAGAATAACATACAGCTGAAAGACAGATTTTTGTCTTCAGAAAATGTAATGGTGAGCTTACAACCAGCAAAGTGTAAGAAAATTGTAGTGGTATTAGTTGATGCACAGTAGTCATCGTTTTGAGACGCCAACGGTTTTCTTAGTGCACAGTGAAAAGCAAATGTCTTTGGTGTGTGCGAAGAAGTTGGGATGATTTCTGATGTCTTAAAAGTGATCGGTATCTTGCTCCCTTCTTTTTCCTGTTCATGTGTTGTTCGAAAAGCACTCATAAAAACAAATTTAAGTGATGGAATAACAGTTCTTTTACTTTTGAGAGTTTAATCTGCGTATGTTTTTAATTCCTGTTGCTTTGAGAGATCAATTTTCAAAGCTATGGATCATAAAGATGAAGAGGATGACAGTTGTGAAGGGTGAATAAGAAACAAAAGACTCGGTTACTGTTGTAATAAACCAATCATTGTTATGGAAAGTTCTACAATAGAAAATCGAGATGAATGGGCACAAAATCTTTTGTGTTAATGAATTAACTTTCTAGTCTGTAGCTCAGTCAGCATTTCATAACCGTTAAGTAGTTTTTAATCTGTCTTTATGATAGCTCTACAGGACATTTAGATAGGAATACTGAGGCATGTAAAGGACTGAAGTTTCCTAATTTGTGTTTTTTAGTTAAGAAAAAATAGATGTAGTCTCTGCCCATTCTGTTTCTTTCAAAAATATAAGGAAATATCCAAATTTTGGGGCAGAGGAGGTAAAATACAGGAAGGACTGAAACAGTAAGAGTGATTTGCAAAGGTTTTCACAGTGGTGTTTATTTTGTGAAGTGGTAGGTAAATGGTAAACATCTAAGTTATAAAATGGTTCGAACTACTAAATACTGTTCAAAGAAGGAGAGTGATTGGTGGATGCTGAACTAAGCTACAGGTACTCTTTGACTTTAGCCTTTTGTGTTGGTGAGTGGCCAGTCCTCGTTCTCTAACAGTTTTGATGTATTTGTGAAGTTGCCTTAGCAGTCCACACGGAGGTATGTTTTTTTAATTTAAAAAAACCCAAAATAAACCCTTTTCTCATTTTCTACAGAGTTGCTTATTTTTTTTTAACATCACAGTCATCATCACTTTGCTTTTAATTAGCATTTATTGTTTTTCATTTTCTGGAAAGTGTGCTATGAACGCGTAATTAAAAGAAAAGTTCCCCTTTGACAAAGCTTTCGGGCGGCTTACAAAATGAGACCCTGGTGCTGGCTATGGTTGGGAGGTAGGAAGCATAAAGTGCTGAGCACTAATAGTAGTACACTGGCAACCTAGCCTAGTAAGAGGAGGAGTTGGTTTTTTTCTCTTAGTGTTTTGTTCTGGCAGCGGTACGGTTGGTGTGACTTGGAGGCAGTCAGGGAAGGTGAATCTCCACTTCTTTAAATCTGTCTTCTGTATCATAGTAGCAGCATGGGGTAAGTGCATGGTCTTTTGTAAATGTTTTCTTTTGAGAATGTACCCAGCAGGAGACAGAAGTTGACATCGCCTGTTGGCAGAGCAGAGGTCACTTCTCCATAATGAACAGAGAAGAAATACAGGGTGAGGATGAGCCAAAAATAATCTATTTTCCTTGTTACTTGGAGTCAGAACACAGAATGTGTCGAAAAAGTTTTTTCTTTGAGTAAGTTAATTCTGTAGCAAATTTGATGCTTTCCAAGTAATCGATATAAAGGATATAAAAAATGTGGCATCAAATGCTGCATTGAAAATTCCCATGGAATCCTTTTGGATGAAGGAAGTTTGACAAGAAATTGAGAGAAAACTCCGTATGTTAGTATGTGAAAAACAGCTGATACTGTTGTACTGCTATAAAGAGAAACTATATCCCTGCCCAGGTGTTTAATTATCTAGAATTGTAGGAGGATGTTGTTAACTGGTTTTAACTTAGATCTCCAAGTATTCACCTCAGTTTCTGCCTGATGGTGACACAGTATTACACAAAGCCGGTGTTCCTCGATCTGGTGAATTCATAGCGTATGTGTGTGTAGCTTGGAGGTCAGCAGATCTGATCCCTTCAGGCTGTGGACAGTGAAATCGTTAACAATTTCCACTAAGTTAGGACACCATGAAAGACCTGGGTGGTCATCTTGTAGCTGAACCAGTTTTTCTCCAGCATTTCTTCTGGGTGTGGGATTTTGGAAATGCCCAAACAGCAGAAGGAGGAGGTCAAGTTCTTGCAGAACTCAGAGTCGTAGAGCCTTGGGGAAGAGGACGGAAGGATCATGAAGTGATCCATGAGGACACAGAATAACTTCTAATACAGCCAAGAAGCCATTTTTTAACTGCAGATCTGATTAAGGTAGTAGGAATCTGCAGCTGAGAAGAGAGAGACCGTGAGCAGGAGAATCTATGTGTAGGTGGGGTGATCCTGGACACCACAACAGTGCTCAAACCTAAGGACAAGTTATGGCCAAAATTACTCAGAAAACCGAGGCCGGCGTGGATCTTCAGTGTGTGGTCCAGATTTCAACATTTCTTAAAGCGGCTTAAGAACAGAGTGCGTGTGTTTAGAAGGTCTGTGGGATTGTTTGCAGCAGCTGCCATGTGTCTGCCTTGCTGACGTGGCGTAACGCCGGTGTGGCTTTGTGGCTTTGGGCAGCTGGAAGAAGCAGCAGCGTGAGCCTGGGTCTGCCTGCCCCGATTCGCGGGAGGTGTGCTAGTCTTACACAGCCCTGGCGCTCTCCCGTAGCTTCCATCGGGTTCGGAGCAGAGCTGCTTCTCAGTGGTAGGTGGTGGCAGGCTTTTGGAAATATGACATCACACCCAACAGGATTTTAAAAATAGGTTATGGAATTCTGGCGCTCTGCTTCTCTGCTCCTGCTGCCTTGTTTTGTGCAATTTCTACCCTGTCGTTTAAAGGGCTACAATGAATAATTTGCAAGGCAATAAACCTCCAGGTTTATTTTAGTTTCACAAAGTGAATTCTTGAAAGGACTTATTTGCATAATGTGTTTTTGGTTGTTTTGAGATAAAACAATAATTAAACAGGAAATATAACTATCCTCGAAACACAGAGCAAGAGGCCTTTGAGTTGGGAGCACAGCTATTTGCAGGAAGTCTGTGCTGGGGTACAACATCCAAATTACTTGAGCTTGTGAGAGTTAAATGACTTTCTCATCTCAGAGATGTATTTGCAATGTAAACATATGAGATGCATATGAAAGGCAATAGATCTGAGCAAGAAAGCACAGCCTTTGCTTGCCCTGTGTGTTCTATCGTGCAGGTATAAGAAGTTTTCAAAAAGGTATGCTGGAAGTGCTATGGGATCATGAGAGAAAAGCTTAGCAAAGTCTGGCAATCTCACAAAATCTTGAGGGGGGAAAAAAAAAGCTGCCGCTCTCAGCAGATCTCAGCTGCTGTAGAAAATTGAACCATAATTTTAAATAGTTAGGAAATCTTTCCTGACCAGTGTGGTTCAGTGTCTTCGTTCAGTGTGCTTTGCAGAAGCTGATATTTGAGTTACCTCTTAGTCCTCAGGGTGGCTGGAGGTAGTGAGTAATAGTAATGATAAACAAGAAGATGACTTCTCCCCTGATTTTTAGGGGGTATATAAATCCCAAGGATTCAGTGATACCACAGACCAAAATTAGCATCCCCATGATTAAGAAATGTGGTAGCCGTAGGCTTTGGGGTCTTGTCAATGTTGTAACAAAAGTTAGGTGTAAATTGCGGAGTATGCTGGGAGCTCTTCAGTCTAAATCGATAGAATTATTAAGGCAACGGAACTTAGGCTAAGTTGGGCTATTTCTGGAGCGTATGTACTTGCACATCTTTCGAAGGCGCATTACTTAGTCTGCTTTGAAAAAGCTCCAGGAGCCTAAAAATACAGGAGATATTTCTGTTATCCAATTGGCAAATTACATGAGCTGCTTTCTTTGATCATAAATTTGGAGGGTGTGTTGTTTGCACTGTGTGCCATTTATAGCGAGTAACAGATGAAACTTCAGAAAAAACCCCCGAACAAGCCCCATCCCATTTTGCAATGTTTCGTCCCGTGACAATGTTGGTCCCAGGAAAATCATCCTGATTTTCATTATTTAAGAGACTGTAGGCTCTAGCGTGGTTTGGAAACACGGCCTGTACTAGCATAGAAAGTCTGAAGGTCAACGAAGGTACCATGTTCAGGGCAACCTAGTTATCATACTCGCTTGATAATAAGTCCATCTTCTCTCCTTTTATGCCCATTGATAGTTTGTGATTAATATTATGGATATTTATGTGTATTTCAGGGTGTGGGTGTATATATATAGACATATTAATGATCCTCTATTTAGGCTAGGGAAGACAGAAATCAGATAAGTGAACAGACTTTCTGCGTTACAACGCGGTGTTCATTGAGGCCAGTCGTTTATTTCTCTGCTCAGAAAGATTGTGAATATTTTCCTTTACTGATGATAATACTGTACTAGTATTTTCTCAGTTTTTAGCATCTCACAGTAAGTTTTAGGTAACAGACTGATTGGAAGGTGACAGCTGAAAAAGGGAAAAAAATAAAGTCAGATATCTTAGTTCATTTAAATAACTCTGAAATACTAAATATAATAATGTTAATATGTTAATAATGTATAATATCAGACATACAATAAATGTCTGTCTGAAAATTATATTTTGCTTGGGCAAGGAAAAAAGTCCACCAGTCTGCATTCAGGTGGCATAAAATTGCTTATCTAGGCAGGACAGGGATGTTGAATTGCTATTTTGGTCTCTTCGGAAACAGTCAAATAATACACGAAGGAGATTATGCTCTTAGTCACTGAAACCACTTGAGCGGCACTAAATAAGCCATGTTAATGTAACTTCAAGGATACCTGATGTCTGGAAACCCATCTAGAAATCTTCCACATTCTCCTTATATAAATCACTGTGATGTAAAGTAATAAATAAATAATAGTCAAGTGACCTTTAATTTTGGAAAAACAAACTTCTTCCTGCAATTTGAAAACCATTTTGCTATATTCAATAGCAGTACTTGTGTCAAGTCTGGTATCCTCCTGTCTTCACCTCACAGATACATCACGTTTCTGTTGCTGCCTCCCATGAGCGGTTCCACCTCTTGTTGCTGTGGCAGGTGGGGGCTGGCGGGATGGGTCTGCGCTGGGGTGTCAGGGCTCTGCTTGCTCCCGTCTCCAAGGAAAAGCCAGCGGCTCAGGACCGTGGAGTGCTTCCCCTCTGACGCAGCAGCCGTGGAGCTTCCGTGCAGTTCAGTCTGGGGGGACAAAGAAAAGCAGTTACATGGACAAATATTTGATCAAGTGAAACCATAAGTAAGGCATTGAGTCTTACTGAACTTGGCCATCTTCTTGTGCACATGCACATTTTAAAGAGCAGTTTGTATTTATTGCTGTCTCTGTAAGTTCTCTGAATTCATCTGTGAAGTACAACAAGTCATAGTCATTGCATATATAATGGAGGGCGTGCGAGTGTGAACTTTGTTCTACCCTCACCATTTCAAAGTTCATGTCCCAAAAAATAGGAAAGAGTTGTGTTTTGCAATTTATGAGATAATCAAAGTTTATAAATGTTAATTTAGTGGGGTTTAAAATAAATCATTTTTTTTTAAATACTAATCATTTATCTGTGTTTTGGAAGGGATTGGGGGGGGAAAAAGACATGACACACCAATCAAATTCTTACCTATGATGAATATTTGTCATCACAAAATAAAATTTTAATACCTGCTTTATGATGCTGTTATGAATATGGAATTATTTGAGCCTCTTTATGTCAGACTTCTCTGTTTGGTTTAGTTAGTCAAATTGGTATAGAACTTGCTTCAGATTTTTAAAAGCATCCCTACCATCAGAGAAGTTTGTTTTTAGCCAACAGCTGGCATCACTCTGTACCACAGTATTTCTGCCTAGGTAACCTCTGGACTTGTTCAAATTAACATCGAAATCCTGTCTGAAGTTCAGTGCATGAATGATCCCTTGCACTTTGGTTTTATCATGGCATTCTCATAGCCTTTATATGTGTTCATGGTTAACAAAATTCTCATTTGAGATATGCAAGCACTCGACATGAGGAAGAACTTCTTCCCTCTGAGGGTGACGGAGCACTGGAACAGGCTGCCCAGGGAGGTTGTGGAGTCTCCTTCTCTGGAGATATTCAAGACCCGCCTGGACAAGATCCTGTGCAGCCTGCTGTA
>Ga0065711_1004089_pt1 | contig 25007 bp, 14 predicted proteins | sample Hoacrofraction12_FD_59098 | JGI IMG/M metagenome (GOLD analysis project Ga0065711, IMG submission 59098) | Hoatzin crop microbial communities from Cojedes, Venezuela - Epithelial fraction 12 v2 (version 2) | ecosystem: Host-associated > Birds > Digestive system > Esophagus > Crop | place...
CCACACACACACACTGCTTTACCCTGCCTCTTCTTTAGTAGGTTAGGCATTTGCAAATTTGAAGAATTTACCAACAGCATTGCATGTGTACACTTGATGTCTTACGGTTTGTTCCTTCCTGCGCCCTCTGCAGTGCTACTGATCTAATGAACGTAGGTTCTGTTCCAACAGCCCATGAACGTGGAACTGACCCAGACCTGCTACCCAGCTCATTAGAGTTTACATTTTCTTATCTGTCTTTACCTTGCAGTTATATAGTGAGTTTGGAGAGATGAGGGAATTATCTGCAAATTGGATACATATATTCTATTAGGTAGCCAAAGTTACACAGATCTGTATAAGTAAATTACTACCTTTTAAGCCAACTTTACTTGGCTGGGTTGTTCCACATCCATTCTGAGTATACATGCTCTTTTTAAAGTACTGTAAATCTAACTGTCCCCTAAATCACCTTGGAGACTTCTATCAGACAGAACAGGATTAAAGCTATCAAGAGTATTCCAAAGTATATGTCTTTCTAAAATATCATAATACTGGTTTTATTTTATGTTTATGACAATGCAAAAGAATTATTGATTTATCCAAATACAGCAAAGAAACTTTCTGAAAGTATTGAACAGGTTTCTGAAGTAGAATGATGAAGTGCCTATTGCCTAATGGCTGATACTCTATGGCAGAAAGCAGCTCTCTGTCACTACAATATATGCAACAGTCAGGCTTTTGCTAAAATGTGTTTAGCTTTAGAACGTATTATTTATTATATAAACTTGACTTTCATTTGCCTCATTTTTTTTTCTTCCCTTTTCTATTATTCTAGGATATTTTATAGCCATTTGTATTCAAAACAAGATGTTAAGATCGTAGAGTGTTTCCTGCTAGATGAGCAGTTTAAGGAGTCCAAAGAAATGTATAACAAAAGGCAGCATATATATTGAAAACTTGCTGGTTGCTTTCTCTAGAAAAGTTATGATTTTGTAAGTCTGGTACTTCATTAAGTAAATGTCTTCAATTTTAAGATGCAGTTGCCTCACTCTAATTTGAATACTTCTAAAGTTACAACAAAGATTTTTATGTTGCAGTTACTGAAAATAGCTTAGCTATCAAGTTTCTGAATCATTATTTTAATACTTTGAAGTATAACCATAATAGAATCACTTCATCCTCCTGTAAAAATCCAGGAGTGAGGCTAAAACAAAGCTATATGACCATCCAGAATCATTAATAATGGTAAAGAGTGACTGGACTGAGAACAAGACAAAGAAGATCTTGGGATATAACTGCAGTATGAAATGGTAAGGAAAAAAGCAAACACCACGCAGCACTAGGAAAGCTAAGCTCTAGGGGAAGGTTTTATAATGGAGGTCAAAATTCAATTTCCAACAGCAACACTAAAGAGGACACTTAATATTGCTGGAACAAGAAAAACTTTGCTATTGAACCAGAGATGCAAGGATAAAAATATCTGCTTGAGGCTTTGAAAGCCGAGAATTTATCTATACAGCTCCCAGTAGCTGGGTGCATGGCTAAGGCCATTGGGTTTTTTGGGGTGGATTTTTTGTGAACTTTAAACACCTTAACCACATCCTTGTCTCAGTCCTACTTAAAGCCACAGAAACACATCGAAGCCTCTCAGCTGCTTCTTCATAGGTCTAAAAGATCATTAAGTTCTTTTCTCCCAGTATCTCCAGCTTGCTGAGTGCCACTCTAGGCTAAAAAAAAAAAAGGAAACAGCCTAATAATGCACATGGTGGAGTGTACTTAGCTATTCATAGCTCATAAGGTCTTGCAGGGAAGACAAGGGTTGGTGGCCCAAAATACTAGGCCAAAAATCAAATTCTTTTCCTTTCCCCCCCATACACTAAAGAACACCACATGTGCACAGACATATACAGTGGTTGAGAGCAGGTGTCCTTCACCCTGGAAAAAAGGATGTGTAAAATGTTAGACAAGAAAATTCAAAAATAGTTGCCCAAGGGACAAGTATGGCTTCCTAGTTTCAAAAAGCAAATCAGGTGGTCGCCATTACAAACACATAAACTCATCTATCACATGGGCTTCCACTTACTGATAGAAAGATGGGAAAATGAACTGAATGGGCTCACAGCTGCACAAATACACAAAAACAAAGGTAGTTTTCTAGACTAAACACTTAACTCTTCATGCATTCAATCAAGATTGCATTCTTCTATCTTGGTAATTAGGCTGAAGATAAAATGTACTTTCTTCTCACATTTCTGCTCTTTTTGTACAAATAAAACTGCTGTCCTCTGCTACACTTCCTCTGTAGCTCTTACTTAGTTTTATAATAAATTGTTCATCAAGCTTTGTAGAATAAGTTATTCTATGCTGCATTTCATGGAAAAACCTTAGTATGAAATATTGCCACTGTGTTATCTTGCAAACTTTAATTTTTTTTTTCAAACAAGGAAACAATCTCAAATAAAATTAATTGTGACCAAGCAAGTCAAAAAGAATCAAAACAAAACAAAAAAACAACCAAAAGAAACCCCATTGGTACAAAAGCCAAGCTGCTGAAGGTGGAAAGCTGTTGCTGCAGAAAACATCTTGGCAACAACAGCATGGACTCTTCGCTCTGTGCCCTTGCATAGCTGTGCTCTTGTCCCACAGTTGCACAGCAGTGTCATCACTCCTTACCCTCAATATTATTATTTCACATGCATGATCCTCTTTACCTCTCCTTGTTGTAAAAAAACAGGGCCCAATCCTGTCCTCATCTACCTTCATTCTCCTCACTTTACCCAGGTTTCTCCCACTTCATCACCTGTCCTTGCTATGTCACCTTAGTTTAACTACTCCTCCATATTCAGAACAGAAAGTACAAGTCTTCTGCAAGCAAAGCAAGCTAGGGAAAAGTTATGTACATATAGCAGGGAATTACCAGCAAGTATAGTCGGTTGTATGCAGAATTTTATCTTACAGACCAAATGAGAACTTCCTTACAGAAGATGCCACTGCTATCACTTTAAAGTGATCACATTCCCTCATTGGTACATGCAACACAGATTTGTAACAGCTGCTAGAGTCACACTGAAATCTCGTAAAATAAAGAATGAGATGAAAAAATTTTGCCAGCAGTCTGAAACACTTTATTGGCAGCATATTAGTGATGCACTTAGGAAAGATTACTACAAAGGACAGAGCACCAATTCACACCTCCTTACAAGTTGTGTGCACCATATATTTTTTTTTTAAAGTCATGATTTAACACTGTGTACCTATTTTGCATACAATAAAAGACTGTTTTGTACTTGTGGGTGGAGGGGGGGAGGGGAAGGGAAGCAAAACCAACATGGCTTACCCAAGTTCAGAAAAGCTACCACTCAAGACTAGTTTCAACAAGAGCTGAGGGTCACAAAAAGACTTCTGAGGCTATTTGGCTTCCATCAACAATTTACAGACCACTGGGAGTCCATAAATTACTTTTAAGACAGTAGTGAATTTCTCTCTAAAAAACCACCATATTTTCAGTAGGCTTCAATGTGCCAGAAAAGTTTCAGATATTCACGGAAAAAGAACTCTTGGACTACAGGAAAAACAGACTGGAGAATCTCCTTAACGGAAATGATTAGCCTGTCTGCAGCAACAGAGGCCCCAGTTTATCAAGATGCACAATCAAAATCTTCAACATAAGAAGGCAAGTTGTATCTTTTTCTATCTGATGTAAAATGCAGTTCTCTAGTGCTAGAAACAGCACTTAAGGTTTCAGGTAGGGGTAAACACATCAACAACCTAGTCTTAAATTATTCTAAAATTCTAAAAACAGAACACTGTTGGAATGAACATGTTTGTTGAGGGGTGGTACATTTCATGAATGTTACAGGAGCTGATTTCAGCTGCAGAGAGAACCCAAGTCTGACAAGATAAATGGCCTTGAATTTGCCTGTGGGCAGCGTGTGTTCTGCTACAGTCTTTACCACTGGAACTCCCCAACAGCCCTGGATGCCAGCCAACATTCATGATCCCTCAAAACAGAATCAGTAGGCAGAAGACCCATTTCTTGGGCTGTTTCCATTTTTTTAGGCTAATAGTAGAATTTGCTCTTCAGCCAGCTGGCTAGGCTCTCTAAATACTCTTAAAATTTGCATAGAATCTCAGTGTAACTAAAAGGTATCCAAGATGAAAAAGCCTGCCAATGCCATTTGTTAAAAAAAAAAACAAGGCTCCCCCCCATCTGCATTTCTTGCTACTTCGCTTATGCTAATTTCAAATGTTTTTAACAAAGAAGGTCTAGTTTTGAGCCTAGTGCAAACCATTCCCTGTGAAACAATGAAAGCATCACACACATCCAATAGCTGAGCTTAGTTGTAAAACAATAGGTTACTGGATTGGAGGAAGCTTTGTATCTTATTTCTATACACTTAGATAAAAGGGATAAATTTGAAGTGTATTGTTGTACGACACTGAGCTTTTGATTTCATGGGCACCCTTTGTTTTTCCCCTGTTACATATTTCATTTCAGATAATGGTATTAGCATAAGAAAGCCATCTTCGTAATGGAAAGGGAAAGATATCTGTCCTTATTCTTAGGGACATAGCCTGTGACAATGTTTACCCACAAGGCTGTCCAAATCTCCCAAGCAAAGACATATTTTTTACCTGCTCATGCTGCCATGAACTTTGAAGTCATTTAGACTGGAATTTTCTGCACTCCAAATGCCTATGTTAAGTAATTTGTGTGTGCACTTGTTTTGGCTGAAGCTTTCCTCACAAGATCTGAGTTAAAAGAGTTTGTCTTGACAAACTGACCAAAACCAAACAATTGACTGTTTAAGGCTGACAAACTGTGTGCTTTGTTGTAGAGCTGCAAGGATTATTTTGCATATTCTTTTCACTCACTAAGATCCATTTGATCAGATTTAATTGAGTCTCTCTTAACCATGTTTTACCTCTTCACAGTGTGTTATAGACTACTGCAGAAAGAGTCAGAAGCTCCATCTACTTCCTGTAGCTAAATTACTGAGGGGAAAAATAATGAAAAAAAACCTTGCATCATTAGAATCCTGCAGGACTTCGGTAGCTTAATTATCAAATAGTGGCTGCAGCTGTCAAAAGTTTTGTATGAATTTCCATTTCCATACAGCTCCAGACCCAAGAGGAACACAGAAACAACACCTGTACAGTATTTGCAATGTCACCATCTAAAGAGCACCAAAACAGCAGAAAGCTACCTTCATCAGCTATACAGCCACATAGCATACCAGAGCTGAAAAAAACAGCAACAAGGATCCTGGGCGAGGGATTGGGACTGAAGCTATGGAAAGTACTAATGAGGGAGAAGACCTCATACACACGATGAAAGGCAGTGACTGAAGCCAAAATAGGTGACAGAATATATGATCCTGTAATGATGCACATACACCCACAATAAATAGGAAGTCACATTTACATATATTAAAATAGGACCAAACTGACAACTTCTGCCATTTTCTGATTTTGGGGTGTTTGTCTTCAATTTTAGTATCATTTTTCCTGCTTCTCCTTTTCCTAACCCAGGAATATTCTGTGTATATGCACATACCCACACAGAAAAGACAATTAAATGAGTTTGTAACTGTGACATTTGGTATGACTGAGTTATATTCTCTACTCAAAGCAGTGACTCACCCCTTTTGTTAGGCTAACTCCCCAAAATACTCAGCTTTCATTTTCAGGACTGGAAGGAGTTGTTGAAATTAACAACGATATCTTTTGACTAATTTTAGGAAAAGGCCCTTTCTCAGAGTTTCACCTTTCCTTCTAGTGATATTATTAACAACAACAGATTTAACTCTTATTGGAAATCTTATGTTCAGGTTTAACTGATGACTTCAGACTATAATTAAGCTAAGCCATTAACAATTTATTGCTCATCTTATTATAATGCTATAAACAGGCACAGCACTTACATTAAAAAGGAGACTGAAAGGAGATCCAGCCACTCACAAGCTTCCTTCTACTCATGATTTGCATCAGCAGATTTGTTTGTTGTGTTAATTCAGTAATATGACAGAGACTGGAGACAGATGTTAAGAGTTCTCATCGATAGCTTACTTCTCCTGTTTGCCACTCTCAGCTTCAGGCTGCATGTTACGACAAATGCTGTTGTTCAGAACTTGTAATTGTACTTCTATAGCTGATGCACTTCAAACAAACAGCAGCACCAGGAAAACAAGAAGGGCTTTGGAAGGTATATTTAATCTTGTAATAGAAAAGGTTGGTTGTTTGCTTTCAAGAAGGATTTAAGGTTGTTATTTCATTAGAAATAACTCAGGTTAACATTTTCTTGGGATTTAATTTAGGATTAGTGTTTATTTATGAAATTCACTGTTTCATAGTAAATATAATATCCCACAAAAATATTCTATTTGCATAGAATTAAAGCTGAAAACTTGACTATGGGAAAATTACTCTTTAAATTATGTTCCTCATATGTGATGTTAATCCTAGGAATCCACACATTTTAAATTTGAAAGTAGTTCATGAACTCCAGAAAAAAATCTTGATCAAAAGCTACATAAAGAAGTACAGAAATTCATAGGACTTGCATATCCTAATGATGTACAGGCACACTAGGATTTTCTTCAGTTTATACCTCACATGATTTTAACTATAAATTTCCCAGGTTTGTATGTTCAATTCAGGAATAAACTGACATATTCAAACACTATCTTTTATCTTATGTTGATGTAGGTTGAGCTGAACTGCAGCATTTTTTGACTCAAAATAGACAGCACAATTTTACTATGTTTTGGGATTAAGATTATAAATTACAAATTAGTTTTTTAGAAGTTTCCTAGTTATAAAAATATGTATTTTTACTTTCAAAAAACTTATTTCTACTTATTTCTGTTGGAACAAGCTTCCACATTAGGAACAGTGATGTTAAGATTTACTTTATTAAACTAAAAATTTTTTTCTTCTGTAACTTAATAAATTTTGCATGTATCTTACCATTTATAGTCCTTTTTCAGGTCAATCTTTTCACACTACTTGGATCTATCTCATTTTTTTTAGACATACTTTTAAACAACCCAATAAACAAAATATTGCAACATCTGGGTAATGTAAGATTAAAAAAGAAATAGATTTCTATTGAAGTTAGCAGCTCTACAAAGTGTGAAGACAATTCTGCTCATCCCAGAGTATTCACAGCATTAATTACAGGAAAAGTTAAACTTTAGTATCAGCATGATTTTCATCTATTTAATATTTTAATGATAAGAATTTCTCAGCTAGAATTTTTACATGATTATTGCTACTACAAATAGGAGTGCTATTTAAAACTGTTTCTTCCTACATTATTTGCACAACTGCCAGAGGAACAGATCTATTCTAGATGGAAAAAAGAAAAAAAAACAAAACCTGTCAAAAATCAAATACCATAATAAAGAAAAGACAAAGTTTTTCAGTTAAAAATATTCAGAAATTACTAGGCAAACAAAATGAATACAGCCTTAGATTTCCATCAGTTTATAAGACAGCTAGAGATACAGCCTTCAAACAGCAACAAGCTTAATGTACTGCACATCACTAACTACAACAGACCACACACAGAGCCCCAAAAAGCCTCTCAATGTTAGTTTTCTTGTTCACATATCAAGAACTGCCATCTGTCTTAAACCACATGCATTCTCTCATTTGGTAAAATCAAAACAGGGCAGCAAAATGCTAGCTCAGAGCTCTCCTCTCCACTGCTTTCTACAGCCACTCCCCAAGGACCATCAAACTTTATAGCTAGAAACTTACAAGACCAAATATATAAATAAATAAAATACTTNCCATGGTTTGACAGTTCTTAGTCACACATGTGAGAAAACACTATACTTACCAGCTACAAGGAAAAAGAGCCCAATGAAACACCACTATCCCTTCACCTGCCATACAAGGCCAGAGACAGTATATATTTCTTCCTCTTAATCCAAATTAATTGACTCCAGGTGCCCCTCTGCAGGCGTGGTAGTGGGAAGAATCACTGATTTAAGGGTTTTAACAGGTCCTATATAGTACCGCAGCATTCAAACCCTTCTATGTATTAGTATTAGAAGCTTATTCTTCAAACTGATTTTTGCTAGTTGAAGCACTGAAAAACATTGTTTTCACTATTGAGAGTAAAGATGAGGCAACTCTTTTCTTTGGAAAAAAATATAAGGCCAGCCAGAAAGGTTAAATTTCAACAGGAACCAGCTTGTGGAATTCTAAGGCTGTCTGCATGGGAAAATAGTCAGTGTGTCAGAAGGATAAATAAGAGACAGGAAATAAATCCCTCTACAGGTATCCAGTGAATTCACACTTCCAGTTACTACATATACAAGCTTTTAGAGGTGGAGTGCAGGCTGAATTTAGGTTTTGGCAATGTAATAGCAAGTTGCAATATTTCAAAAGTGACTCAGTGACTCAGGACATCCTTTGTAAATGACATAGCTACTCAGAAGTTCAAGTTCTATGGAAAGCTCTTTTGAATGTATAAGCAGGAATTGTTGACATAAATCATGCATATATTTTTATATATGTGTTGATATATGTGACAATTTAAATCACAATGAATCAGCCACATAATGATTAAAACTAACCCTGCGTATTTTTGAAACTCTGGCATTCAGAGTTCAAAAAACTGCAGAACCAGTGCAGTATCAATTTCCTACACTGCAAGGAGAGAAGGAACCATTAGAATATGTACAGTCATTTCTAATGTGCAAGCAGCTATTCCACCTTAATCTAGATATGCTTTTTAATTGAGATATTAATAAAATTCAGAACTAACCTTGGGACTGTCTAGACCATACATAGAAACATTTTTGGCCACTATTTGTAGTTTTGGACTGCAGTTTTGGTGATAGTCTAGAGCTCTAGCAATTCATATCTGTCAAAGCACCTTCATCCACACAAAATTTACTCCATTTAATTTTAAACAGACAGAGATTATAAAAGAACAATATCACTCATAACCTTAGCCGGTACAGCACAGATTGGGGTGACATGGCCAGATGATTCCTCTACTTGGAGATGAGGACTTTTTTTCCTGACTGCAGCTCAAGTAACCCATTTAAACCTAAAAAGGTGAGGAAATTGTCCAAGCCAAACAAGTGCAAGCATCTTTCTGTAACCCTCAGGGCTCTGGTACATTGCTCCCACATCTCATCTATAACTACAACAAACCCAAATAATCAGGGAGAAAAAAAAAAAACAAAAAACAAAAACCCAGAATGTATCTTGAAAAACTGTAGCTTTTACAGTTCTTCACACCAAAGCATATGATAGATTCCCTTGTCATTTATTTTGCATGCATTGAAATGATGCATCTAGGTCTGTTTTGCAGCAAAAGCTCTCCCTAAGACAACTAAAGCAAAGTGGAAAATATAAGCAGAATATTTAGGTTCTGCTATTTCTTAGCTCTTAAGCTCTCATCCAGCCTACAACCACCTTCTGTATTTTTGAAAAAGTATTCTCAAATCTCATCTATTATAGTAATAAAGAAACTCTGAAGAAAAACTTTTGAACTTTGAAAATAGTCTTGAGAACATATATTAAGAAAACTATCAAACTGATAATACTCAAAATGTATTGTGAAAAGCCAACAATGCACCATTCCCATGGGGAATTTTAGGAAAAAAATCTGCTGTATAAAGATAGTCTGATAACAGAAACCTGGAAACCTAAACTTTAAAAAGATTACCAATTTTCCCATGTCATGATGCCATGCTACAACATAAAAAGTAAAAGAACAGTAAAACAATCCCAGTCTCTCTAGAATAGCTCCTAAAATCATTCAGTTACAAACCCCTGACTGAGCCCAATAGAATAATTCATTATCTAAAAGGAGAGCAACCTAATCAAGGAGGTGTTGGATGCTGATAATGAGACTTTACCAGGAAAACTGGAGATTGGCTTATTACCTACTTATATGTTATTTGAGTTCAGACCCTATTTATAAATTCAGGCACATTCTCTGCTAGGTCATTCCAATTACTCAGTATATAATTCAAGTCCTGAATCAGTTCTATCAAGATGGAGATGATGCACTTGATGAGATCCTGTTTGCTGAACAATGATGGATGGAAGCTTCCTTAATAAAAGAAATAAAAAACCGTGAGTATGTAAGACAAAGTCAAAAATTGCTCTACAAATGCAGGCCTGTTTTCCATGGCACAGTGAGTCACAGCCTAGCATTTGCATGGTGGAGTGTTACTTACAGATGGAACTGTCAAAATCAGGTTTTTATTGTACAGGATGACAAATATAGTCCTCACGGAAGACATCTCTCAGTATAATGAAATCTAATCTCTCTAATTTCAACATTGGTGTCTGTACTTTTACAAATAGATCCAGAAGACTGGAGGGCAAAAGATTCATTGCCTGTTCATTTCTGTTTCCTCAACTTCCCTCTAATTACTACTTGTTTTATATGGGTTTCACACCTTATCACTATCTTTGCCAGCTGTGACCAAATAGCAAGGGAGACAGGGAAGAGACAGAAATGCTCATAAGTTAAAATGTTTCTTCCTTCTATGCATAGCTGGTTTCTTCTATTTTTGCTCTGTACCACAGTGGTGCCCAGCTGGTGGAACATGGCAAGGGGTACAAACAAGATCTGCCAGACCTATACCAGCTTGGCCTAGCTTTTTATTCTACCCTGAGTTCATGCACTTCTTCAGATCCTCCTGCGCATTTGGAAGATGTGAATAAAGGGACTGTATTGCAGTTATCTTTCCTGGTTTCCTTGATTGTTTGCTATGGAATCAGCTTCCTCTGTGACTGCTTACCCCACAGCAAACGTAACTTACTGACAGTCTCATAGGTTTTTTTTCTTTTTTTTTTTTTTTGCTACCTGCTTACTTTGCAACAAGATATCCTGTCGCAGGCATTCATCTACAATAATCTGAAACCTTAGCACCCTTAACCTTTCAGGCAGTGACCCTCTTTGATTATGGTGGTTTTAGTGGCTCAGGAACTAGCTAAGCATGATGGGGACGATATCAAATTAGTGGCTGAAAGCTGAGAATTGCATCTAACCTTCAGTCACTGTACCAAAGTTGCCAAACTGAGCAGGAGAAGCCAGCAAAGCTGAAAAAGAGACAGTGAGAGTAACTGCTGTAAAGTAGCAAACAGGCCACTGCAGTGAACCATAAACTCATTATATCATATAAAGTTTGCTTCCAGATAAGATTGAGAACTTCTGTATTCCAGGACAAAAAATAGGAAACAAGAAAAAGGTAGAAAACCCTTAAACTTTTCCTTTTCTACAGAAAGGTTTCTATGCTTATATGCCCATCAAATACTTGTGTTTCTCAACTGCAACAGAATTCACCCAAGCACCTGTGTACATCCACTGAGCTACATATCTCTGTGAAAGAGAAATCTCTTTCCATCCAGTAAGGCAGCTTGGTTCCGAGAGCACGCAGGCATACCGGCCAGGCAAAAACAGCAGCACAATGGTCTGCTCCAATTCCCACTTTCATCTTGACTATTTAATCAACCTTCCCTGTGTCCTCACATCAGAAATTATATTAATTAACACATTATTAATGACAACATTTATTTATAAATATTTCCCCTCAACAGTATCTCTGTGGATAAAGATGAAAGGATGTATCTGCTCCATACTTTAGAAAATGAGGAGATTTGCACATAGACAGCAAAGCCTATGCAAGAAGCTTTTATTTGTTATATAAAACACAATATTTTTTGTTCTATAACAAAAAAAAAAATCTGCAAAGATTACACAAAGCACAGAACTGTAGAATCATAGGATGGTTCAGGTTGGAAGGGACCTTCAAAGATCTTCTAATTCCAACCCTCCTGCCATGGGCAGGAACAATAACTGGCTACTAGTCTGTAAAACTGTTTTATCTTGTAAAACCCACAACTGGAGACATAAAGTATAATTTTGTTCAGAAAAAACAGATTATTTTAGTATACTTTCATTTATAAATATAAACTAGCACTCTTCATCTACTATACCACTTTTTCAGAAAAAATGCAAAAATCTTCCTTAAATGATACCATGGAGATTCACACTGAAAATATAAGAATCTAATATGAAATGTATATGTACATTACAGGATCAAATATTCTTAAACCCTGTACAAGAGCTCATTGGTTTTCATTGTGTTCATCCACATGGGGGAAGAAAGTAGGCTATAAGGAGTTACAGAAAAGGAAAATAAAGCAAGCACGGAGATTCCATTACAGGAGGAATCAAGAAAATTGCTAAGATTCGACAGTACCCTTAATGACAGTGGGAAAGAATTCACTCAATTCCTTGGTCTCATCCCTTAAAATTACTGGTGGCTTAAAATATCTTTCTTGTTTTACTGTAGTATCTGGTTCACATAACAAACTTGGCAATAGTCTTACTACATGTTTATGAAGTTTGATATTTCCATAAAAGTTTTTGTATTATTACCTATATTATTAGAATTACATGACATGTTTACATTGGTATTCCAGTATATTTTATTCCATTTCCTATTCGGTAACAAGTCCTGTTTCTTGACAACTGGAAGAACACACGTAGGTACAGTTTATGAATTCCAGTCAATAATGAAGTCACTATACTGCTAACTGTTTCAATGCTAAGTGAGTCCTTGAACCAAGTCCTGGTATATCACCCACTGAATCTGGAAGAGGCTACAGATCAGACATCAATCTCTGCACTATTTGTACACTAAAAACATGTTTCAAGCAGGGGAAAGCCAGGTTTGGTTAAAATGTGAGTCAGTGGTCAAGAAGAGTGAAAAATCCCCTAAACAAAATAACCATGTGTACTTAGCAGCCATTAATAACACCACCGAAGACAGCTGCACACAGGTGAATTTGGTCCCTTCTGGTCAATTTGTTGTCAACATGAGTATCTGTTAGAGAGAGCATCAAAGGAATCATTAATTTGCTTCTACCTGTGAGTAAGTGTGCATACATATGAAAACTGGTTTCAAGCTTACAGATTCTCAGGGATAAACAGAGTGGAGGTTTTCTGCCGTATTTTGTGAGTGCTGGGACTAACAGTACTCACAGCACTCAGTAAGAAAGCAAATTATGAAATTTGATGGATTTATAGAATTCCTCTTTTACTATTTACTTGCCACAAGCTACTTCTAATGATCCAGCTGCACCAATCTATTTCAGAAGCTACTCTTGACAGTGAGTGAATGTCTCACAGAAGAATCAAGGGCAATGAGGGACAGTTCTCGTTTTGCATACTTAGAAACTTGTCCCCAAAGATGTATTTTTTTGGTTTAACACTTTGGAATTCAGTCATTGACCTATGGCAAAGAAATGCAGATTTGACCTTTTCCAGTTAGCATGGCTCCACTGGGGGAGTCAGCCCTGTCATATGAGAGTAAGAAAAAGACCACCTATTTGAGGAGAAATCACTTTCTTATAACCGAGAACTCTATTAGCTAAAGAAACCAGTGCTATCTTAGGATCTAAGTGCTGACTTTCCTCTTCAATCCACAGCCTTTGTTCATAACCTTTCTTACACCTCCCCAGCCTAGCTTCCTGCTGCGATTTTAGGGAAAACATATATATAGCTCACAAAATCCAGACAGGTAGATAGCCATTTCCTTTGTGAGCCTTCTGTCACAAACATGAAGTTTGAATTTGCTGTTAGGGCTCCATATCCAGATGTCCTGCTGCCAGAGGCTTCAGAGCACTATCCAGCCAGAGCATCATGCTTCTTAGTTTGTTCACCCTCCAATTTACACACAGTGGCATTTCTGCCCATGTGCATCTTACCAACATCTGTAAATAAGTATAACATTTAAGAGAAATAAAAAGTTGAAAGTCAGCGTAACCATGCTGAACTGAATACAAATGAAGATGGAGTACAGACTCACTCTCATATCCATAATGAACAATGAGGATTACACTGTGACCACTACTTAATGCTGTCTTCTTTTGCTCTTGTTCAGCATTAGTTCACTTTTCAGGTGGCCCCTCTGTGTCTGTGGGAGTGTGTGCAAACTTCAGTACTGGTATTTGTGGAAACAAACAGGTGTTTGCTTGTCAAGTCAGTTACAATATCCATAATAACTAGTTTGAACAAACCAACATGTGCTTGTGTGAGGTAAACAGATGGCATCACATTTTCCCACCTGATGCAAACACTTTTTAAAAGCTCTTACAAATATTGCTTCAGGAGAGTTAACAGTGTCAAATACAAACATATTTAGCACCTCTCTCCAGTTCTAATTCAAGGTGTTGATGCATTCGGTCTTTCTCTACACATATCCATATGCCTTGAGACACATATTATCCCTCAGATATGATGCTTTATTGTAATCGGGCAGACTGCAAGTCAGAGGGGCTTTGGCTGTTGATGTAACTGGTAAGAAGATTACTTCTGCATAAAAGCTTTTTAGTTTAACCATGAGCTTTGTCCACATTTCAAAATTCTGCCACTGCAGCTCAGATCTTCCAAGCACACAGTACCTCTGGTATGGCTCATGTGCTTAAGAGGGAAGCATGTGCTAAGTGTTTCTAGTATTAGGGGTTATATGATGGCTCTGATTCAGTTTTATCATGCATGCCGGAGAGACATATTATCTTAGTCTTTGCTGCTTAAAGCTCTATTGGGTTAGAAGCACAGTACCTCATGGCTGTAGGAGAGCACAGATAAATATACTTCCTCCTTCAGCAGCAAGGGAGTGTCTGGATCTCCAGCTACCCACTAGCATCTGCACCTAAATCAAATGTGAAACATGGCCAAGTGAGCCTGCTGCAACTGCAGTACATGCAAGGTTTGCAATGCCTGTTATGGGGATCAGAGAGCAGACACTCCTCTGTGCCTGAAACAGAAGCTCTCTGACATCCCAGGATGTCTTTCAGCTCTCATGAAAGGGCTACAATGGAAATCTCACTATGAACAAAGCCTCAGAGTTTTCTCAGCGTCTTGCAAATTGCACATTTTTAGATCTTAGACTGATGTTTCCTACAAGTCTGCGATTAAATTAGACATAGAAAATCTAATTAAGGAGTTATTTCTCTGGACAGGAAACAACTTGATTTAATTCCCTAAATGGCAGCTGAATATTATTTACTGAGCTTGTCTCAGGACACAAGTCATGGTCGTTTCCATGCCTTCTGCCCATTTCATTTGATTTTCTTTGCACAAAAGGGACAAGAGCTCTCTGCTTGATCAGTTCTAGAAGCCTGTGTCAGAAGCAGCAGATCAATGTGCAGAACAAACGTGTACAACACCACACAAAATAATCAGCTGACAGATCTAGAAGGGTTCATCTCAATTCTAACTTCCTTCATCTGATCTAGCTTGCTAGTCTTGCTTTACCTCAATAAGAAGAAAGAGGCATTACCAGATACACAGCTCATGTTACTTTATCTAGATTTACTTTCTGGAAACAAACTATATTGATTATATCGATTATGAAGGCTGACTAGGACAATTGACTCCTGATGTAGACACCAGGATGAAACCAGCTCTCTATTCAAAACAACTTACTTTTTAAAGTGGGAGGTAAGATACAAGTCACTACCGCAAACCCACAGACAATTGATGTAGATTGTCTCAGAGAGCTCAAAAAGCAACAGCTCAGCAGACAAGGTTGACCCAGCTGCTTGGAGCTATTGATATAGATAATGATAAATAAGTCAAGTACTCACTAATAATACAAGTCAGTGCAAGTTCCTACAATAGTAGGTTTGTTGTTTTGTGGATTGTTGGTTTTGTTTTCATCAGATTTAGGCTGAAAGTAAATTTGAGGAAATGGTTTGTGCCAGCATAAAACCAATGGCAAGCCAAGTGCAGCCAGACACACCTAAACTAGGAGAGAAAGTTTCCTTTTAAACTGCCATATAATTCCAATCAAAATAATATTACTGAAATTGATAAATATTTCCAGAACCCTGTAGAATTTGATTCTTGGGAACTTTGGCTCTAGCCTTTACCTCCTCACAGAACAAACTCAGTAACAGAGAGAAAGGTCTCATGTAAGCCACCTTTGTGATCTGCGGATCCTAATCTGCAGCTTAATTTAAAAAAAAGTAAGGGCTGTATCTCCTTCATCAGACATCCATCTGTGTCCTCCTGCCAGCTGCCAGAGAGAATTCCCCTCCTCCCCAAAATTCTTCCAAGCCCCTGAAAATCTCTTACTCTCCCATGCTATTTCAGAAGCTGCGGTGTCAATGCAGAATTGCTGACAGTCCCCACACCCCATCTCCAAATCCACTGCTTTTGTCATATCTCCAAGAAGACAAACATAAAATGGAAGTCAGGAGAGCAACTGAGAGAACGTACCACTGAAGGTCATTCTTCTTTTCAAAACCACTCTTAACACAGTGTTATCTGTAGGACTTCAAGAAAAAAATGAACATTGTTTCATGAAAACCAGCAAGATTTTGACAGTTATTCTCAACTTTCATCAGTATAAACCCAAGACATATTCTCTTTTCTCTCAAATGAAAGATGGCAGAGTCAGTTTCAAATCCCTTTCCCACCAAGCAGAACAGAAGCTACAGCCTTGCCCCATGCATTCCAAGAAAGAATGTGAAGGGACCTCTCATCTTTGTATCCCGAGTATGGAAAACCTTTCCAAATTTGGTCATCGGAGTTAACGTTTTTCTACAAAGCATTCTGGTTTCAACAGCCAAATGTTTCATCATTTTTTCTTTCTGATTTTGTTCTTAATCTACTTTGGTTATTACAGAGATTGCCAAAGTAGCAGAGAGAGAGGATGCTGCAGTGCTGATGCCTGACGCTATAGACATTGTATTTTTTGGAAATGAAAAAATTTTTAAAAAATCACTTTAAGAAAGACAGAGTGAGACTGAAGGCGTACCATCAGGAAACAAGAAGTTTGCAACGCTGCACCTTCACAATGTCTTTGATATGCAGAAAGACTTTAAAGAAGAACCAGTATCACCTTTCCATCCACTTCTCACAGCTTCATGAGTAGCAGGCAGTAAAGCAGTAAAGTCAACGAACAGTATGAAGTAAAGCAGAAGAATGAGCAGTCCAGGGCCTCGTAGCTGATATCATGTTCTGACACAGAGTCTATCTGCAAAGCACAGTGCTCTATTTGCATTGTTACTTTCCCTGGCTTCCTTTAACAATAAAAATCGAATGCAGGACAATGCAAGGCAGAAAAGAAAAAGTATTTAGTCACAAATGTTACATTTAGAGGAATACAGGGGCTCTACTGTAGGAATCAAAATGCTCAGCATTCAATAGATACACAGACTCAGTGTCAAATGAAGAGTCTAAAATAAAAAGTGTGATTAAAAAAACTAAACAAACACCTAGACTGCTGCTGAATCAATTTCTTTTTTAAATTGTGATTAAGATTTAATCTCTCTTTCATTGTGGTAGGAAAACAAAAATGAAAAATAAAGACATTCAGACAGCAGATTAAAAAAATTTGCGAGAACACTGAAAGCACAATGACAACGTTTACCCTCTTCTTCAGTAAATTTATAACTGAGCAGTCACTGGCAATAACAAATGCTGTATATTTCTATGAGCACATACTGCAGTGCTGCTCAATTCTGACAAAACCTGTCGAGCAATCAAAGTTTCAGATACTTCACTCTCATGGCACCAGCATTCAGGGCACTAATAAAAGGGAAGTCAGGAACAAGAGCAGGAAAAGAATGAATATTAGCACAGAGTTATTGTGAAGGACAGGAGGACAACCCCATTACAGAAGAAAACCTGCTGGTAACTTCTGTACCTGATTCAATGATTAGGTACAAGTCATACAGGGGTGCCTTGGCATCAAGTCCTGTGTAACTGAACCTACTATGGAACTGTATAATGAACTTGTAGTTATTGTATGTTTACTGATCATCTACTGACAGTAATTAAAAAAACAAAACAACCAAAAAAACACCAAAAACCAACCTTAACAGCTTTGATTTCCAAGCTATGCCAATTTTTATAGAATCCATACATACGATATGCTACTCATAAAAACTTCCATTGTAGTAAAGATCAAAATCTCCTTTTCCAAATACAGGTTCTATAGATGTTTCTGAAATACAGGATACTTCTATTTAGATCAGATCTACTTTTATCTAGATCTAGACACCCAAGTGTAAAAGTAGTTCTACATCTCAGTTAGGATATATCTTCCCAGATCACATCAGAAAGGCCTGAAAAACACTCCACAAGCTGACAATTGGTTATCTTAATTCAGTAAGCCATGAGTCCCATATGCTGAGCCCTAGGACACTGAAACAGAGCATCTGTTCTACTGCACCACATTGCACATCAAGATGACTGTGAAAACCTGACTTCTTCTAAATGGTTCAAAGCAAGTGGGAAATTTCAGATAAATCAACAGACACAGACTCCAAAACTTTAAAGCTTTTTTCCAAATTAAGCTACAACTCAACTTTTTCCTCATTTTTTCCAAAGCCATATGTTGCTTTTTCTTTTCGTTGTTTAATATTCTATTTAAACCTCTCCGGTTTTCCTTCTCCTCATCCATGATTATCACTGCTGTTCAGTGTGGTGATGGTTTGCTTAGCTTGTTCCAACTTGTATAATCAGATACAGGAACAAATTCCTTCATGCCTGCTCATTCTGGAGAGTGACCAATACTGTGAGTCTTATTTCCATGTCATGATAACAAGAACATGAGTGAAGGATTCAAATATATGTAATTAACTGACACATAGTATCGCAGATTTTTTTTTCTTTTATTGATAAGAATAAGGGAAAAAAACACTGACAAGTTTTATCCCAAGTTTATATGGTACATATAAATATGTCTTAAAGTCTTCCAGTAGATGATTTTTAAAGCTAATGAAAATAACTCTTCATTGGTGTTCTACTTGACATGTCAAGTTTTTTTAAAATTGATTTTCCATGTGTTTCTTATTTTGAGCTTTCACTATGCCAAAGACCAAAATTCATGTAATACATGGAAACAATTTTCAGTTTATGTGATCACATATGTAGGGGGGCTAGCATACGTCCTGCCATGTCTCACATTTCAGTCATGGGATAACCGGGATCACCTTAAATGTTCTTCAAATCCACATGCAAAGAGTCCTTGGGGATGAAGGAGCCTAACTACTGATGTCAAAACAGTTCTGCTTTGGAGAGACAAGAGGGAGCTGTAGATATTGTTTCCAAAAGCCTGAACAGTTTCAAAAAACAGTTTCACTTCAAATATCCAACTACTCCATCTCAGTAACTGCTAATTTGGTATTAGAAACAACAAAGCAAATATGGTATAAGTATCTCCTTTTTTCTTCTAACATATGCTTGATTGTTCCTGAAAACTCATAATCCGCATAAAAAAATAAAGAAATTACTACAAAATTGTACACCCCAAAAAACTACCCAGAGCCATCCAGTTTTGCTAAAAGTCAGGATACACCATTTCCAACTCTGTACAAAGCTGAGTTATCCTCAGTTCTTGATGAAAGAAAGGTGCAACAACAGTCCTTATTCAGCCCCGCCCCGAAATGCTGTGAAGGGCACAGAACTGATGTACTGGGAAATGTGTGAAACCCTTACACAATCAGAAATAGTCTCAGTTATTAACCTGCACCCATTCTTGATTAGTAGCTGTATACAATTATGTGTGATACACAAATGGAAAATAACGATACTATTTGAGCATTCAACAGATTTTTTTAGAAAGTTATATTTCTGTGATTAAAAAAGTGTATCAATACGCAATATTGATCAGCAAATTCATTTAAAGTGGAATATAACTGCATAAATGCATCAGAGCCTAGCAGAAAGCATTCTGCACCTTTCAGAAAACCAAAAGTGGCAGCCACTGTCCTGTGTATTATCTCTACTTCTGCTTGATACATCTAGTTCTCAAAAGATACCGATGTAAATCATTACTATTATAGTAACACATACAAATTCCCTTTAGTAAAACAGGTCGACTGAAACACAGAGGGAAAATTCCCAGTCGATATAGTACTGGCCCTGAAGAGCAAGGAAAGAGGTAAGGGAGATAAGGCTACAAGACTAGACTAAGAATTGAGAGGGGAAAGGACATGCTTACAACACTGTTTGATCATCTTAACATGGAAATTACAAACATCTACTGACAATTGTTTATTTCAGAAAGGACTAGAACAGCCAGCCTAATGCAGGACTTTTAAATGCCTTTGCTGAGTAGAAATTAATCAAGCACTTGACTTTGTGACATTTGATTTCTACATTTAGAGGAATATGAGTGATATTAACATCAGTTCCCTGAATACAAGACAAATTTACAAAGATTCTATGGAATTATTCTAAAAAAAAAAAAAGGTTATCATGGAACTGTAAATATGATGTTATGGAGAGGGGAAAAAAAGACTTAGAACATTTCAGGACTACTAGGTAAAAAGATTGCTCACTGATAAATAATTACAAAATAATGATGTAATCTTAGTTTGTCTTTCAGGCAAGCACCAATCACAAAACATAGGGAAAAGAACTGCAAGAAATCAGAGATTCACAGAGTAGTTGAAGTTAGAAGGGACTTATTGAGATCATCTAAGTCCAACTCTCCTGCTCAAGCAGGGTGACCTAAAGCCAGTTGCCCAGAACAGTGTCAGTTGCTCTCCGGGCAACCTGTGGCAGTGCTTGGTCACTCTCAGAGTAAAAAAGTGATTTCTTGTGTTACAACGGAATTTTTTATTTTATCACTTGTACCTGTTGCTTCTTGTCCTGTCATTGGGCACTACTGAGAAAAGCCTGGCTTCCTTGTCTTCATTCCCTCCCATCAGCTATTTATAAACACTGATAATATCACCCCCCAAGCATTCTTTTCTCCAGGCTGAACAGTCACAGCTCTCTCAGCCTCTCCAAATACAAGAGATGCTTCAATCATTTTTGCAGCCTTTTGCTGGATTCACTTTAATAAGTCCGTATCAACATGTACTGGTGATCCCAGTAAGTCCAAATAAGCCCAAATACGTCTGTGCAGTGCTTTCTAGAATGTTGTAGAAAAAAATAAATACCACAAAATCTGTTGCAAATGAGAAGAAAATCTACAAAAGGATTTGCATGTCACAAAAGTTCATTTATATTTGCACTTGATTCTCTTTCAGATCAACGAAAAACTTAGTAGACACCAAAATCAGAGGGGAAACTTGCTGTGACATGCAAAAAAAGGACAAATCAGTGAAGAAAAAGAAAACCATGTAAATCACGTAGTTCCTGTCTGATTTGTTTCCTACAGATGTAAGGCCACCCTAATACAAGAGAAAGCAGTTAGGCAGTGCTAGAGGAGCAGTAGTTGACAGTTAAAAGAAAGCACAGTCTAAGGCACCCTTGTAAAAAAGAGGAAATCAAGAAAGCAATTTACAGCAACAATAATCTCTGGGAATATTCATCAAAGTATGCTAAATGGAAATTCTGGGGTGAGTGCGTACAAGGAGAAATAAGCTAGAAAGCTGTTCAAACCTTACCTGACTACTCATTTTACAATTTCCTCACATAATCCTTATTTTCTCACTGTTCTGCTCGGGACTTTTTACACGATTGGAATGATCAGACATACACATTGAGTTTACCCATATGTGCTCTGGTTCTTTTCTGTGACTATACTGGATACTCTTCTGATACAGGCACCTAAGATACCTGCAAGCCCAGATCTCCCTTGTTTAATTTGTCAGCAAAACGCCAGATATGCCTGGAAGCTGCCTGATGCACCTCCGCCCTATTTTGGCCCTCATACTTTTTTGCAGTATATTGACAGTCCTACCCCGAGGTTCTATGCAATGTGGTCCTTTGGCCACCATTCATTGGAGACAACTGACCATGACGGCCACCATTCCTTAGATTATGTTTTTATATACATAAAAGCCTACAGGTCTCAAACTCTGTCTCTTCTGACTGCATACCTCTGTAGGAAATTATACAGTGGTATGGCCGAGATCTCAGCCACTACCTCTTCTCAGTACCGCTCCTCTTACTCAAACACAGACTCTAGACACTCCAACACACTGCCATGGAGAGTCATCTATCTTTTGCAGTGTATGAGGCAAAAGCTAAAGAGCAGTTCTTCCTGACTGAGACACATAAAAAGCAAAAACCTGAAGTGACTTCTTTACTATTTTTAATTCATTAATTACTTTGCCTCTCACAATTTATGACAGATTTAATGTCATTATTTTCTCTCTGGGGATAGAGTTCAGGAAGGATAACTACAAAAATTGGTATAAATGAGCCCAATGATTTTTGTGTTGATTCCTGTCTATTAAGGATCAATGTCTTAAGTCTGCTTTCGCTCTCCTGTCTAAAATTATTTTAAATTATTCTTTCAGTTACAACTTTGTCTTCCCATCCTTTTTCTCTTTTTCTGTCATACACCCACAACAACTCTTTCACTCCTTTTTCCAAAATACAAAGAGCAAAACTGTACTCTCAAGCAGCTCGTCCACAAACCATCTCACTGTGATGTTGCTCCAATTTTCCATCTCCTATGTTTGTTTATTTTCTCACTTGCAGGAATTTTGAATTTCTCAACCAGACACATTGGCACAATTATTTTTACCTTATTTTACGCACCCTGCTGTGTATGTCTACAGGCTCACAGTCAAGCGTCTGCTTCCTCAGCAGCTGATAATCTTCCAGGCTCTGTGGGACTTGTTTACTAGTCTGTGCCAAAGGGGCACAATGTTCTTTGAGTGGCTCTAGTAGAGAGCTGTTGAATTTTTTACGAAGAGGAAAATCAATGGTGAGCAAAAGCAAGGATGAATTTGCTTTTGTTTAATTAACTCTGAAAAGTACATTTTCAAAGGAGGGTCCCTTTTACTCAAGTCTGCTAGGGTAAAGACATAAGCTTCGTAATTATTATTTGAGCTGTTTTTTTAACTAAAGCACAAATGTCCAATCAGAACCTGTTCTAAGGAAATTACAATAGGATTTTGTTTCTTTCCTAAAACATGCAGATTAAAATACTGGCAGATGATGTCAGATGCACAGTATCGGCATATAAAATCACCATATCGTCTAGGTAAGTGTTTAATCATGCCAAACTTGTCATTGCTCTATATCCAGTATGTGCTGTTGAATCAGACCTTCACTTTTTTTTAAGCAATCTCTTACCCTATGACACAAATAAGATAAAACAAATGGGATTTTTCCCTCCCTGCGCTCTGTTGTGTAAGCGAGACAGCATGTCCCACTAAAGAGAACCTGATTTTATTTCATGCGCTTACATGCCCTGTCCTGATTAGGTCTCTGGGTGTGCTGGACAAGTCATTTCACTGCTGCTTTTCCTGTGAATCAGTAATAATACTGACCTCCACTGCAAATTACTTCGAGATTTAATGATAGAAACAAGATGGAGAAGACAGGAATTATCATAATAAGGTGACAATCATTTAATTGTTCATACATCAGTAAAACTAAAATTAAAAGTTAGTGCAATAACCTTAAAACAGTATGAAAATTCAGTCTTTGAAGACTGCTCTGCTGTGCATTTGTTAAATAGTATGCTGATGGTTCCCAAAATTCATTTTTCGAGAAAAAACTATTATTTGCCACCTAGAGGTATCAGAAACTTCACTGATAGGCAATAACTTACCATAGATAATTGAATTACTTCTGTGAAAACTGAGCATTTGTTTTAATATATTTGGGTATTTGCAGCATGCTCACATTTTCCTTTCCTACTGAATGGAATAGCTATTAACTATTTCTGTTAAATTATCAGCTGACTGGATAAGCTTCATGCAAAATTTAACACAACCCAATTTCAGTAAAAGGTAGAGCCGTAACAGCATCCCTCTGAGATGCATTCCCTTTTGGGGGCAAATGGAGTAATGACCTGCTTCAGCTTTATCACCTGAAAGTTCCCAGTCTTACAAGATTTTTCTGGAGACTTGGCTATTAGAGTCTTACTAAACACAATCCTCAGAAAGTCCTGGTTTTGGCATTATCCCTTTGCATTAATCCCTTTGCATCCCAGTTTGCATTAATTGAGATAGAAAGATTAAAAATTATGTGTGCTAAACAGCAGGAGTCAGCATGAAATTCTGCAGTTCTTGCTAATGTCATAATAGTTACAGCAGTACATACATACCATGACACCAAGGTATGTTTTCCCATCAGTTGTCCCTAAAATAATAAATAAGCAGGCCCCTCACTCACATCCACCTATTCGGTGTCGTGCCTTTGGTGATCATGATTTCAGGAATAAGGTGTAAATTAGTTCTTCTATTGAAATGCATGCATTACCGAAAGAAACATTTTGCATGTAGTCCTGAGTGTCGTTAATTGCCTTACTAGCCCGATGCCGAAATATGATTAAGCGGTCATGATTATAACAACTGCATCAGATATAGCTGTATGTTTATGTTGACAGTGTTACAGCACACAACAAATAGATACAGGCATCTAGGAAAAAAAAAAAGAATGTTTTTTTCTTATATTCTAACCAATGTCTTCTATCTCAGTAGGAGTCAACGAAAATAAAAAAGATATATACCAAGTGAAATTATGTGACTGCTTTTCTTCTCCTAGGGTCATCACAAGAACAAAAGCATGGACACTAAGGGGCGAACAGTCAGCCACCATTTGACATGAAAAATAAAATAAACGCACCAGCCTCAGCAGAAGGACAAAACGAATAAGGGCTTGAGTAATAGGTCAAATTTCAGGTATCTTGCTGAGGTAACTGTCAGACTTCCTCTGTTATGTGTTATAGACTCACCAGATAAAACAAATTCTTATATAATGGTTGAAAAACTGTGATAATCATCAACTATGATAATGTTTTCTTTTTTACATGACATACAACCCCACTATCAGAATGAACATAATAATATAGGAAGCTACAGCACAAGTGATAATCATTAGATTAGAAATGGGAAAATTTATGAAAATAACCAAACAGAACATGAGGAAGGACTTCTTCCCTCTGAGGGTGACGGAGCACTGGAACAGGCTGCCCAGGGAGGTTGTGGGGTCTCCTTCTCTGGAGATATTCAAGACCCACCTGGACAAGGTCCTGTGCAGCCTGCTGTAGGCGACCCTGCTTCGGCAGGGGGGTTGGACTAGATGACCCACAGAGGTCCCTTCCAACCCC
>Ga0065711_1004229_pt1 | contig 25007 bp, 18 predicted proteins | sample Hoacrofraction12_FD_59098 | JGI IMG/M metagenome (GOLD analysis project Ga0065711, IMG submission 59098) | Hoatzin crop microbial communities from Cojedes, Venezuela - Epithelial fraction 12 v2 (version 2) | ecosystem: Host-associated > Birds > Digestive system > Esophagus > Crop | place...
CTCCCCTACAGGCCAATCTTTAATTGAACGCTCTCATCAATCTCTAAAACGTTTATTACAAAAAAAAAAAGGGGGAGTAGGGACTGCTACCCCTGAGGAGCGTCTACAGAAAGCCTTATATGTTTTTAATTTTTTCAATTGTTCTCTGTTAGACAGCAACCCTCCGACAGTTCGTCACTTTAAAACAAACGCTTCGTTTGAAGCAACAGTCAAGGCTCCGGTATTGATTCAAGATCCCGAAACAGGTAAGATCATGGGACCTTACCCCCTTATCACGTGGGGCAGAGGTTATGCTTGTGTTTCCACAGAAAGAGGCCCCCGATGGATTCTAGCGAAAAGCGTGCAACCTTTCCGCGAATCATTGCCACAACCGTCTGAGGACGAATCGGATCGCACCCGGGACCAACCTTCTGATCAACAAGTCGGTGAATCTCCTCAAGAGGGCCGGGACAATCAGGACGGTTGAATCATAAACATAGAAGGACTGTATCAACCAGTGTACAGAGACACCAGTCACGAAAGATTTGTGTCTTTTCTGTAACACTTGTGAACCATGAGTTTTGTGTAAATGCTATAAAGACAGCAGCGTATGCTTTGGCTGTTTTTATTTTTCTGTTATTACTCCTTCCATGCCTGTTGCAGTGTTTGCAAAAACTAATAACACGCTCGATAAAAAGGGTTCTTATCATGCAACAGGAAGGGGGAGATGTAGGTCAGAGTTCGACTGGTCTCAACAGGGCCCCCAGTGTGGCGCGATTGATAAAGGAGGACATGCTGGAACTTCGGTCACAAGCCCTGGGGGGAAACAAGATAGTGTTGAGTCTTCCTGGAGGAGGGAGTATTGCCCTAGTTAAAATAAACGTAAGGAATGTATCTGTTGAGATAAGCTTAAAGAATGTGTGTCTGCCCAGCGTTTGTGTTAAAGAATTAATGAGTGCCTAGTTTGAAACTTAACCAATCAGTTTAAAACACGCTGTCTTCTGATCTGTATAAATGTATGTGTGCAGCAGCAATAAAATGTACATTCTGCTTGCATCAAGTGGTGTCCTGTCTCTCAATCGCAGCAACCAGGAATCCTGCTTCACACTTGGTGGCAGAACTTTTCTTGGAGACTGTATATGTAGTATATATGATGATCTCAGAAGTGCAAAGGACAACCTGTAAATCCCCTTGCATCATATTCAGAAGACTTATTTTTGTGACACCAGTGAGATTTCCATAATGCTTTTATGTAGTCATATTTTCTCGTAGCTGTATCTCCCTGTGCTGGCTCTCCACCAGTGGATGGAGCTCACCTGAGCTTTTCTACTTGGGCTGACTTCAGAGATAGTTCTAAGCCTTATCAGGAAAAGAAGCTGTCTCCATTCCCAGCTACACACATCTCACGTAAACAAGTTCCAAAATCTAACATCGGAACAAACCAAAAGTCTCTGTAGGTTAAAAAATGAACTTAGCCTTTTGCTGTAGAGTTAATCCATTACTTTGGGCTTTGCTGACTTTGCGCTTGATAAGGGTGGGAGTAGAAACATCTTTAGGGATTGTGGAAATCTCTGTTTTGTTGTTAAGCCGGGAAAGAGGCAGAAAGGTTCCACTGCTCTAGGAAACACTGGCTATCTGAGAGTCACTGATACTGGGAAAGGAGTACCTTTAAAACAGAATCCCTAATTCTGGCTCAAATCACCTCATTTCAACTGTGGCTCCAGCCCCCAGGACATTGATTCGAAGGCTGTGCTTTCCCCTTCTAGCTCTTTCAGAAACACACTTCTTGTTTCAGTGAGAAAGCAGTCTGAGAAATTATCCCAGCACAGATTTTTCCCAAAGAATATTCATATTGTCTTGAGAGTATTTTTCAGTGGTTACTGCTGAAAAAGGAGACACTGTGAATAAAACCACTGTAACCACTTGGGTCGTATTTGGAAGCAGCTGTGAAATGTCTCTTTAGATAGGTGTTCATGAATTATCGTAGCACACCAATAAAGACATATGGAAGTAATTGCCTAGATCAGAATTCATCCTGTGTTCTTTTCAATGTTACTGTATTTATTTGCAATTGGCAGGGAGGTTCTTCATGCTTTCTGTATTCTGCCATAAAGACAGGAAACCTCATTCAACCCTGTTTGCAGACACAGTTACCTGACGTGACATGAATAGTCATCCATGGAACGTAACTGAATTAATTCCGTTTTTTATATTTTTTCTCAGAAGCAGCTGTTGCTACAGAAAGAAATGCAATGTCGTTAGCTCTGTACAGCTTGCTTTGGAGGCAGACAAGACACCAGAGTGAAGCAGACTTCTGAGGTCTGTAGGAGATTTATTTTGAAAGCAATGAATCTTCTACATCTACTTATTTGGATTTAATGCCCCCAAGAAATTTTTCAAGGTGTTTAACACCTACAACTCAGACAGAAGTTCTTATTGTGATTTGTTTGATTCCAATATACTGATTTCACGTCCTACAGGTTTGCAGTGATACTTAAACAGACCTACATGCTCTTGAAAATGCATGGGGTGTCTGTCTGCAGTTCTGGGCCCAGAGAATTTGTCCCTCATGCATCATTATTCAGCAGCCATGGAAAGATTTGATAGCCTCTATCAAATCTCACTAAACAGATGTTTACATGAAAGAATCTGCCATCCAAAAAGGCACTAATTGGCAAGCCAATAGGCAGTCCCAGCAACAGGACCAATGGCTGGATGGCACCAGAGACAATTAGCACCCTGGGGATGAATTCTCCTTCAGGCCTTTCTCAGCTGACCTTCACAGATCACAGCATTTCTGCAATGAGAATTAGTGAAGGTGAAAAAACACTCAGAAATTATTTGTCTAATTTCACATTTCTCTGGAAAAAAATAAAATCTTCTCTGATCTCTTGAAATATATTAGACCAAAGAAACATTTTGGAGCAGGAAAAAAGGGTCAGAGCCAGACTTCAGCTTTACTCAATCCTAGGACGAGTAAGAGGTTTAATAATGCCTGAATTTTTCTAGTCTCATTTCCACTGCTGCATGTTGGTGGGAAGCCTGCACTCCATAAATAATAAATCATGCTACTGCTGCTTATGAGTGACCTGGCTTCTCTGTCCTGCAGCATGATCTTTACCATGGTCTGCTTATAGTGAAAAGAATGCAGAGATCAAAGACCCCCACAGGCTACTCTAGAGGACTGACTCATTTGCAACGTGGCTCTGGCAGCATTTGGATTCTGATGGGCAGCTCTGTGTCACTCTTCTGCCATCACAAGTAGGTGCCTCTTGGTTGTTGTAGGATTCCCTGAACAGCATCTACCCTGGCCAAACCCCTGTGCCTGTTCCTGGCATCAGCAACATGCCTGCTCCTAAAGTGTGTAAATGTCAAGCACAGCTGGAAAAGAAGAGGTAGTGAGGAGGAGCTGCTGAATCATGCTGCTTTCCACACAGCTCTCTAACATCCCAGAGTTTGTAACTGAGGAGCAGGAGCTGAGGGGATGGTACAGAGCACACCAGTGTTTCCCTTTAACTGGAGTAAGCATGTGAATAGGGAAATAACAATGCAGAAGAGGGAGGTTTCATCAACAATCTCCCAAGCAGTTGCTCTAGCCAAGAAAGAAGACAATTTGACAAGGAACTTGTGCCAGCTTCTCTGATCAAAGGCTGATGTTCAGCAGCTTGGGTCTCAACTCCAGTAAATTTGAGATATAATCTATACAGAGAAAAAAAAAAAAGAAGAAAAAAAAATACCAGGACTGATTCCTGCCTCTAATGCAAGGCAGTCTCAGTACCACAGCCACTACAAGAAAATCTGCTTTAGAACAATAAATTATGCAGTGCCCTCAACGGATTGTGCATAGTTGCAGCCAGTGTTGGTGTGATTTGAGGGAAGCACAAACAGTGTCATTCTTTGCAAGGATCTAATTCAAAGAATTAATTATGAGATAGATAAGGAAATGTGGAGAAAAGAATGGGGAATGAAGAAGGGAGAAAGATGAGATCTTTGACTTCCTGTCTTTGATTTTGTATCTTTGAACTTAGGCCTCCAGTCTGAAGTGAATCAGCTGCACAAATCTAGCCCCCATAACCTTGCTACCCTAAAGCTGTTTACTTTGGAGGCGGTGTGTCACTGCCCACAGCTTCATTCTGTACCCAGTTTAGCCCACACTTATTTTTGATTCGCCTGCACGCAACTGCCTTGAACAATCCAAGCAGCCGAATTCAGAAACAAATAATGTTAATAAAAAGCAGGTATCTCCCTTTCTCTCCAAGTCGCTTAGTACTACCATTGGATGGTGTTTTATAGCCCTAATGGACTTTCCTCCTGAGTTTGCTCCATCCATTTTGGAAAACATTGCAGCCACAAGTTCCACAGCTGAATTAGGTACCATGTAAAAAACACTCTGTCTTTGTTTGGTTGGTCTTTTCTTTGCTTGTTTTCTGCCTGAGCAATGTTACTGTCTGCTTGCTAGATCTTGCATTATGCGTTAAGACTTCCAGGGAGGTCCACTGAGATGACAGTTACACTAGGAATGGAGGATGGAGCTCTCATTCTGTTGCCAGTGGTTTCTTCCCATCTAATAATGACCTTTTCACTTAGGCTGGGTAGTTGAGAGGTTGTAGAAAGTTGCAGTGATGGAAAAATACCAGGAACGTACATTTCAATTTATGGATTAAAATTAAGAACAAAGTAAAACATGATCGAAAGTGCAAATGCTGATTTACAAACCCAGTCCTCGTAATGGTGCTGGGAATCTCTGTCTAACCTTTTTTTGCTTTTTCACGATCTCCACAGTTCTACAGCCCTAATTCCTGTAATTGTTTTCACTTAGTCCAGGAAAAGAAGACAGGTGAGAACTGAATCTATGAGAAAGGAGTAACCTTTAAGTATCTGTTATTGGTAGCAGGTATATGCTGATTCATGAAATTATGAAAAGATATAGATGATACAGTTCTGAAAATAGTACTATATTTATGAACAGCTCCGGGAGTTTATGGCATGATTAAATCTAGTGATTAAAGTTTCTAATGCAAAACCTGCTGTTATGAATGGCTGAGCAATGCATATATTCCAAAGCAGAGCTACCAGCTTCTCCCATGACATTGGACACAAGAGATTTCCATTTTCAATGTGCCATTAGCTATTTAAAGACAAAGCAGGGGGGCTATCTAGTATTTTTGAAAGTGACAGTTTGTCACAGGTTTAAGATACATGAGGAAAAGATACACAAATAAAACTACATTAAATTAAATGGTTGAGCAGTGCTTAAGGGCTGCAAATTGTCAAATCTGTCCCCACCATTATCAGTGTTTGCAAGTATCTAAAGGATGCGAACAAAGAGAAGCATGAGCAAATGAGGCACTTGAAGAAATGGGAAGATATTAAACAAAGAAGACTTTAGAAAGAAAATCGGGAAAAGATTCCTAATGATGAAATTTTCCCAACTGAAGAATCATTTCCCAGAGGAAGGTCTGTAATCTCTCTTGCTCCCATGATTTGAAAGTGAATTTGAATGAAGTACAGGTCGTTTTATAGAAGGACATAATTGGTCTTTTACAGTATTTCTATTATTCTGTATTATTATTTCCGTTATCCTATGCTCCACAATTACTGCCTGTAGCCAGACAGAAATCAACCTAGCAAAAAAGTATCCAGATGCAAGAATAAGCAATTATCTCTTTCCTTAATGCTTTTTCTCCTCTACAACATGTTTATTTTTAATAGTTTAGTGACAGAAGCCCAGCGGCTGGAGCTCTCCATTTTTCACAAGTTAAGAATTGTTCATTCAATTAGAAGCTGAGAAACTCCCAAGAGGATGACAGGAACACGCCTCACCTCAGTTTAAAGAGGCTGTTCCCAGGCAGCATGTCCTTCTGTTCATGGTGGGACACTACAGACCACTGCTCCGGTCCCTGCCCTCCTAATCCCTAACCTCTGACTGCGTGTGTATTAGCATGCACCTGTGATCCCATCGGGAGCGCAGCCATGGGTCCTGCTGTGAAAATCCTCAGGCTTGAGGTAGAGGAGGATCTGAGGTGGCTTCCTGATCATGGAAATCTTGCAGCCTTCGTAGTCCAGAAGATCCACAACCCTAAACCACCGGAGGTATACACGCTACCCCTGGCCACAGCATCTCCTGCTTCCCTGCCCCTGGGGTGAATGGGGAGAGGTGTGGTGCTGCTTCCAGTGCCCAAAGCCTTCTGCAGGGTATATCCACAGCTGTTGCAGGTGGCTGCAGTGCCCAGGATGGGGCTGCCGGAGCCCCTCAGCAAGACCCCAACAGGGCCCACGCTTGGGAGAGCCCCACTGCCTGCCAGCATTTCCCATGGGGGTCTGAGTGGTGTGGGACGGGGAGCTGCTGGGATGTGTGTGGGAGGTCCAGGGTCCAGCCCAGAGAGGTGGGAGGCAGGATGGAGAAATGGTCCTGGACTACCTGTGGGAGGGTTTGACAAAGCAGGGGTCCACAGGGGCTGGGGGGATGCTGCACAGGGGTCTTACAGCAGAGTGTATGGCTGCCCTAGCGACTACACTGTCTCTGGTAGCACAGGGACTTGATCTACCCCTGCATCAAGACGGGGACAGCATAGCAAAAGGAGCTACACAGCTGACGTTACATTTTGTCCCAAGTGCTCAGCACCCCATGGCAGTACTTGAAGGAGAAGGCAACTTGCTCCACTCCTGCCTCAGACAGACAAGCTGCTTGCAGGGGAGCACCATATTCATGATTTGTTCTCACATTCAAAAAAAGGCACACCAGCTCCTTCCTCTCTCCCCCCTCTCCTCTGCATTCAGTGTCTCCCTCCTCCTGCACCAAAACCTGCAGGCGCCAGAGGAACCACACTGGGCACGAGAGCCAACACCAGGACTTTCTGTCTTGCTTTCTTGGACGCCTGCCACTAATTGGCCTTCACTGTAATAGAGCTGCTATTTCCAGGAGGTCTAACAGCATAAGCAGTTAAGTGTAATTGTACTCAGTGAGACCAACACGTTTAGCCTGGTAGCTTGTCTTGGATGTAATTATTGATAGACATATATAAAGGTATTTTCCTAGAATAATTTCCCAGTCTGTCCAGTGGCCTTTCCAGCAGGTCATTTTCTCAGCCAGAGAGGACTTTACATATTTAATAAGCTTCAATATGCTTTTCTACCCAGAATTTGCCTAAGCCCTTTCTGATCACATGTAAATCCATATACATATTCTCACCCCACACCCAATGCCAAGGGGCTCAACAGAAAATCAAGACATCTCCTTTTATACCCAGTCAGTTTGATCAACCTATGATAGATATCTCAACTGCATCATTTCTAGATGTCATCTCTGACTGTATGCAAATCACGCTCAGGTTTTGGGACAGCAATATATACATCTTCTAGGAAATGGACTGAATGCATTCCATTTGGTCACTTTAACCAGAGCACAAAGTCGTTGATATATGTCAGTGATTTGTAATCCCTATTTGCCTGGGTATTAACGGTTATAATTACCCATGTGACTGAGGTGTGGAAGGCTCTGTATCATATCATTCATCCTGAAAGCTACCTCATGATGTTGTGCAAAACAAATAAGAGAAGACTCCAGATGGAAATAAAAATAATACATTTAACTTCTTTATGTGTTCAAAAAGGTCATTTATTTTGGTATCCCTGTTTGGCTGCTCATATGCTTATTGTGAAGTAGCACACAAAATTGTTCAGATATTTGCATTTACCTTTATGTGCATTTACCTTTCGTGACCTACCTGTGATTTAGCAGGAATAAAAGGAAACCTTTATTACTGTACAGTGGAGATGAGCCCATTATGTAGTGCTAAAAGCAGTGAAGTATTCAGGGAAGCTTTGGCTATGTTGTCTGGCACAATTACCCAGATTTGCAAGTGTACCTGCCCACCTCTGCACTGAAGAGGCTTTGGGTTCCTCTCTGGAGCATAGAAGCAATTTCTATGGTTGTATTGGTGCTGCGTCTCAGCAAAAGCACAGTGGGGCCACGCAAACCATTCCCTATACCTTCGCATCTATCCAGTATGGCCCCAGGCAGTACATGGTGCCTCTTGGCACTTGTCTGGCTCATGCCATGACTACCACAGCCTACTCGCCATAAAGATGGCTGCAGGCCTCTTCCCCCTCGTTTTTTTCCCCTGGATTCTTTTTCATCATACTGCCTCCTCTGTCAAAACACAGATTCAACACCAAGGGACCACCTTATAGCCACCCTCATGTTCAGAAAGCGGACTAAGCAGATCAGAGGCGGGGGACAGAGACCAGACATGCCTTCCTCTACTCCTGCTCTCATTCAAAATGAGAATTTCCTCCTTACCTGGCTGTTTCATCCAGCCTACTCTAAGAGCAGACTCAGAAGTAGCTTTGGCTCTGTCTAATCCTCGTACTGTTTGTTATGAGCTTTCAGTGAGAAACACTGATACCCACTGCCAGCACCACAAATGCTTCCCTTTACATCCAGCCCGATCGGCAGCACCTATGAGCTTCCAGGGTAGCAACAGACACCCCATCACAACCTGTGCTACCCATCTGGGCCCATGAAGAGGGTAAAAACCCTTGCCCCTCTACACACAAGTGAGGAGGATTTGCCTTTCTGTGCTGTGGCTACATATTTACCCAACAATTCATGTACACAGTCAGCCCACAAGGACAGATGGTGCATGATTCACTCTGGGGCTCTGATCGCCGACTGCCACTAGCTTTGCATTGGGCCCCCACCACTGGGAAATTGCTGCAGGCAGTTGTATAATTCAGTAATGATTTTGCAGCCAAAGGCTCCAGCTGCCCTTCCTTGAGTGGCAGCTTGGAACAAGGAGACCAGAACAGGCTGGTAGGACTACAAACCTCTGCTTACCTCTGGCAACACCAAGAGCAGAGGGGAAAAAACTGATGACGTGAAGGGCTACACACTGGATCAGCAACGTGACTGCTGCAGCTCTCCCTCAGCCCTCCCGGTGCCTGTGGTCCTGCTGGAACTTGGTACATCCCATTGGATCCAGGGCCAGTCTGGCAGAAGCAGTCAGGTCAGCAGCCAGATCTCTGGTCCTTCTGCAGCTGGAAATGCTCAACATAATGAATTCCTGGACAGATGCAGCTTCATGATTTACCTGTACCACAGGTACATTTGTGTCTGGACATGTGGATGCTTTTCATCATTATTATTAACAACCCTAGGAGAAGGTTGTTTTCTTTAAGCACCTATAAAATACTGCAGATAGCATGACAGTCTTTCAAATGGGATGCCCAGACTATCACAGATAAGATTTTTTGAATATACTTTCATGGCCATCCAGTGACGTGTATTTAAAGGTGCCTGTGGGTGGGATGTCCTGCCACTAACTTTTGAGAACAAACTCTAGGCAGCATATGTGGTGTACATAAATACTGCTCTTTTGGTGACACATGGCCCCACGGCCTTCTAGGGACTTTGGAAGCACACCATTTGGCTTAGTTCCGCACCCCACCACCCAAAGGCAATCAGATAGCACTTCAGATGGAGGGAGACCCTTTGCCCCTCCAAGGGTAAACATATCCTTCAACTGTATGCCTAGACAACAAGAACCTCTCCATGGACCAAAGAAGAGCATTGATTTAAGGATGGCCAGGCATTTCCCTTCATACAGGTTGGCACAGTCCCTCAGCCTTCTTTCTTTGCTCATCAAACCAAAATAATTACATGCACAAACAAAACAGTCAGGAACTGCAGTGAATGTCACTGACCTCAGAGCAACCAGCATATGGACAGGATTTGGGGACATCTTCTGCTAGATTACCATGCCAGCTTGGTGCTTTGAAAAAACTTCCCTGATATTTTTTTTGTTTGTAAATAATTACAAATATTTTGCACAGATGGTGTTTACATGGCTGCCTAAAACATCGAGTATTACCTTAGTTTTAAATTTAAAAACAATTGTGACAAATACTAGCAATTTCAAGACAGCTCTCTCTAGATACTAAGTCAGAGCCAAACTCTATGAAGTATTAATTCAAATAAATTTGTATGGGACTTTTTTTCAACAGGATTTTAAGGTAGTCAGCCGTTTACAAGATCACACTTTTTCAGTTGTACTTGCATTAGATTAAAAATATATGCTACCAAAGTCAGTGGTTCTTATTCCATGGACACAGTGGGATCAGAGTTGTATCTGCAGTGTTATATAAGTAGTTAAACTACACAACCACAGTGCTATTTAGCCTTTAGGTAACATTTCTACAACAACATGGAAGGAAAAAATGCTTGTTATTTCGAAACTGTGAGCAGAAGGAGAAATATTTACAGAATAAATTTTCTTAAATGTTGATTTATAGACTGTAGGAATCCTGATTCCATTTTAACATAAGCTTTTTGTATGTGTATTGCCATTAAGAAAACCCAAACATTTTTTCATCTCATTTGACTGACTTAACACGTCCCAAAAATAATGAATACACAGTTATGTCTACACACACAAAATAAACAGTGCATTCAGAATAGCTATGTGATGTGAATCTTGTTGTTTATTAAATGAAACATTTGCTTATCTTTGTAAAAAACTTAAGAAAATAAAGTTATTTCACTCTATAAAAAGTCCATGTAGTAAAAATCATCGAAGTGCAAGACAACAGATTCATTCCATCATAGTTTCAAGTTTAGAAGCAACCAGTACAAGTATAAATTTCAGATGTAGATTAATGAAGTTTAAAATATTGTTCATAGTGCTTATTAAAAAATCAAAGCACAGACTAGTTGTGGCAAAGCAGCTGGTGATTTTCAGCTGATTAGAGGATAAGAACAGAACTGGGCTTTGTATTTGCTACAGGCAAAAACCCTGGTGTTTTAAGCAGGTAGTCTTGGCAGTCTCATGGCATAGATCATAGATGACTGGGTTGGAAGTAACTTCAGGAGGTAATACAGGTCATCTTCCAGTTCCAAGCAAATGAACGCTAAGTATGGATTACAATAGACATCGGTTTTCAAGAATTTGACTCAAAAAAGAGGAGCAATAGTAGCTGATGAAGAACAGTCCACTCAAAGCCAAGTTTCTGTAGCACCCTGGCATGAATCAAGCACTTCTAGATTGCCCAGGAGGAAACAGACCTTCTTGTAAAGACTGGCATCCAGCTCAATGGCCTGACTCATGCTTTGGCCAGCCACAAGTTTAGAGACACTGCACACGAGTTGCCCCCTCACCGATGTGTGCCGCTGTCCCTGATCAGCAGCTGGGTATTGTTCTCAAAGAAGCTGCTGCTGAGGCCATATTGCTTGCAGCCAAACCATCAACCATCTCCTCCCCAACAACTAGCTGTAGGGACATAGAAAGACATGTCCACTAAAGGGAAATAACAGAAGCACGTTGTAGTCATTTGTGTAAAAGCCCATGCAACCCCCACCATTTAGACTTCCATTTTGGGGACTTTTTGTTCTTTTTGTTTGTTTCCTGTCTCCATTGGAGTCTTCTGGAAACCACAAAAAATGCATAGGCAACAATATCTTGTATGTGATGTGCTGTGCATAATGTGAGCATTTTCTGCACACAAAAAGGCCCAACAGCCAGATACTGAAATAAGCCAAGCTCCTTCTGGGCCAGGCACTACCACTCTGGATCGCAGGAGCTTTGCCAGCTGAAACCAAAAGCCAATGAACAGCACTGACCAGAAATGGGAAAGGATTTTCTTTAATCTACTGAACCACTCTGCTGACACACCTGGGCCTATTGCAGGCTAAGAACAATGCTCCAGGGACGACCTTCACTTGCGCTCAGCTACTTCACAAAATGAACTGGACTATTTAAATTCAACTAGCTGTCGTTATCCAGAGCTCAATAAAGTGCAAGGAACTGATAAAACCTCAGAAAAATACGCAATTCTAATCTAGAATTAAACAGTGAAGTCTAGATGCGAAATAAGAAAGGAGCTATTGAGATATTTATTCACTTTAAGGAGATATTCTGAAGACAGCACCTGTTCATCCAGAGATATTAACGCTACAATCTCTTCTAATTCCTAAAGAGGTTAAATAAGGAACTTGAATGTCTGAATATCAGTTGAGCAATTTGCATTTAGTCACCCGTGAAGTCACTGGTGCTGCTAGGTCAGTCTGGTGGGGAGACCAATGTCTGAAAAGGTCATTAAATGCTGTTTGGGGAGGGACAAGGCTTTCTGACCCAAGAGGTCCTGTGCATCTCTCCTTCATGAGGCTTGGTTGTGTTTTCTGTCACTTTTATTCTCCTCTTACTCTGTATCTTTTCCTGAAGAGGCACAGCGCACTGCAAGATGGAGACACTGAGTGCCAGAAAGCTTCTTCAGGAAGATACAGCATCCATTTGATGCCTGTGCTAATTGCTACTCCCAGGCACCCTTTTCAGATCTGTGAAAGAAATTAACTGATCCCAAGACAATACTGAGCATTTCACAGTCTCACTTGGTAATGAAGGAATTACAGACAACAGTTGCTGTTTTAAAATTGAAATTCATAGTTATATATCTATAGTTTCATAGGGTCAGTGGTATTTTATGGGACTTTTCATGCATGGAACAATTTAATGACAGCTACAGTATTGCATATTTATTCCCTACCATTTCCAAGTTTATTTATTATCAATTACTTCATCTTTTCATGCCAGCAGTGTTTGCCATGCAGATGAAAAAAAAAGTGCAGGGGCAGACAGGACCCTTATATGTATTTAGAGGCTGAGGACCATTCTATTGTAACTTTGTGATTGGAGTTATCCAGATTAAGTGAGTAAAGGTATTTCTGATACACAACCATGATCTACAGCCACACTTCTTGATGGTAGTGTAAGAATACTGCAGCCAGCATCCTGATTTTTTATATTAATAAGAGAAAAAATAGACTTTGAGAGCAAAGGGAGAATGAACACACAGAGCAATTACTTTTTTGATACATTGTTCCGATTATCACTGAATCAACTTCACCACTCCACAAGCTTTGTTATACCGCCAGATGTATAAAGTGACCTCAGTGATAGCAAAGATATTTTAATTTCTGTTGAATTACTGTCATTTCTTTACCTCCCTTTGCAGACAGTGTTTTGAGGCAAACAAAATGCACCTTTGCAAAAGCTTGTCTAGACAAGTTGTGGGGTGAGAAGCACAGTCTGGAGGGCTTCCTCCATCCCTGTCTCCTCCCTCTCAGAAGCAGCTCTGCGTCAATCCCCACCATGTCTCAGCATGGGAACCCTTGTGCAATGTTTTTGAGAGATAAGGATACAAAGGTTGATTTTGGGGAAGAGAGGAAAGACAAATCCACAATGCCAGGAACCCAGTGACACGCTTCAGCTCAGTATGTGGCTAATCCCAGTGAAGTCTCTGTAAGTCACTATATACAAGTAGCTACGATACACGCATCGTGGTGGTCCTCATTTAACAGGCCCTCTAACAGCAATGCAGAAGTGGGTCAAAGCCTTAGGATTTCAGGTCAATGTTCAGAGTAGAACCTGAGAAATGCTTAGCATTAATCAGGCATGTTATTCATCTTTACCAATTAAATCAGATAAAGTTGAACTTAAAATTAAGTTCAGACTTTGAAACAGACCTAAAATTAATGGGGAAGTGAGGTAAGAAGAAGAAAATGAATGTGTTGACATTATTTTTCTGGTCATATAAATATAAAATGAAAGGCTTGGGATCTTTTTGCTGGTTTTCCCTGCTCAGGCTGTCCCCAAAATGCGATTGCCTCATGAGTGGACTACCCTGATATATTTTGTCAGCAGTATCATGAGACAGTTTCTAGCAGGGAAAGCAAAAAACTAAAAGGAGTTGCAAATATTTGAGACCAGGCGTAGAGGAGGGGTTGACTTGCCCAGACTGCTGGTATCCAGCCACCTTAGAGCTGCTGACTGCAAACTCCCCAGTTAACCACAGTCCCTTGTGTTGTTACAGACCCCTCTGCTGAGATCAGCAGCTGTTATTTATCTCTGCTGAGTTAAATTGTACTTTAAAAAGGGAAAAGATCAGCTATGGTTAACTAATGAAGAGAGGATTTGCCCTAACTTTGCAGACAAAAATTAGATTAACATGATTTCACAAAAAAAAAATACGTACTTTCCATGGAGAACTGGCATTTAATATCCCTTATTTGTTACAGCTTAGTGTAGCGTCAGTTGCATGTACAACATAGGATTTTGGACTACATCATTCCTGCACAGCAAGTGTAGCCTGAGGCTGCCATAACTACCAGGCATGACCAGTTATTCACTGCCTTGGATCCATCAGTTCAGTGGAGAATGTAGGATATGTTCTGCTGGCATGAAAACTACAGCATTACCTTCACTACAATTAAGGATGAGTTGGCTGTCCCCTGAGAAATCCTCATGGTAATTTAGAATCACATCAGGCTACCGTGGTCATTGTCAGCCTAGCCGACTGTTTCATAGGTCATTTTCCCAAAGTGGAATGGCTTAAAATTGAAAAGAAAAAAGTCCAAGGTTGCCAAAATGAGTTGTCTGTATTGGGATGTAGCCCTGACATCAACAGTTATTAACAGGAGCAAGTGCCACTGTCAGAAATTAGGCTTTTCCATGTCTCTGCTCTGGGATTGTATCAGACATTATCAGCAGGCCACCCGCTGCTGAAAGTGAGACTAATTCTCACTATAGAAAAGGCCTTAGAGAGTCTTCCTTTAATTTGAATCCCCTTCATTGAAATGAAAGTCCATTGTTCCTTATTCTGTCTGTAGAGGGAACATAAAAGACAACATTTTGTCTTCTCCTCTACAACTGTATTTTCCATACTTGAAGACTGCTGTCATATCATCTTTTTGCCTTTTTTTCTCTGTAATAAAGAATCACAATTCCTTCATCTGCCTCTGTTAGGCCACATCATTCAGAAGTCTTTTGCAATTTCTCCACATCTTTTCCAAAATGCAGAGCCCCAAACTAAACACAATATTCATTCTGAATAGAAGGATTATTTCCAGGCATCTCTTCTTATGTCCTAGCCCAATGCTTGGGGTTTTTTTGTCATAGCCTAAAAGTATTGACTTGTGGTCATCTTGTAAACCATGGCAAACCCTAAGTCCCTTTCTGTGGAAATGGTATCTAACCTGTGTTTCCCCCATTCAGTTTTTATGCAGCAGATTAGTCCTTTCTGAATACAGAACCTCCATCTATTTTAAGAACTTTTCTCCAATTTATCCATATAATCCCAAATTTCATTCCCAACCTCCATGTGCTTTCACTTTTTCACATATCTTTGTCATCTGAGAATTTAATAAGCACATTCTCCACTTCATCCTCCGATTATCATTTTACTTAGATCTAGAACCCAGGACCAGCACCCTCAGAGTCTCCCAAGATATTGCTTCCATCTTGACAGCAAACCATTGGCAGCTACAGTTTGAGAGCAATTTGCTGTAGCTCAGCCCTCTCTGTAGCTGTTCTTATTTATATAACCTCAGGGCAAGGCCCTCGGGGAAAGGTTTATGAAATAAACTTCTCATTTTTGTGAATCTCCATGGCCATACTACCTTCTTTTAAGAGGGTAACACTACACACAGTCAAAAACAAGAGAGCCCACTGAAGAGCTGTATTTTCACACACCTGATAGCACTGTTCTGGCCATTTCCTTGTTGCCTTAGCCATATTGACTCACGCATTAATAGAGTGGCTTGAACACCAGGCCTTCTATTTCGTAAATGAACATAAGGTCTACAGGGCAGAGCTGTGACAAAGAATAGCTCGTTGTTGACATGCTCATTTTTTTCTTACAACAATTAAATCAGTTGCATAAATCAAATCAACAATGAGCTTTGACATTCCCCTGCATAAGCAGCCCTCAGAACATTTACATATATATAATTGAAATTATAACATCAGGAATGTGTTTGACTCAGTATTATACACAGAATAAAGACAATCTCTGTGACAGAAAGGGTATAACCTAAATGACAGATAGCAGACAGGATGCACAATGTCAAATGAGGATAAGGAGATGCTTCTCTCTTCACATTGTTATCAAAATCACCTCACGCTCCCGTTTGCCTTCTTCTCAGATACTGCCATGAACACAGGATGCTGCCCCAAATCCAGGTATCACCTAGGTGTCTATTGTCCATAAATCTAGTTTTGGCTCTGTATAACTGAATTACTAGCAATGGGCTTTGTGAAGCAAACCTGCACCAATATGGGTCATTACCTGGCAGGAGAACTGGTGGACAAGTTCAAGGAAACTAAAATGATCTTTAGGCTGAGATTGTGGCTTCCAGCCTATGCTGAGCAGAAATGTCCTTGACCATTTCCCAAGATGGGCTTCTCGCCAAACCAATGCAATTATTTTTATTGATAACAGTTTAGTGTATTAAATAAAACTCATCAACTTTTTTTGGCCAAGATCTGTCACATTTCCCTCAGTCTGCTGGTGTCATTTTCCATTCATTGCTTCTTTAAGAAATTAAAGAGTTGTCTGCTTTGCCACACTGACTGTGGCACTCCAGCTGGACTGCAAGCTTATTTATGCTACGTACATTTAAAATAAACTTGGCAGGTGGAACAGTGGGTTCTTCCAACATACACCTGCCTCATTTCTTCCGAGCTGTGGCAAACCACTTGTAGGTAAATGACTGACAAAGAAAATGATCCCACGCAACCATGGCATGGCAACTACTTTGCCTTGAGCAGGCCCAAAATTTTTACTGGTGTCTCAAAAAGCCGATCTGGGAAAATGGCATCTTTCCTGTTTCAAAAACCAAAAAGACTTCTATCAGATGTTTTTAAATTTGCCATTCATAGTCTCAAACTCTGTTGCATTTGGCCAGACACTGCTTTTCCATGCCAGGTGGACATAAATGCTAGCTAAAATTAAGAAAGGTAGTGCAGGAACTTTGTTAGGTCTCGATTTATCACTTTGCTACCCATCTAATAGCAGACAAATTTCAACAGACTTCTACAAGAATATGCCAGGAGTTAGTGATGTATAATATTAATACTGCAAAGTGAAAAACTGGGGCTTGTAGAATCAATCAGTAATTCATTTAAGTGTCGACAGAGCAGGAAGGAACCATCAAAATTTTAATAATAAGCCTAAATTTCAAAGATGCCCCATTGCCATAATGCTAATGCAAGCACTGATTTTCCAGGTCCCCCCGGGTTATTACGGTTCCACCAGCTGATGACGAGGAGACAATTTGGCATGGCTGGTTACAGCTACGCCGGATATTCCTGTCAATGCCTGTGCTGTGCCATGGGCATACTCCCAAGGACCTGAGCCAGGCCAGAAGGGCAATCCAGCCTGGTCACAGCTTAAAATCAGAGACAGTGTCCCGGCACAGCACGGCTGAGCAGCCACCACGCAGCTTTTGCAGTATGCTTAGCATGAGGTGCTCCGGGACATCACTGCATGGCCCCACAGACCTGTGTCATACATCTGCTCTACTCAGTTTTATTACCAATTATTTTCTAACAGCTCAGTTCTAGGACTTGGTGTGTGACCTTGGGATACTCTAAGAGAATTTTTTTCTAACAGAAATCATTTCATCTGAATTGATTTCATAACAAGTCTCTCATATTTAGAAAATCTTGTGTTATAAAGGCTTTACTGTATGCACTATATGGATTGTAGCAACACACAGAAGTCCTGAAGCGGATGTGAATTTAGGGCTTTACTTAGTAAACAAGAACTTTGCCCATAGCACAGAACCACTATGAAATGGTCTGGTCCTTTTCTTCTGGAACTGTTTCAAGTCAGTCTCCACAGCAGCTGACACAGTGATGGGGAATGACCCTTCTTCACCCACTGCATCAATTTACAGTCACTATTTCTGTTGCTTTGTTATTTTCCCCTTATCTGTTTGTCTTTTCCAGCCCTTTAGTTCACTCATGTGAAAGTACTGGGGCAGTCATTCCAAAAGAGAAATGGAAAGCTGTAATCAGAATGAGTGGGATGCAATTTATCTATCTCATAGATTGTCATGAGTGGTTTTGTGCAAAGAATATGTAAAAAAAGAGCTTGTACTGATACACATCAGTATTCCCAACTTCAAGACAATAATGATTATTGGATTTCAACCTCACAGCTAGCAATTTGAAAGATGCAAGAATGTGCACAATTTGGATTTCCATTCTCCTTCTGAGAAAAAAAAAAGCTCTCTCCATTTTGTTTCCAACACATTCCCTGTCCTGCATATGAAAAGCAAGCCTGAAAATGTAAAAATGTTCAGTTTGCTTGCTTTTAAATGTTAGATGTTAGACAAAGACTGCTGACAAAAGTTTTTCCTCTCCAAGCATTTTGGGCGAGTGTCACTTGTGATGCTAGAAAATAGTGCTTGGAAAGCTTTATAAGCCATATAAAAGATTGGCTCCTAGTGCTGCAGAATGAGGCTTTTTTAGCTTTCTGAAGGACCACACATCCCGGTATTTGACCTTCCTGAAACAAATTACTATCTACGTCCTTTGATGCCACCTTTTTGGGTAAAAGATAGCTCAGTTGCGTATAGAGGTCCTTGGTGTCAATGGAGATGGCTGACTGGCTTTCCCATATGCCCCTAACTTGCAGTTTTCTCCTCTCTTCCCATCTGAAAAATGCGAGTAAGTGATAGGAAGACTCACAAGCAAAACTGTGGCCCACACATACACACACATACAGAGATATGCAAATATATGCATGTGTAGATCTGTATACACATATACATATTTATCATCAGAGGCTGCTGAATCAGCAGCTCAATGGAGGTGAGGCTGCTGCAGCTCCATGCCCCCAAGTCCAGCCAGTAGTGAGGCCAAGTGTGTGTTCCCATAGGCACACACACGCATGTACACAACACGTAAGTACATTTATACTGCCAGCCACATAGAACAACAGAGACACACTCAGCAGCAGGGCCTTATGCTGTTCCCCTCTCTGGCTGCTCAGGGTGAGGGTCTGTTAGTAGGGAAGATATATAAATATATATGATATGGATCCCTCCAGCAGCTTGACTCAGGCACTCAGTCTGCCCAGCAGCTGCCCCTGGATCCCAGTCTCCCCAGTTGCTGGCACCTGGATGTATGAGCCCCTGAGGATGCAGCCCCGCTCCAGCTGCTGGTACAGACCTCCTTGCATACACACACAGTGTCGATCCTTCCTTTAACTGGGATTAGATACAGATCATCCCGTAGCTTGCCCCAGATCCTCACTTTCCCCATTGCCTCCTGTACAGAGACACACAAACATGCAAAGGGGTCTCTCCATCTACTCAGACCCCATGGCCTCTTGGGTGGTTGGCATGGACCCTCTGGTCCCTCCAGTGGCCAACTCATCATGCTGTCTTACCTCTGGACACACACACCCCCGGCTCCCAGATCACGTCACCTCCTCGTCAGTTAGTCCAGCCTGATATTCACTAGCAATCCCACACAGACATATGTACCCACACTCACTCACTCCCATCAATGGCACCACAGACATATGGACACACTGACCCATGGTCCAACTGATGGCTGGAAGTGAGACCCCCACATACACACATGCGCACACAATACATGGTCCCTCAATCCAGAAAATAGAAATGGAGTTTAATGAGAAGTCAGGTCAGGCTGTGCTGATCAGGTGCAGGGCATGGCCAGACAAGTGTGCTGACCAGCCACTGTTCACACACAATCAGATCCTTTTATCTTCTTTATCCCCTTTCCCTTTATTTTTGAACACTCATCCTTCCCCAGACCATCTTGATCCTTCCCATTCCCCACCTTGTGTTCCTCCCCTGAATATCTCATAAAAGCTATCGTACCATCCCAAAATGTTCCTCCCCAGCATCCCACACTGTCTCACACCCACCCTGCAGGCAGTGAGCCCCTCAGTCTGAGGAATGCTCTGGAGAGCCTCTCCCCTTGGGCGTCCCCCGGCTCCTGGGGCTCAGGGTCCCCTGTGACAGTCCGGGGGGGCTGGGGAGATGCTCATGTCTCTCAGTGCGTTACTGGGACTCCCTCCCCCACCATTGTGCCCAGTGACACTCTAACATAGTGCAGACCCATAGATTTATCTGGTCTTCATACACGCTGCTGCCTTGAGTCAGGCCACACGTGGTGCAGGAGAAGGAGTCAAGACCTTTCTGGTATCAGGGGAGCTGAGTAAAATAGCAGTGAGGGAAGTCAGCACTCTCTGGTTCTGCTCCCGCTTCAGGAGCTTACCTAAACCAAATCCACAGTTTTAAGAGTTTTCAAGTAGTTCTGTGATAGCAAATAAACCTAGGCAATGGCAAGCTTCCCTTCACTTTGCTTCATTTACCTTTGTGGTGTGCTTACCTTCTTTTTTAAAATAAACTTTTCATGTTTATTAACAAAGTGACCTTGGCTAGGTCACTTAATCTCTCTGTGATTCACTTCTCCCTTTTGTACAATTAGGACAATAAAACAATGCATCCACACGGGTATGGTGAAGCTTAATTAACTGGTGCATGCAGGACACTCTGAGGTTCTGCAAAGGGGAGCACTGTAAGCACAGAAAATTAATGTTAGGATGAATATTACACAATAACCTGACACAGCATCTGTAAGTAAGCGAACAATTTGAAAAAACCTCACCTCAGGCCAGATTTTCCAAGGCACTGAAATCAGTTTTGCAGCAGTGCCTTCAGATTCAGTCTGCAGTGGCCAGAAGTATAAAAAAGGGGAGCAGTTTGCAGTCCCAGGTGAATTGCTCAGTTCAGGAGGACCATTTACCGTTGGACTCAATGGTCTTAAGGGTCTTTTCCAACCTAAATGATTCTGTGTTTCTATGATTTCTATGAACGCAGGTTTCACCCAGTTAAATACCTATGTCTTGTATTCCTACGCATATCCATGTAAATCTTCACCATCTTCTCAGCAGTGCCATTGGAATAGCAGGTACAAACGGTCCCTAAACTGTGTTCAAAATGGAGCATCAACCAGCCTGGGAAGTTTTCTGAACTCAGTTTCTTTTATTAATCTGGTCAAGGTTCACCTGGTGATCTGGGTATGCTTGCCAGGTTTCCATTTCAGGTGTATCCATACCACAGCTTCTGTCAATGCATTTCGTTTTCAGGTTCTAGTCTCATGCAAAGCTTGGGTGAAGCTCTGAAGGTGCAGATATTAGGAAAGAAATTAAAGGCAATATCTACACCACCCAAAGAAAGATGAAACTGCAGAATACCACATAGTAACAGTAGAAATTGTGTGAAATTTCCTTACTTTAAAACAAGTTTGTTTTGTAGTATATACTATATTTTAAATTACCATAAGCATCCATAGGCATCTCAGCTGTGTAGCTGCATAACTTCCCTGATTATGACAAAAAATCACAATAACCATGAAGTTCTGCAGATGGGAGATGCCAGGTTTCCTAGTGATGCCACAGTCCTTAGAAGCCAGGTGATGCACAGTCAATTTTTAGACAGTTACCAGGCAACAGCTGGGATTAACAGAAGGCCACGGACAACTCCTTAATTTTCTTTCCTGAATCTGAGGTGCTGGATTTATATTTCAACTATTTTTGCACCAGAGATCTTAGCCATGGAAAAAGGATCATACAGTATATTGGTTAGATTAGATAAGTGATTTTCTTTAGCAGGTCTAAGTATTTGATAAATCTATTCCTTTGTAAATATAAAATTGCTCTTTCAATTTTTCATGTGCTTAGATCTGAGAAATTCTACCTGCAAGAAAGAGGTTGAACAACCATTCAGTGGTATTGCAAAAAATACAAGCCTGTGATTTTGCTTTTTGTTCACATTTTCTTTTACCTGTCATTTCTGTTTTGACATGTTTCCCAAACTCCTGTTACCAACCATTCTAATTTTTACCATTAAATTATGAATGATGATTTAATGAGCAATGGAACATTCAGCTACGCTACAGTTTTTTCTATTTCTCCCCCTTGCTTTCACCAACAAACCAACTGAGTTTGATATACTTACAAAAGAGAGAAAATGGCATGTTTGCCTGCAACAGGAGGGATCTTGACTTCAAGATCAAGATGTACTTTCCTCTGTTATTGTTCTGTGGTAACGTCAGTTTGTCATACTGTTTTTTACATGCCAACAATCACTCTACATTCACACTCAGTGCCACCCAAAGTGGAAGCTCAGCATGCGGGAAGGAAAAATTAAATAGGAACAAACAGACGTTTCCTTTCATTTTTCGCATTTCATATTAAAAGAAATGGTATTTCATGTCATCTAATTACTCATACTTTTAGTATATAACCATCATCACAATATCTCTCTCACAGCATAGTCAACAACTGCTGCCCCTCACCTGGTGAGATTTCTATATCCACTAGTGTGACCTCATGTCTAAGAGCAACTGAATTAAACCACTGCCACAAAAAATGTGAGCCCAGTGTTTCAGATGTAAGACATGAAAATCCATATCATTTTTTTCCCCCGTGAGGAAAGACAGGGACGAGGAAGGGCTCTAATTTCCCTGCTTCACGTACTGTATATTACCACTCTGTAACTTGTCATTGTCTGCAGGCTGCTAGGAACCTGAGTTTATTTTCACTGTTGTTTACGACTGTTACTGCACTAGCTCCTACACAGAAGTTATGCTGTTCAATTACAGACCTATTGTGCTCAGCACTCCAGGAACACAAAAAAACAGATCGCAAACTTGTGGGGTCAAGTCACTGAAAAGGAGTTTGAGACCCTGCACTTACATCCCAGAGGTTCTTTTGAATATTTCTGGCATTTGTATCATTGTAAAGTATAACCTGCCACACGAGTGGGTTGCTTGAAAAGCTTAAGTGGTACAATACACAGGAATTTGATGCTTTGCTAGATGTCTTATTCAAAGCTAAGCTGAGATAACACATCTTACTCCAGATTTCTGTAGCATCTGGCATTTCACCAATATTGCTCAAGTATGCCTGACATTTCCCTTATACTGGGAAGTGTTAGTAACCCCATGATGTGTGTGACAAAACTCAAATAGGCAGTGGTTGAGGACAATATTTTCACACTTTAAGTCAACACCCATATTGTGTCCACAGAGCCAACTGTGAGTCCCTTAAGATCCAGATCTGGCTTCATAACTGATTTGAGCTGACCTAAGTCAGGGCTGTTATCTAACGGGCTAGTTCTACCCCCTGCTCTCTGACCCCAGTCACGTATCCTCCCTTGTGCCAGCACAAGGTGTTGTGTGGATGCACAAAGGGTCAGATCACAGAACTGATCCAGCTGAAAACTGAGAAAAAAACAACCAAGCAGATGGCTCAGTGACATCAAATGGACCATGAAACAGCACGCTCAACACCTCTGCACTGCATTTTGGAAGACCTGTGCTTGAGGTAGCTGGGGGAGAAATTAATGAAAGGAGTCTTCACTGTGCTGTGCCTATTCAACACAGGCTAGTTGAGCAAAAGCCTTACCAGGCATGAAGGACTTGAGGTCTCCTCTAGCAGCGTGGCCCAGAACTCACCCATAGTCTGCACTGGAGTATGCCCTTGTGCACAATCACCAGAAGCACAAGGTCGAGCGTGACTGACAGCACCTGTAAGGGGGTCACTGGTAGCATGCTGAAGTGGGGGAGAGGTTTAGGGGTTAGTAGCCCTCTGTCTTGGATGGATTGGTAAACACATCCTTTTGCCTGCTCTTCTCTCCCTTCTGCCGCCATAAGTGGGATGGCGCCATCCTCTCACTCCTGCTTCTGCTTCAGTCCACCACTGTTGCTGTGCAGCTCTCTGTCGTCCCTTCTCAAATAATCCCATGCTTCCCTTCACTCTCCACATTCCTTTCTCTTGTACAAGTAATCCAGATTTTCTCCTTTACCACAAATGTCCCTAAAGTTTCCATGTCCTCACCCCTTCTTCCCCAGACGTGGCAAGCTCTTGTGCCTGGGGATACTCAGCATTCTCCAGCTTCAGGCCATATTGGCCAACAGTGAAACTCAGTCACGGAAAATCCAGAGCACACCCCAAATCCCTCATCTCTGTGGATTTTAACATCCTCAAAGCACTTGCCAAAATTTTGACTCTAACTCTAAATGGTCAGCCAAGAATGGAGGGAGTCCTTCAGCCCATCCCCATAAGTTCCAGAGAATGATGACAACTGGAAGAAAAAGTTTGTGAAAAAATTGCTTTGTCCTATTAAAACAGATTTCAAGTAAATGTTCCCCTTTGGCTATGTTTATCATTGAAACACAGCCATTTTATGAAACAAAAAGACATCACTGGGTCTGGTTTGCAGCCAATATGCTGAAGGCTTCAGGAACAGTTTTATCATCATTTAAATCAACAGACTATGCTGAACATTTTAAGAAAACAAAGGGGAAACCATGTAGAATCCTTTCCGTAGATAAGTGCTCTGAGAAGTTCACAAAGGGGTTCAAAAACCATGTGGATGTGGTCCTTGGGGACATGGTTGAGCAGGCATGGGGGCGTTGGGTGGACGGTTGGACTTGATGGTCTTAGAGGTCTTTTCCAACCTATGATTCTACGATTCACTAGGCTCGGGCACTGAGGGGGTAGCAGCCCCAGCCGCGCGATGGTTGGATGAACCACGACACCAGGGACAGAGAAAACATTTAATTGTTTAACATTTCAGATGGGAGGGGCGGTTCCTGGCCCCATGCCCCCTTGCTGCTCATTAGTAGGGGAACAGTCAATGGTGTCAGTTGCTCTGCTCTCTCCATCCGCAGGGGGAGAATCTATCCCTTGAAGCTGGTCCTGCAGCTCCTGCAGCAGCTCGCGTTGCTGCTCCATTGACAGCTGGAAGGTCCGAAAGGCGTGGATCATCTCCGGGATGAGCTGTGCCAAGGTCATGGGCATGTCTGGGGAGCTGCTGGAGGGCGGCTGCACATTGCGGACTGGAGCATCTCTCCTACGAGGAAAGGCTGAGGGAGCTGGGCTTGTTTAGCCTGATTAGCCTGATTCTTAGCCTAAAGAAGAGAAGGCTGCAAGGGGACCTTATAAATGCTTACAAATACCTGAAGGGTGGGTGTCAGGAGGATGGGGCCAAGCTCTTTTCAGTGGTGCCCAGCAACAGGACAAGGGGCAATAGGCACAAACTGAAGCATAGGAAGTTCCGTCTGAACATGAGGAAGAACTTCTTCCCTCTGAGGGTGACGGAGCACTGGAACAGGCTGCCCAGGGAGGTTGTGGAGTCTCCTTCTCTG
>Ga0065711_1033691_pt1 | contig 25006 bp, 9 predicted proteins | sample Hoacrofraction12_FD_59098 | JGI IMG/M metagenome (GOLD analysis project Ga0065711, IMG submission 59098) | Hoatzin crop microbial communities from Cojedes, Venezuela - Epithelial fraction 12 v2 (version 2) | ecosystem: Host-associated > Birds > Digestive system > Esophagus > Crop | place...
TTTTTTTTTTTTTTTTTTTTTTTTTTTTTTTTTTTTTTGTTTTTTTTGTTTTTTTTGTTTTTTTTTAAATGAGAGAAGAAAAAGTAAAATTGATGGGTGGAGTTTATGTGGAAAATTGACATATTAAATTTTTTTTTAGAAATTCAATTATGTAATTTTTGTTGGTAGTCCAGTGCTCCTCTCCTCAGTACCTCACTCCATGCTTACACCTTGGATACCATGGTGATATTTTTCCTGCTAGAATACTTCCTGACTTTAGTTTTTATATCAAAAAAGACAGAATTCTGAACTAAATCAGAATAAACAGCTTTCATTCCTAAACAAGGATGGCAAGGTGGATGTTCAGTGAAGAAGAGATATATTGAGATCTGTGTAATTATTATTACTGTTATTTGGCATTACAGGAGATAAATGCATAGGTAAGCCTGCAAGATGCTGTCTGAGACTTTGAAAACTCAGGGAGGTGTTTTTGCACTGTTTACGCTTTCATATTTTCTGAGGTTGCTGTGTAAGTTGCAGGATAAAGTATCTTCAGAGGGATTCATGTGATCTCACTTGGGATGTTCGCTGTGTAGACTCTTGCAGTTAACTAGTCCTCTAACCTCCCTGTATTGTCAGTGAAGATAAACAGGCACTTTTAGGGTGAAATTCATCTATCCTATTTTAGGTGCATGTCTTTGGATGAGATGAATCAGGGGGAGCTGAAGTGCTTGCTTCTCTCTCCATGGCTTTTAAAGGGAGTCTAAACAGCTGGCTCAGCTGTATACAACTGAGTAAGCATCAGATAGCTACAATGTAGGCATCTGCATTTGGTCAGATGAATCTCAGTCCTACAGTTAAAACAGAAACGACAAAACACAGTAAAAGCAGAACCAAAAAGAAAAAAGAAGTTGATGTTCTAAGAAAAAATGACAAGTCTTGGTGGAAAGGAGCATGGAAGAGTAACAGCTTTTCTGGGTCATCCTTTTATGTTCTCTTTTAATTCCCACACTCCAACTCATTTACAAAATGATATATTATTTCACCCTCACAACAGTCAGCTGTAGTTCATGGTTTCTGTTTTGTGTTGGTGACATTTTTCTCTCATGAGCACTTTTTAGAATACTGACATAATTTTTGGTCCTTGAAAGAATAAAGCTGAATGAGTTTCCAGCTCATTTGCATCTCTTCACACACGGCCCCTTGCCCTTGCCTCCTAGTTTCTGCATAATCCTATGTGCTGGTTTACTGATTTTTATATTGTTCACTTCACTGCAACTGCTTCACCAGTTCATTATTTTAAGCACTTTGCTGTCTGCTTGGTACAGAACATCCACTTTCAGCTAGCAAGCACTCTGCCCTCTCTTCAGGGCCCTCTCTTGGATGCCTGCCTTTCCTTGAAAGTATGACAAATGTAGGATAAACCCAGATACGATATATGTTATTCAACTGTATATATAGAAAAGGATGATGTCACAACAGTTTTATATCTCTGCAATTCAGAAATTCTTGGGAACTGCTTACTGGTACAGAACTTTTACAAGAGAGTGGGGAATCAATCTCTGTGTGGCATTTTTGGACAATGCAGGTGAATTCATCTCACTTCAGAGGTCTGTAGTGCGGATATGTACATATGAGCTAGTCACAAGGCTCCTTCTGAAGTGGATTACAGGCGATGGGGTGCTTTTAGGGTACAATTCTTCTGATCTGTTTGGGGGGGGTCTACATTGAGATGAGGTAAAGTGCACCCAGAAGTGACTGGTGCTGTCCATTCACTGTAAAGGAAGTCAGAACAACTCAGGTAATTGGAGACACAGGTAGCTAGATTTAGTCAGGTGTGTCCTCTCCTGTGTGGCTGTGTAGTATGCAGTAGTCATATTTCTGTGGGTTTGTGCTTAAGACTCACATTTTTTTCCTGTTAAAGAAAATTTTGTTTCGTTCTTTCTTTTGTATACAAAATAATTACAGCATGCAAGTTGCAAGTGAAATAATTAGTGTAAGAATTCAGATATAATAACATTGGATTGTTTGTTAAGTCAGAGAATTAAATTAACTTATATTAATTGTGACCTGTAGTGATGCCACAGGATCTAGAAGTGTAGGAGTGAGTCTTTAAAAATTAGTTTCATTTAATGTGAGATCAAGGTTGTAATCATGTTATTTACATTGGCATGGAGAGAGTTAGACTGAACGCCTTACCTGTGACTGCATTTTGTAGATTTCAAAGAGAAATTCAGCTCATGTATAAAGGAATTTGTCTCCTAATTTTAATTATGGATGGTCTTTACCACAATGTGAGTGTGCAAATGTGTTTCTTCTGGGAATGAAAGAGCATAAACTTGGAGCACTTCAGCCAATGTTGGCTAATTGCCCACGAGCGTGCTTTTTCCCCAAGAGCATTTTGCAGAAAAGGACTGTGTGTGCAGTTAATTTCCATGGAGTAACCAACATGTTCTACCTTCCTTCCCTATAACAGTGCTGAAGCTGAGGAAATTTCGGCTGTGTCGTGCTCCACCAGAGTCATGTAGTGCCATTAATCATTGACTGAATATCTAGTGTATTTGTCTGAATACACGTTTATTAAGATGGGGTACAAGGGCTTCAGGTGAGTCAGATCTTACACTCCCAGGAACTTAGGTACATTTTTTGGGTAGGAAAGAATTGCTTTCTGCTAGACCTTTTAAACCAATGTGTTTTACCTCTTGACAAAGTACTGAGTCATCCACTGGCTGGTGGAAAGCACTTGAAAAATCAATAAATACCCATTCTGCCCTGTAGGAGAGTTGACTTCTCAAGACTCCGTATGTCATTCCTTGGTTGGACAAATGCTGGCAGAGGACAAGTGGCCCTGGGAGTGAAGTGGGGAGCAGATCGGTTGCGTGTCAGGGTGTTCAGGAAAAAACGCTGGCAGGTTCCAAAGACCGTTCTCTGCAGCAGAACAGTTCTGTTGTGATTTAGGATTTTTCTGTAGGCTTAGGTCTAGATCAGAGAAACTTTCAGAAGGTATGGAAGCATAGGTCCTCTGGACTCCATCTAGTTCCTGCTTGCTAGGTGGGTAGGCAGTGAAAATACTAGCACATGAGGCCATTCACATGACCCGAAGGCTATGTATTCTGTAACTACTATAGCTGAACTTACTGCACATACCTTCTTTACCTCCCAGGACCCTCTGGTTAGGGTCATCTTCCAAGCTCTTTTTATTAGCCCCTCTTCCTTATGCCAGTTACTCTGCATACCTCTTGCTTTTTATCCTTCTGCCTGCAAACCTGTTTCTCTTCATCTGCAGTCAGAGTGCCAGTGTTTGCTGTCTTTACCTTTGCTTCCCAGAGCTGGGAAAGTGTTGATTGCTTCTGCTCTTCTTATGAATGTGTCACCATTCTCTGTTCTGCCTGTTCTCAAAGAGCAAGAAAGGTGAAGTGAGTGGTTTCTTCCCTTTTCTTCCTCACGTTTCTTTTCCCTCCACACTAAGGGCTGCGTTTGCTCCCATTTCTCCTCTCTTCTCTCTAAGACAGATTTTTACCCTTGAGGTTCTCTTATTTTCTGTTTTCCTGTTTTTATTTAGAATCTCTCCCCTCCCCTCCCTTTCCCTCTTTACTCATTCCCTTCCTCTGGTAAAATAAGGATAATAATGCTTCCTGACCTATGGTCTTGTCTGTTCAAGTAATAATCTGCTTTGATAGGGATTATTTTCTATGCTGCTGTGTGTTCCAAACATGATTGGTTCCCTGGCAAGATTAGGTACCACCATAAAAACATAGCATAGTGTTAATAATGCAAACAAATTCTTTTGGTTTATCAACCATTCAATTCTTACAAGCAATTACAAATATCTCTTGAATAATTTTTTTTTTTGTGTGTGGTGTCCTGGTTTTGACTGGGATAGAGTTAATTTTGTTCCCAGTAGCTGCTGTGTTTTGGATTTAGTATGAGAAGAACGTTGATAACACTGATGTTTTTAGTTGTTGCTAAGAAATCAAGGACTTTACCTAGTCCCATATTCAGCTGATGAGCAGGTGTGCCGGAGCTGAGAGGGAGCGCAGCCAGACAGCTAACCCAAGCTGGCCAGTGGAAATATTGCATACCATTAATGTCATGCTCATTTTATAAAGTGGCTTGGCCAAGGGGCAGGAATCCCATTTTTTCCCTTGTCTTTTCCATGAGTTTGAATCCTCTCTTGGCCAGGAGTTGGAACTTTTCCAGCCATTCAGTCTTTTTTGGGAATTTTGGGAAATCTATGAAATTCATGATTTCTGGGTTCCATGATCTCTGCTCAGGCACTGGCTGCAAACTGGTCACTGGGTGGTGAGAAAAATTGTATACAGTTTGTTCTGCATATTCATTATTATCTTTATTACTATAATTACGAGTATTAATATTTCCTTTGTTGTACTATTAAACTGCCTTTATCTCAACGCATAAGTTTTACAAGTTGTCCATTTCTTCTCCCCATCCCACTGGGAGGGGAAGGGGAAGGGTGAATGAGCCGCTGTTGGATCCTAGTTGCCAGCTGCCGTGTTAAACTTTGACATTTGGTTACTTTAGTAACTGTGTATTATTTTCTGTTGCTGCCTATTTGAAGAACTTATTCTGGTTTTTTTTAAGATTTACTAATAATTTACTAATCTTTTTGATTTATATAATTGTTTCAAATGTAGGCTATTACAGATAATTCCTTCAGTACTTAAAAAATAGGCATGATACAAAAAAATGAGTAGAACGTGTAAAGTGATCTAAAAATTGGAGAACTGTGAATTCCAAAACTGTTTTGAACTTTAATCTAGCAGGAAAAGACATAAAATCTTGTTTTGAAAGCTGAAGCTAGAGAAATTCAAATTAGTAAAAGGTGCACATTTTCACTATGAGAGTATATATTAGTTTTGACAAGATATGTAGTGAGACATTTTCCTTTTCTTGAATCTTCCTAAAATAGATGCTGCTGTGTAAAGAGAAGCAATAGGGTTTTTGCCTAAATTGCTGTTTGACCTCTAATAATGCAGGAAGACAGATTACATCATTGTAATAGTCCTTTTGGCTTTAGAACCTGTGAATTTTTGAATCTATGAAATGTTTCTTTTTTTTTAAAAATTTTATTTTCTAATTGAGCATTAGCCAAATTCCTAAGCCTACATCTGTAGCTGAGGATGTTGAGTTCTAACGTCAAGTTTTCTTATGGCCTTTGATTCACTGTCTTTAAATCAGAAGTGTCCTCCATCTCATACAGTGATGAGTACTAAGTACAACATTAAATTAATGGGATTGAAAGGCTGGTTGTCTTGACATTGGATTGCAAAGTGGGATATTATAGCTAAATCATCAAATCAGATCTGCAAAGATATTTCTGCTTGAAATAGAGCAGTTGTGCAGAGGGAAAATACACAGCAGTTGTAGTTCTGAGAGGGAGTGAGACAACATAAAAGGAATGCCTTAAAGAATGCTGCTCTGGCAAGTATCTGTTTCTTGGTGTAGGTACTGAGAGTTAGAATCACCTGTGAAGCAAAAGACATTGTTTAGATCTCTCTCCTTTGCCTGAAGGGGCGAAGGGCTAAGAACTGGTGTAAGTAAAGAAAGGTTGTTATACAAGCGCTTACCTCTTTGCATGATGGTGTGGGAAATAAGCTGAGTATTAGTAAGTCAAATATATGTATCCACATTTTATAAAATTCTTATGAAAATGATCTGCTTCCAGATCATCAGATCTTGAAGGCTTTTACAAAGGAAAGCAGTATCACTAAATCCTGGTTTACAGCAGTATGATGGAGTTTAAAATGTTATGAATAATCAGTGGTAGAATTTAGCACGGACATTATTTTTTGCCCTCATTTAAAACTGTGCAGTACTGCTGAGTGCACAGAAGAGCTGGGGGCAACCAGCTGTGGAGCTGACACATCCGTGCTCCAGCAGTGGAGAGAGGGTGTTTTATGACCTGTGCCTTATTCAGTAGACGGGGCAGGATATTAGCAATATCTGTCTACTTGCTCACTTTTCCTTGTAAGCATCTGCATTATCTTCTCTCTCGCTTTTTCATTGCAGCACAAATAAAGGTTATATTAATCACAAGTTTCTAAGATGATAGTGTTGGATGGAAATGCCTACTTCAGATTGTTATTATTGTATAATGTTGACTTGCGAATCCGGTAACTTCTTTTTTTCTCTATTATTTCCTACAGGGTGCAGCTCTAATTCGAATGTTGGCTAACTTTATGGGTCACTCTGTGTTTCAAATGGGCTTACAAGTAAGTAAAGGCATTTCTGTCTTTGTGTGGGTGCGTATTTCTAGCAGTTTCTCTTGCTCTCTCTTTTTCTTTTTACAGTATATTTGTGTCTATTTGTGGAAATGTTTCTTTACTTCAGGACCAGCTGAGGCACCAACATGTCCCTGAAGCTGAACTTGATGGAAGATGCTAAGTAGTGTAACACACATTGCGGTGCCCCCAGTTTCACCTTTATTTCTTGGTGTATCAAGCGATTGCACTTTAGGCACAGTTTTCTGTCCATTTTGTGTAGATTGCCGTATAAAAGCCATTTTGGTTATGTGGCAACTGTGTGAAGGGCTAGCTGAGGAAAGAGCTACTTCTCTTCAATTTCATTTGCATGCTGGTATGAAAATAATAACAAATGATGTCAAGCCAGCTAGAAAATACATAGCTGTAAAACTAGTAATGCTTTTCAGATAAATATTTTTGCCTTCCCTTCCTCCACAGTAAAATCCTTGAGCTTTAGTTTTACCTTTGATAAGCGTGGAATGCTCTCTGCCTTAATGATGTTTTGAAAACTCACTCTGCCTTTTAAAAGAAATTTAAAGAGGTAACATTTCTGTACGAAGAGAAAGAAATTCAACGTTCTGATTACTGAGGATGAACTCTTTTCAGCAGTAATTCAGTGCAAATGAGTGCTTCGTAAACTATTTAAAAACAAACAAGCCAAAGCACAAAAAACAATGCGACCCCCTCTATTCCATTGAAATCTGCTTGAGTAAATCATGTTACAGGCAGCTGTGATTGATGAATTATGTATGATGCAGCCTGCTACTTAGAAGTGTCCTTTAAAGTAAATTGATGTTCACCTGAAATACAATTATGCTAAGATAGAAGGAGCAATCAATCTTATCTGTTCTTACTAAGCTTTTCATTTTGAAATTTAAATAAACTACATCAGGGATCAGGTCATTTTTTAACAGAATAATTCTACCTCTAACTAAAATGAATTGGAAGATAAAATATAAACGAAAAATTAAATAAATGCATTGGTTATGTCAGAGAGATGTGTTCCATGCAATAAGCAATGGAAGGAAACCTGCTAGGGAAATACAGCTTTTTGGAGTTTATAGGGTGTTCACAGTTTGCAGGATAACATATTCACAGGACCCAGCTGGCTCATTTTCTTAGTTGTAACACCAGATGAAATCAGTTAATTAGTCTGCTTATCCATATAAGACATGTTGAAATCAAAAAGTTTCCTTCCTAAAATATTGTTTATGTCAAGGGTGAAACACTCATCTTATTTAAGGCAATAAGACTTCTGTCCTTAGTCCAGCAAACTCCGTATTCCAGCCAGAAACTTTTGCCTGCATAGATCCATTAATATAAAAATTCAATAGCAGGTTTTTTTGAAAAAAAAGCATTTCACTTAAGATTTCAGAAAGGGGAAGTTTTAATACATACATCTCAATCCTCCTTTTTCTATTTTCTTCTGCGTTTGTCTGAGAAATAACAGTGTGAAAGTTGTCCTGAAGTAAATTTAGAAAAAAAGTTCGGATCAAAGAATAGGGCTATGCAGGGATTAAATAATCATAATTACCATAAATTTGTTGTGGAGCTTTGTTTTTTTGATTTGAGTGGTTTCCTATTATTTCTGCTTTTCACCAGTTCTGCTCTAAATAGAAACTCTATGTCTATGAAAAGTCTAACTGCGAAAAGTGAAAGTCTTGCTATCAGTTCAGTAGGAAGATGATATTGTAACTTCTTTTATAAAAACTATTTGAAATCCAGATAGAGATTTTCCATGCGTATGTCTCCAAGTTGAACAAAATGAAACATGAGGTTCGTAAGCTGTTCATAATCTCCAAGTTACGCAGTTGGAAATGTCTGTCAATCGTTGAATTCTCTGTGTTTTGTAGATCTAACAAAATAGTGTTCCTGCATGGTAGAGATGGGAGGCTAGCTTTGCTAATGATAAGGGGAACTGGAGACCTAGTTTACCTTTTCTATCAAGCATTCATTTAGGCTTTTTAGCTCTTTGGCCACGATACCATTACTTGAGATTTAGTGTTGTGTTCATTTGAATCCAGTTTTATTATGGAATTCTAACATTCAACTAAATGGCCTTTCTCAAGGATAGCTGCAAAATCAAGTCTTTATTACTGCTATTTATAAGTCTCTTCAAATAGCGGATACTCTGAAAGTGCATGTGATAGTTCATTCTTCATGACTTACTCTAATGGCTTGCGGAGTGACTGAATTCTGAAGGACCTTCGCTTTATCTTGTTTGCTTTATTTTTCATTAGCCTCCAGTACATGGAGCACGTAAGTGTTAATAACATTAATATTATTTCAGTTCTTTTTAGTGTATTAGGTATGTTCTTAGTGCTTCACAGATGATGAAAATGAGTATTCCCGTAGTCTTATTACACTAGCATAAGCCATAATGAGTAGCCCTTTATTTGTGTTTATGTTGAGTGTTTGTGGTTTCATCAAAATCAAGGTATGATTCATCATCTAATTAAGAGCTACAGAAGTAGAGCTTTTATGTAAGAGAAGCCACAATAAATATGCAAGCCTTTGGGTTAAGGAGAGGAAAAGACAAGATTTAGAGCAAGAAGCAAGTGGGATAGCTACCTTTTTTGTTCCTTACCACTTTTTTCTTAATCTAATTACATGCTATCATCTATCAGGTAGACTTTTTGAAGACCAGCCAGGTGAGAAAAGTCTCTTATGTGTCAAAGAAAACAATGAGTTGTGTTAAAAAGGAGGAGAAAAAAGTTGTGGAAGGACAGTGGGGCTCTCTGTTGGATATTCTTTAGCAATGCATATGAGCTGAAACAGATGTACAAAGGTGTACATGATCCCTAACAGTTCAGCAAACTGTTTCGTAGAGGAGTCTGCAAGGAGGTAAAATTATAGTAGAGATGCTCAGTTTTACAGCGTAGATGGCTTTGGAGAGGTTCATATCTGTCAAGTATAACTGGCCTGTTCCTATCACAGTAAATATACTGTGAAAGGCCATTGGATTTTAGCGTGGAAGTTCCACGATAAAACTGCAGCTGAGAGACTACCTAGTGAAGGTGTGATATTCTGGAAGCTCCTCAAAGACATAGGATGTCTTGAATCATGTGACGTTTTCACATGATTTCAGCTTGTCACTGATTTCACATAGCACTCCGTAGACAAAACCAAAAGAGAATATATTTATATTGGCTGTAATGAATAATGGAATAATGACAGTAATAGCCACAGCTGGTAAAACTTGCACACGAGAACGTCACAGCTATTATTTCTGTAGATAATGTCTAATAAACCCTTCCTTCTCACAGTAGGTGATTTCTTTCTTTTTGAAACTCCTGATATCTTTCATCATGTGCAAAGTTGCTTATGTTCTAGGGAATTTCAGGAGGTTCATCTCACTCAGTGACAGTACTCTTCTTACAAAGTGGTGTTGCTTTTCGGTCAAAGAGCCATTTATCAGCTACGACAGCGATTAGAGTATGAAGAGGCTTGGTCAGCACCACTTGCTGTGGTTATGTTTCTGAACTGCACAGATTGGCAGAGGAAGAAGCCATAAGTTGTCCTTAATCATTCAGTCATCACTCAGGGTGGTAATATGCAATATAGTATTAGGTTTGTGTGAGATTTTTATCTGTAAGCTATTGTTCCTTATCTATGTGCATGAAATAGATGGTTGCTTACATGACTGGTGTCACTGTATTACATTTCCTGGAAGATTTTACTGCTGTATGGCAAGGCACCTCTTCAAGTTATCAGTGGGATTTTTTTCATATTACATATAGAGAGAAAGCCCAGTGATTTTAAGGTCTAGTACTTAGATGTGTGTAAAGAGGCATGTCCAGCTCTGTAATGAGACATTTCTGCACTGGTTTATTTAAATTTTTCTTATATTTGGTTTGAGTATTTTGGAGCCTCGTCTCTTTTACTGTACGTTAGTCAACACCGCATTTCATTTGCCGTGTGGCAGCTCTTGATCACATGGATCTGTATCCTTTTGAACTTCACTCGCTGCTGTGTAAGTGTCATCACTCACTCTGATTTAGTGCATCATCAGCAGTTTGAATTGGTTACTGTAGGAATCTCTGCTTCTGTGATAAAATAACTGCTTTTGTACTTTAGGCTTCACATTGTACATTTGGAAGAAGAATTTCCATACAGTGCTTTGGATATATGCTGTCTTTTTTGGTGCTGTTGAGCGGCCACTGTATTGGAACAAATTGGTCAACCTTTCAGAGGAGATGTCTGGGGAAATGTGACATGCAGGCTGTTAAATACAGCAAGATTCAGATTTCAATCGCTTTTTAGTATCATAAAGCTGGCTAGTTAGACTTTCTTTCATCCACACTGCTTAGTATTTCCTGCTCTTTAGACATCTTTGTGCATGCCGGTATTCTGTTTGAATTGTGGCAGTCAATGTGAAATCCTTTCAGAAACTTTCTAGGTGTAAAATAAGCTCTAATGTGCTATTTTACATGTTATTTGCCACTTCTGTCCAAGAATCTAGTAGCACAAAAAACGTATTCATCTATTTCCACAGTATTATTTTATAATCTATTTTTTACATAGCATATTAAACAAGTGTCAGTGTACCCATTTTATCATACCTATTTAGTATATCTTTATTCCTAATTCACAACAGCTAGCTGTATGCTATTTTAAATGAGACATCATTAGAGACTTCTTCATAGAGTTTTCTGTAAAAACAAAAAAAGTCAGGCACCTGCGAATGAGGCTCAGTGAAGCAACGAGCTGTGATGCTGTCCACAGATCAGCAGTGCTCATGGAACTACCTGGAGTCTTCCTCTGCCCAGCGAGAGGATGTAACTTTTGCCACCAGGCAGGAGTGTCTTTACAGGTGGAGTACCCATGGTGCTGCAGCTCAGCTTGCTGGTGCATTTAGTAGATGTTGAGTAAAGTACTTTTCAGCTAATTCTACACTCATCTCCTCTGGTTTAGGAGAGCACAGAGTGTATGACCTTGATGAACATCGAAGTATCACCATGGGCATACTAGCTATGACCTGTCCTTAAGTTAGTTGCTACTGATCCATGTGTTTTTCAAATTGACTCACTTTTACTGACAGTTGTCAACAGGATAGCTTGAGCATGTTAAAAGCAGGACATAGGAAGTCATAGGAAATCTCGTAGGAGCTGACATCACTGTTTTCTACACTGCACGTCATAAGAGATTGATAACATCCTTTGGCCTTTTCTGCCCCCACAGCATTACTCGTGCTTCTAATTTACATCACTCTGGATTTTAGGTTTACATTTGTTAAATAACTTCAGTGTTATGGTCTTTTTCTGTAGCTTTCTCTGCCGTGGCTTAAGTAGGTCAGTAAAAGTTTGCATGAGAAACTTTTGGAAGTTGCAGTGTCATAATATATTTTTCTTTTGAAAGTGTTAAGATGTGCAGCATAGTAAGGGCCAGACCCAGATACCACTACAGAAAATGGAAGACCTTCCTGCAGCTCCAAGAGGATTTGAGTATACTATGTGTATAGCAAAATGCTTCTTTTTTTAAAAAAAAAAAAAGTGATTCAAGATGCCTAATTAAACATCCAGTTTTTGAGAAATTAGAATGTTATTTTTATATTTGCATTCTTTTTCTTTTTCATATGCACCTTAACCAGGATTTTTAATTATGCAATTGCCCAGTGTTTTTTACATAGGACAATGTCTGATTCTATTCACAAAGTGGAGCAAGCTAACTGAATTGTCCTTCCATCCAGTAGTTTTGTATACTTTTCATTTGCTTTGTAGCCCGACTTTGTAACTGCTACATCCTATTTTCTTAAATGGCGGCTGGTATGGTGTCAGAGTGCATCGCGAGCAGTTGGCGAACAGAAGGCGTAAATTGCATGGTAGTGTTAGCCTAATTTTATAACAGGAGATCTAGGACCACAGATATTTAACGCTGAATTTTACAGAAGTGTGGGGAATGCAATATGAGACGTCCTGTGCAGCACAGGGGGTTTCCCTCCCATGTGCCTTAGCACTTATGGATCGAAGAGTTTATGTGTTCAGAGCACAGCCTCTACTAGCTTCATCATCAGCTGTGAGCGCTCAGCATGGCCTGTGACTCGGCACCAAGGTGGGCCTCCAGAAAATGTTGATCATACAGTTGATATAAATAAATCAGTGACAGTGAAGTACCTACACATCTGGGGAGAAATTAGGCTAATGTGATTAGAATAAAAAAGAATATGAAATGTAGATATCTGTTTTGAAACCTGAGAAGATGTTCTTTCAAACTATTTATAACTAGAAACTATTTCAGATATTCAGAACAAACTTCACATTGTGTTCAGTGAGAGATTTCAGCTCTGCTACAGTAAGGTGACTCTAGGGGTCCCTTCCAACCCAAAACTTTCTATGATTCTATGACCATACGTAATGCAGCCGCTCTTCTGGATTGCTGGCGTTTTTTGCCTGATGAAACGTAAGTGCTGTGCAGAGAGTGCTTTTTCCTAAGCTGTTGCATTGGCAGAATATTCACATTTGATTTCTGCTCTGCTTTTTGTCCCCAGTGTGTTTGGATCAGACGATTTTCTACTCCGGCTGTCAGGGCTTGCTGAGAGAAGGGAGAGATGGGCTCTCCACTTTCTGCTTCAGGGCCCTAACCTCTAAGCTTAGGCAGCTGCGAGCTGGCGGGTCAGGGAGCGAGAGGGACTCTCTAGCTGCTAGGTCACCACTTTCCTTCTGACCTTTAGACCGCTGCTGCAGCGCGTGGGGACAGCAGAGCTTTTCAGAAGAAAGAGTTCCAAGAAAAGGTAAAATGTGATATTTTTCCATACTTTTGTGCTGGTGTTGACTGCAGTTTTGGAGAAGAACTTGGTCTGAGACAGACATTTTGAAGACAAGATGTCAACCCAAACAGTTACATTTTGGCCACTTTGGAGATCCCAGCAGGGAGAGTAGTAAACAGTGATAATGGTGGCTGCTGCTGAACCTCAGTAGCTGGCGATGTCCCCAGTGCCCACGTTCAGAGCAGAGTTGCAGTCAGTGTCGCCTTCACTAGGAGGAAATCGTGCTGTCCTTCAGCTAGGATAAAATTTTGCTTTATTACTCTGTTGCTAAACCTTCTTATAAAAAGAAAAACAATTAGTATACACACGATTTACTTAACTTGTTAAGTTTGTTTCCTCAGAACAGGATTGCCCTTTACAATAAAGTTATAATCAGTCTTATTACAGATGCTGTGTACGTTTTCACTTGGTGTGCTTTCAGTGAGCTTCTCTTGTTTTGTTGCATGTGAAATTCAGTTATGACTATTTTCTCCTTCATTTTTATTATAGGAATTATTAAGAGGAAGAATGATAGGTATGAATTCTCAGATAATATCAGCGGGCTGAGCAGCTATTTAAGAAAATGTTTTCTTTTAGGATAAAATTATACTGTTTTCCTGATAGGAGCTCAGTGGCAACCTCTCCTCTGTTGCTATGAGGCAGCACAATGGACTTTACAGGGCGCTGGAAGCACACGTTTTGTGTGCGATTATGCCATCCTCATGCAATCAAAATTTCCATTAGCTTTTTAGAAGTCAGCAGGGATATTTCCAGCAGAAAGACTGCAGAATTGAACTCCTAGTTAACACTTAATACACGTTGGAAATGAAATAAATCTACTTCAAAGCTGAATCCCTACTGGATATAACAGGCCACCATCAAAACTTTCTCCTCCTCCTCCTCCTCCTCCTTCTCCCTCTTCCTCTTTTTTTTCCTCTTCCTTTCTCTTTCTCTACATACATTTAAAGCTCAGCTACCATAGCTAGGTAGATGCAGGTGGCATATAGCCAGATGTAAATGCTAATGATTTTTTAGGTGTCTTCATTTTGCAAAATTAAGTGCAGCTGTAGTGACTGTACTGTATAATGGTCTTTGGCACCATGAGGAACGTTTGCTCAATTGATGCAAACAACAACTAACTTAAAAGCAAAGTTGAAGCTTCGCTGTTACTGTTTTCTTATCTGTTATTCATTGTTACTGTGCAAATGTTGCAGATCGTTATGATCTAGACACAGTGACATGCAAATCACATTTATAAAAAGTTTTCTTGAGTGATTTATGGTGACCTTCTTATAGTAAGTAGCATGAATTTCATTCCAATTCTGGGCTTTCTATAGAAAAAGGTATTGCAGAAAAGTACGTCAGACATTCTTTGCCTGGGCAGCAATCCCTCGGCATAGTTCACATTAATGCAGAGGAATGAGCAGCCAACTCGTCACAATTAGCAGGTGCCATCCAGATATCTCTGGAAAACATTCCATCATTTTTTGTGTGCATTAAAAATGTATTTATTGAGCAGTATCTGGTTTCAGGTTCGAATGTGTAATACAACCAAACAAGGCAGAACTAAAATGAATGTACAAATTCTGTCAAATATATGCAGTTCAATTTCAAAGAGTGCTTTATATCTGTAAGATTTGTTCTTAGCTGAATAGTTTAGTACCATTACCAAATAATACATCAAATACATTTTTCTTTAAAGCCAAGCTTAATATACTAGCAGGTGTCTCACTGCACAGCAGATACCATCAGACTCTGCTAGGCAATAATTCTACAGTCCTTCTAACTGTTCCCATTAGACTTTGCATGCAAACTGTTTTGCCACCACACTGCAATTGCTGTGTTTCAAAATGGAACCTGCTTCCTCTAATAGGTGAAGCTGACTTTTACAAGAGAGGTAAACCTCTCCATTTACTAATGCTGATCTTTTAATAAGGATTCCCAGCAAAGCAGGATATATTTTAAAGTAGCTAGAAATTTGACTGAGTACAAATTATGAATCTGTTTTAGATACCCCATTCACGCTGAATTCGCAGAATTGCAATGCAGAAGGTGTATTTATTGCAAAATTGCATTTCTTGCAGTGGATTGAGGTTTAGTTCTTTTGTCATGCTGGAATTAAAATGACAGGACCATATTGATTTCAGTTGGGTTACTTCTGATTTACAGTTCTGGTCTCTTATGAACAAGAAGCAGGTAGAGTGAAGAAAGTGGTCCCATTGACTTAGTGATGGCTCTTGCCTCCTTCCTCTTAGTAGTTCCTCTTGAGTCTCAGCCTGGGTGGCACGTTGTTTGGGACAGGGTGCAGGTCCTATCTGCATCCTCTAAATGAATGTTATGCTTTCAACACCATGGATGAGATACTCTCAACGTTGCCCTAATTCTTCTCCCACTGAAATCAATGCTAAAAATCCCATTGACCCATATAATGCCGGAAATGTCAGTTCTGCTGATCTGATTATTGTTAGAGCGTATGGGAGTATACAAATTACAAAGGAAAAGGGACAAAGTAAAATACTGTAATTATGTGGCCTATTCAGCACCATTGGCTCTAGAGAAAATTAAGATTTATTTCTATATATGGTTCCAGTATCACTCTTCCTGATTAGCAGTTACAGCTCGCTGTCTGGATATAATGATTTAATTGCAGATATGACATGTTGACAGCGGATATTTTCCAGTTGTTGATGATTGCAAGCATTGTATCACTGTCATGTGTGAAAAAAATTGAAATATACTTTTTGAAAATAAAGCACTGGAATGCCAGCTGGTGTACACTGATGGGATTCCACTGATTTCCTTCCCTAGGGTTTTATGAATTGACTGAGATAGTAGCCCAAAGAGAAGGCAAAACATAGCTGAAGCGAATACGTTCATGATGCCTCTAAAGTATGTTACATACCTCTCAACCTTTGTTTTTCAAATTCTTTTTACTTTTTTGTGAGATTGGATCTGGAACTTAGCTAAGAAGTTCCAGATTGTGAACATTTTAAACAATTGTGAACACCACTTTCCTGTGGTACCATAGTAAAATTATTGGAAACATTGAAAGTGTTACTTGCTCTTAAAAAATTTTAATTGCTTAATGCAGATAAAGGTAAAAATACAGTCTGGATAAATTAGCAGTTGAGAAAGTAAGAGAAGCAGATAAAATAATTATTTTGTACTATTATTTAAAGAAAAAGACAAAAAAGATTTTGAGAAGATTAAAAAATACAAAAGCCCTAATTCTATTTGCCAGGCCTGGACATCTTACAGGGACACAACTTTCAGAAAATTAAGAGATAGAGAGAATTACTAATCACTTTAAAAGAAGTTAGCCAAGACACTTCTATTTGGAAGAGATTCAACAGGTAGCTCCACTGGTATGTGTAGAATTATTAGAAATTATAAGAAAGTAAAGATTATCCTTTGCAGCTACACGCTTTGATTGTTTAAAGTTGTGTAAAATGCTAATTCAGAGTTTTGTTCTGAATGCCAAGTAAACAAGGTTTAAGCAGTGTTTATACAGGGACACGCAACCTCATTGTAACCACATGTGGCCACTCAAAACTGAAGCTAACTGTTGCTTTGTTTACTTTAATTCACGATAGTGTTTTCATTGTGGCTTGAAGTCACTGAATTTAGTCTACTGCATTTCTGAATGACAATGTCCATACATAAGCTTTAATGAAGGTTAACTAATTCCCTGTAAAAATTAGCTTATTGGTGAGGAATGGCACTGTCAACTGTTAGTTGAACATTGAAGCATCTGCTTTAGAAAAATGCATTTCCAAATAAACTTTTTGTTTCCCTCAAATGAGATACACTGATAATCTTTTAACTGTCCTCTGAAATCACCACTGTGTTTCTTTCTGCCTGGTCTCTATCACAATATTCGTCACATAGTTGGAGAGGGCACTGGCTTAGGAAGCCAGCCTTCTATTTTCGTCAGTGCTACCTCCAGCTGCTCATTCCCATCCGTGCATGGCCACGCAGCGCCACTTCATTTATACCAGTGGAAGAGTCTGGAGTCCTTTTTGGTGTACTTCATCAAGGAAGGAAGGGCGTCCTTGGTGCAGAATGATAGATTGACTTCCTATGCAGGGCATTTCAGGTCTTTAGTTTGCAAAGTAGCCTCGCAAACAGCGGGATAGGGACAAGGAGGACCAGAGGTTATGGAAGGTACTTAGTCTGGCTGTACCACCAAAATATCATCACATTGTAGTGCAGGGGAAATGCAGGAATGGATTTGATGCAATGCCTGTATATAAAACATATGTAATTTTAGTACTAGTTGAGGACTGTCTGCACTGCAGGCATGGCCTTACACTCCTTATGTGCTTGGTGTTTCAATACCATGTTGGTGCTGTTTTTTGTTATCCTAGGTTGAAATACATTTTTAATTAGTTTAATTCTTGGCTTCATGGCCAGTGAGTAACTTAATCTTTTGTTCGAGGAACACATTTTAATGCAATAGTAGATTTAAGTGTAGGAAGGAGATCAACATTTTTGATCCTCTGGTAGAACCCGCTCATGAAAGTTAAAATATATTCCATGACTCTAGTGTATTCTGTAGGTTGGTAGTTTCTGACAAGACTGCTTGGAAGCGGTTTTGGGCACTCATAGCAAAACTGATGTAGAAGGTGAGGATGTTGCTTGGCTTGCCTGACCCGGAAAAATCCTTTTCCAAGGATTTTCTTAGCTGGCTTTGCAGTACTGCTTTCATAAGTGGTCTGATCACAGCTGTTCTTTCAATTTGGAGGTAGCTCTGCAGCTTGACTCACTGGTACAAATTAATTCTGACACAAATAGAGTTAACCCCCATCTGATTTGCCTTATGTAATGTCTACCATGACCAGTAAGGTAAATTTACCTACTCCTTATTTTGTGCTCTACTGCTTCTCTGACTGCCTAGCCAGGAGGGTGATCACTTCTCTTCCTTAAATCTCTTTCTCAAGGGTTAGTCTGTTGTACAGCTGAAAAATACTGCAAACGTTGTTGGCTGTGTTAGCTTTTCTATTCAGTAGCCTTCATCTCTTACAGGAATCTTCATTTCTTTGTAGCTTGCTGATAGTGCTTTACCACTGCTTCTCACTCCCTCTCATTTGTCACTCACCATTGCAAACACATGTAGTACCTTCCTCCCTCTGACCCTTGCCCAAGCTTTTTTATTGAAAAGTTAGGCAATGTCAAGATAATATGCGATAGAAGCTTTGATGTTTGCAGTGTGAAGGAAAGGGGGGAAAAATGTGGCATGTTACCGTCAGTTAGTCAGCATCTGTCAGATGGTGCCTGGTGGCTTAAGTATACAAATTTCTGGGAAAACAAACACACTGAATTTGATAGCCAGAGCCTTAAAGCCTGATTTCCACCCGAACCAAATGCTTTTATTAGTAGCTCTAAATCTTTGGTGAGATATAGCAGTCATGTATAAAACTGTTCAACAAGAACACATTATAGGCTGAAGGGAGGAGGATGTGCACCTAGGAGCAGGAATAAAATACAAAAGTGGGAGGTAGAGGCAAGACTGCTGTTATCCGAGGCCTGAGAAATGAGGACATTGAGATGAACGTAGAATTTGATGCCAAAATATTTTGCGACTTTTCCCTATCTTATATAGTAGAATGTCCCAGTTATCTTTAGGAGAAAAAGCAAGTTATTCAATGTTAATCTGTTTCAGATCTCAGCACCACTCACAAAAGTAAGGACCTGTTCCTTCAGCCAAGCAATCAACTTCACACAGATAAACTGAGAAAGGAGTTTGGTTCTGGAATTGATGTTTCAGTTCCTGGTTATAGATCTGAAGTCTCCCCTGAAAGTACGGTACATGTTTGGAGACTTATTCCACCTTTACTCTTGCTTAACCTCTTTGCATTTATCAGTCACTACCTTCTATTAGTTGTAAGTGTTATTGTATTTGGATGGTGGGTTAATTAATTTTTTCAAAACCAAGAGGCTCATTGTGTTTCAGTACTGAGAGAATGAAGATTGCAAAGGGATAAAAGACTTTTTCCTTTTAAATAGTCTCATTTTCTTAAAAAGTCTAATACAATAAAGGGCCTGGAAGCTTAACCAATACAGCATTAGTAAAAACATCTTTGAAAACCCTTTAGCACTTTTCGTTGTACTCCTAATTCTACTACTCTTCAAGCTATCTGCTCCAGAATGCAAGTAATAAAATAATTTCAAAGGCATTGAGCCTTTTAATTTTTTAGGGTGGGGGATTAAGATTGCTATTTGAGAAAACATCTTATACTCTGGGATTTTTTGCAAGATCAAAAATAAGACAAAAAAAAAGTTTTGAGCTGGCATTACAGTCAAGGAGAAAGGAGTTGTAGAAAAGTGCTCTTGAGTCTTGGATTGTTACAGAGGTTTTCGTGCTATCTTTTCTCCTCACACATTACCGTAGGGTTATAGCTGAATGTTAGGAAGGTGGCTGAAGCATGTCTTCATGCTCCAGCATACTCCAGTTGATGGAACAGCTTTTATAGGTGATAGACTTGCGAGTTTATGGTGGAGAGCAGCCTTGCAGCCAGATGGTTCTGGGCATATGTGTTTATAAGAGAGCAGCTTTAAGTCACTTTACCTCCTTTGGAGCTGTGCTGAGCGCAGCTTAGATTCAGGCAGCTGTGTTTTGAGTGCCATGCTCCTTTTCTGTTCTGTGGCTTGCATCTCATCTGTTTGCTTTGGTTCTTTTCTATTCAGTGTAAAGGCAAAGGGGTGGCTAATATTCCTGCCCTGGAGAATTACCGTGAATGAGAACGTGTCTTCTGCCCCTTTGCAAGCTACTTAAGACCTAGCTATGGGTCCTCAGGAGGGAAAATTGATTATGTTCTTGCTTGTTCCATTCTTAGAACAGGCAAGTAGGTGATGTATAGATCTTTGGCTCCTATTTTAATACTTCTAGGATGTATTTGATGCTGATCTGTATAAGCCTTTTCTCTTCCTTTTCAGTTTCAGTGCCTGTCCATGAAAGGTACTTCAAGAGAGGCTGCTAATTTGGTAATGAAAGTTCAGGCTGGGTCGTGGTAACCCTAGCTAGCTTTGAAGTCGACAGCTTGGATGGCGGTAACAAGATGTAACTTTGCAGCATAGCTGGGAGTGGTTGGATCGGGTGGTGTTCTCAGTACAAAAACAAGCTCTGGTGTGAGGACAGGTACGATACAGATCTGTGAAAGCATGAATGGCTTGGGGAGAGTGAGGTAGGGAACAGCAGTACTGTGTCTTCTATTCCCAGAGCTAGGGAGCAGCAGATGAAGCCAGCAGGCGAGCAGATGTCTGAAACGGGTATCTTTGCATAACAGATCACTGAAGTGGGAAATGCTTTTTTATAGGGTGTTGCAAATGCTAAACATTTGTCTGAGTTCAGAAAGCAACTGGCCAAATTCACAGAAGATAACTATTAAATGCAAAGATACTAATCTGCTTGTGCCATGAAGTGCTGGGAGAGCATAGAAGGGAAGTATCGCTGTATGCTTGTCCTGTTTTATACCCTTTCTAGGTGTCAGCTACTGGTTATTGTTGAAAACAGGATACTGATATCGAGGGTGTTTGATGGGACCTGATTCAGTAACTTTTTGCTCTTGTGCCTGTAGAAAGTGCACGCAGATTTTGGATTGCAATGTAGATTTACTATTGGAAGCATATTTTGATGCACACTGTCACTTAGGACTACTTTTTGTGTAGTATGCATTTGATAATACTCCTAGTTTGATGCTATGTGTATGGTCTCAATGCAACTTCCATGAAATTTTGAAAAAATGGATGATCATGTTGTATGGTACCAGGACTGTACTTGTATGTTGTGTTCATCATTGCATTTTTTTATTTTGTTGTAAATGTTAGGATTCCTTTTTGTTTTTCTTTGTGTGAGAAACATGTTAGATTGGCGGATAATAAATTTTTAACTGAGTGATGAGCCACATCTAAACCTCCCAATCAGTGCATTTGCAGCAAAAAACAAAAGAAAAGGGCTGAGGCATTTAATTTCTTTGCAGTCTTTCTGAACACAAAATGTAAAAGTCAAATTTAATGTCTAATGGTAGATTGGTAAACAGGATTATTGCCTGGATGGAATAAATCCTCAAGTGTTCCACCAATTTTATTTTACTGTGTAACGATTCTGAAAGCAACTCTCAAAAGGACCAATATGTGCAGCATTTTCTAGTACCGCTTAGAATGCCCGTGTATATTTGTTGTTATTTATTTAGCTCGTCCCACTTTTGTTTATTCCTATTTTAGCTTTTTAATTTGCAATTCAACTTCTTTAGCTTTGAAAGCTATTTAATATTTCACTGTGCCTTAAATGATTCTGTATTTTTAGACAAAATGGAAGGACATTGTGCTATAGGTGCAGTCTATATAATATTGTCTTTTTTTCAAGTTAGTCTCATGACATCATTAATACTCAGCACTGCATTTACAGAGTCAGTGTTCTCATTTAGACTTCCTAGCCTGTGATTAAATGGGAGTTGCTGCTTGTTGTACTATGAGTTGGCTGACAAAAGCTAAATCTGTCACAGGTACTACAATTTGTGTATCAGAAAATCTGCTTTCCAAATACTAATTATTCCCAAAGTATCTTACTTCACACAAAGCACAGATAACAGAGTCAGCGAATTTGTCCCAGTTTTATCACTGTGCTGTAAATTAGGGTTTGTCTCCTATGATTGTGTAAAAAGAAGAAGATAGAAATTCAAATGCAGGAATGCCCATTGATTTTCCACCTCTGATGTGTTTTTTCACTTAATTCTTCCAATCAAAATGCTTGAAAAGTATGTTATTCAAGTAATCATTGCTGAATTTCACTTCTGTAATTCAAGGAGCTGTTGTCTAGGGACATAGGGTGGTGGGAAATTAACAGTGTTGTCTTTCCAAATGTCATTAAAAATTGGAAGTGTTTTGTGCTTGAAAGGCCCAGACCTACTCTGGTCATATGCTTAAACTATTATTTCTGGAAGTTAATTTAATATGATGGTAACCTATCAGGAATTATCTTTCTGATTGCTGTGCGAGAAGAATGGACCCTCAGTCACTGAAACTGCAGCTGAATAAAGGAAAGCATCCAGTTTATAACCTCCTCAGACTCTGAGTCACCTATGTTGTGACCACACATATGTAGGTACTTGTGCATAAGCACGTAGCTGGGTTCCCATCACCCCTCTTCCACCGCTCCCTGTCGTGGAGAGCCTTTATGATAACCTGTTACAGCCCCAGTCGCCAGTATAATGTATTTTGACATTGAAGTGGCAGGATCTCCCTAGATAAGAGCTTGTAGTTCAGGTAGGCTACTGCTCAGTTAAATCTTTTGTAACATGTCTAGCTGTCGTCTGAGTGAGCAGATTTTTGACACTAGATGCAGAATGACCTGCTAAAATCACAACTGGAACTGTGTTTCAGCAGCTTCTCCTTTCACTACAGAGAGTTACCTAGGAACCCCTTCTGAGATTAGACGAGTATTTTAAATGTATATTCAAAATATTTAGCTTATAGAGTGAATTACACAGAAAAGGAAGAGAACTGAATGCTATAAATAAAATTTTTAGCAACAATTTTTGCATTGTAAACTAGCTTAAGAAACTGTTTATTTACTCCCTTAGGATGAACATATTGTATATTTCTAGATTTCTGACAAATGCAAACATTAATGTGATTTGACTTATAATAGCAGTGATTCACTGCTCTAGTTGTTTGGCTTGTGTATAGTAATACTGATTTGTATTTTTATTTTATTTCTCTAGGACTATTTAACCATTCACAAGTATGGCAATGCAGCCAGAAATGATCTCTGGAACACATTGTCAAAGGTAAAATGCTTTAATCTATTGCACTGAGGGAGAAGCAGGAATTGACTGTGATGTTTTTCTTGGTGAGGTTAGGAGTGAATAGTGTGTACTGTACTTCAGACCCCAGAGCAAGTATAAAAACTGATGCAAAGAAATTCCATTTGAGTTAACCTAGTGGCAACATTAAAATATGTTTTTTGCAGCACTTCTGTTCGTTGTTATGTTAGAATATATTTCCTTGCTTGTGCTGTGTCACTGATGTGCAGTAAAAGATATTTCAAGGAATCCACTATCATTGACTTTAGTGGAAGCATGCTGAGGCGCATAAACTGGGAAGCACATGAAAGTGCTGAGCTTTGCCATTTACATCAGGTGTGTTTGGGATTTTGTATGGAATTGTGATTTGTGTGAAGGACAAAACTATTAAAGCTTTAAAGTTTGGTGTAAACAGAAAAGTATCACATTTGGCATGCTGCAGAGACTTATAGTTGCTATGTCCATGCTCTCTTTGGTTGCTAAGCCCACGCTGGGCTTGAGTTTCTGGAGCCAGATCCAGGGATCTATAAGGGAAGAGTTTAATTTTCATAAAGTGAGCCAAGCATGCCTGAATTTCTTGCCTACAGAGCTAGTCTGGGCACTCCAGAACAAAGACAGATTGCAAGGCAATGTAGAGTACAGTCAGGGTGTTTGCGCACAAATACCTACTCAAACCATGTGTAAATGTGACAATCTAATTATAGTTATTGACACCAAAGCCAGTATTCAGCTGGAGGTCAAGACATCAGCATTTATCTAGACAAGCAGGTGTACACATATAAGCTAGGCGTCCAAGCTCCAATTGTTGTCAGTGAGGGCTGCATTCAGTTGCCTCTTTGCAGACGTCTAACAACATTTACCTTAACTTATCCTACCTGGCTTCCAGCTACCACAGGAGATAAGCATGTCTGCTGGAGGTCACCCAGTTCTGCAAGGATTTGTTGAATATTGTAGGACATCTCAATTGACAGTTGCTGAATAGGAACAACTAGAGTCCCACCAACTGGAGAAAAATCTTGTCAATACAGTCAGCAGAAATAGAGAGCAATTCAGTTGACTAACCATTACACAATTATTTTAAAATGAGCCTGAAAGAGACTGTTGACTAGAGACTTCAGATAGTTGCTCAAATCTAGGCAGCTAGGGCCAGATAAGTGCAGTACGGTGTCTAAGACATTCAGGTGGGTCTAATTGATTTGACACAAGATCTGTGGGGAAATCTGTACCCTTCTAGGGTGGCAGGTCAAGGTTAAATGACATTAGACACCTGTGTATGGGCAACAGAACTGACTTTTATGTCTGTACTGAGTGTTAATGAGAGTTGAGACAAGTAACATACAGTCAGGCTCTTAAATCTGTGTCTTAACTGGAAGTGGAATGTCACTGCAAAAGTCTTTCTTGATTCTTGCTTCTCACCTGGTGTCTTCCTCTGTTAAAGTCTTTGGGACAGTTCTGGGTGGTAGAAGCTGAGAGGTGTGAACGTAATCTTGAAAGAGCAGCAGAACCCACATCTAATAAAATAGAACAAAAATGAGACTGTATTCAGGTCTATAACCACTACGACTATACTCTACGCTCAAATCTATTGTTAGGGCTGATAATTCCATTTGTCTCACCTGTAAGCACATATTTTTGCCAGCCGCTTAGTTCCCAATGCATTGCAATTGCAGCTTCGGTTCTGAAGAATTCTTGCTGCATTCTGTTTGTGTTCATCAGAGGTTACTCAGTCTGTGATCTAGGACTGTTTGGCAGCTAGGGACATTTCCATCACTGAAGAACAAATGATGCCTGTCATTCTCGTCATACCCAGTCTCATCTTTCATGATGCCACAATAGCTCCTTTTACTTCAGATAAAAATCCACTTGTAAAACAGCATTTTTATTGACATACGGTATCAAATATGAACACGCTCATTCTCCGTGCGTTATGACAGAAGGCTGAGAGGGGACCTTATAAAGGCTTATAAGTGTCTTAAGGGTGGGTGTCAGGAGGATGGAGACAGACTCTTTTCAGTGGTCCCCAGCGACAGGACAAGGGGCAACGGGCACAAACTGAAGCATAGGAAGTTCCAGCTGAACATGAGGAAGAACTTCTTCCCTCTGAGAGTGACAGAGCACTGGAACAGGCTGCCCAGGGAGGTGGTGGAGTCTCCTTCTCTGGAGATATTCAAGACCCGCCTGGACAAGGTCCTGTGCAGCCTGCTGTAGGTGACCCT
>Ga0065711_1007110_pt1 | contig 25003 bp, 11 predicted proteins | sample Hoacrofraction12_FD_59098 | JGI IMG/M metagenome (GOLD analysis project Ga0065711, IMG submission 59098) | Hoatzin crop microbial communities from Cojedes, Venezuela - Epithelial fraction 12 v2 (version 2) | ecosystem: Host-associated > Birds > Digestive system > Esophagus > Crop | place...
CCTTTTTTTTTTTATACCTGCCTCCCAGAGTGTAAAATTTTGATTCTTAAAGGAACTAACCAGATATATGTGCAAGACAGGCAATCTCGATGTGAATTCTTATATCATATGAATCCATATCCCATCTGCTATCCATTTCCTTACAGCTGTGCTTTGTTTCTTGCAATTCCTGTCAAGGAGTCTTAGAACCCACCATTCAGATAGTTCTTACTCAACTGAGTAATCCACTTGGAGACATAAATATACTTTTGCTTGACTGCTGGGAAGAACAGCTTTTGCAGGTTGTTTGGTTGGCTTTTTTTTTTTCTTCGTTTGTCTAATGGGTACATTCTTCCATGTATTCAAAGCTGCGCATAAAGAGTTGCTGTGAATGAGGCTTTTTTCCTTCAAGCATGTTGTCTTTGTGGTGTCTCACGTAAGTTGTAAGGATTTCCTTTGTCTGTTCTCTTTTTATAGCACATAGTGCGATTAAGCACTCACTGCAAATAAAGAGGTTGTGGCATGACTTAGAATTTATTGCATTTATTAAAGTATTCCAAACTCAAACTTTTAGAAATAGTGATATCAATTTCAGATATTTAAGGGGATAAGTACCTAGTGAGGATTTAGGGTAAGGTTGATTGAGGAAGTAAATCTACTTTCTGAACGTCTACAAAGAAAAATCAAACGAGAAATTCAGTATCAAAAACATCAAAGACAATAATGCAGTTGCTTTCATCTCCAATGTGTGCTTGCACTTCAAAGAAAAGCAAAATGCTCACCCTTCCGCCAGTACCCCCGAAGGAGGATGAGCCTATAGTTGAAGATAAGTCTCCATCACTTCTTTGAGACAGAACAGGGAAAATAGAAGTAAAATTTTGCACAGAAAAAAGCAGCTTTACACTATTTCTTTCACTGTAATGGTTATATCACAGGATATTTCCTGCACTTAAGTATTCTCTTGTTTCATTAAGATATGCGAGTAATTATGTACGCCTCAAACCCTGCTGTTCACTCAACAATTTTATTTCCTCTGTTTGTCTCTGGAATCTAAGGGTAAGGCAGTGTTCTCTGAGGTAATACTCTTCATCCTAATTATCACTTGTGAAATGTGCTGATTACACACATTTGAACGCGTACATTTGCTCACTCATACCCTTCCATACTTTTTGTCTTTGAATTAATGATATTAGATTTAAATCTATGAAGTCATTTTGTATTAACAATTTTGAGGGGCAGGTTCAGTTACTCTGGCAATGTGAGGAGAGGGAGAGAGGTAAATCAGCCCGTAACGCCTGTCTAAACAGTTTGCTGTGAAACCAGCAAATTTTAGGGCTGACCATGCTGTAGAAAATCATGCATGTAATGATTCCCCACATTTCGGTACCTGATTCAGCTCTCCTGATTGTCAGTGAAAAGCCGGTCCAAAAACAATCCCCCACAATTGACAGGGGAAAAAATCAGGACATTTCCCTTCTCTACTTGCTTAGGGGAATTTTATTTTTCAGGCAAAAGTTATTGCTAAAGATACGCAGTAAACTGAAAGCATGAGAATATCATAACTTTTATTTCTTTGAGTGAGAACAGGTTTAAAATGGTTGTTGAAATGAGACTAAATCCAGTTTTGGCTTTTTCTCCATGCTGCTTTAGCTCAGTTTCAAAGCTATCACTGATCAGGAAGCTTGACAGGCACAGTGTTCGCAAATCCTCACCAATAAACAGTAACAAGATTTAAAAGCGAAACCTCTGAATAGAGCCAGTTTGCTCAGTCAGCTTTATAAATTCAGTTATTTACCCGTCCGCAAGCTAGACTTGTTTTATTTTTGTCTATCAGATCTAAGTACACACAAATAGGAGAGTCAGAGCCTGATGAATGTCAATAATTGTCCACGCAGTCACGGGGTTTTTTTTTTGTAACATCCCATCAGCTGAAAAAGGATTTGTAACGCAGTAAACCGAACAGGTTGCTTTTAAATGAAGGTCTATAGGAATAGCAATATTTGGAAGTCACTTCAATAGGGAAAGGTATCTTTGGCCTTTGTTCCTTCTCCTTCTGTGGCGACGAACAGACAATAAGTTTGCCTAGGAATCTTTAGGCATAAACATTCTCCTTCCAAAACACGCGTGGCCTGAACTGAAACCTTGTCGTCTGGTTGCCAGACCAGTGAGTCAAGCTCCAGATAAGGTCGCAATTTTCAAGACTGAATTACAGTAATCTACTGTGCTTAAAGCCCTGTTTGACTTCTTGGTTATATTAAGTCACTGGTTTTAGTATTTTGGCAATGAAGATTTTTCTTCTCTCCCCCCCCCAGAGACCATTCCTCAGTTAGAGGTCCCAGAAGCTTCTGACACTGTGAAGTATCCAATCATTCGCCGCACTGTGGTGCCATTTCTGAAAAAACAGAGCGCAGAACACAGAACGGTGCTGATGCAAACGCTTGAATAGTGCTGACATATTTTGTTGGGCACTCTTACTGCTGCGTGAATGCACAGATATGTAGATGTATTTAATATTAATCAGTATTTCTTATGAGATGAACAATAATGACCAACTGTCACAGTGGCATCATTGCAAGCAGCAGCTTGAAATGTTACTTCTGTGACTGTTTGGACCTGTGTATTTTGCAAGAGAGAAGGAACCTGTTGTTTCCTTTTCCACAACCTTGCTGCTTGTGGGCATTTGCATTCTGCCCAAAAGGAACAAGAAGTCATTAATTCGCTGTTTAGTCTGTGAATTTTTCTAGTCTCTGCTGCACAGGTGAGATTATGGAACGACTTGGTTTGGAGACCAGAGCTGTGTATCGTTACAGTTTAGATCACATTCTAGTCTGGGTAACGTGGGGTTGTATAGCACCAGTCTGTATGGTAATCAGGTGTAATTAGCTGGAGAATTGTCATGAGATGGAGATATTTAGAAACAGCAAGGTCATCAAGAATGGCGTTGAATGATGAGCAGTAACAGAAATTTAATGACACTTTTTAAACTGTTCTAACCAGTTCAAATGTGATCTTTTAAGAATGGATTTTTTGAAGTTGTGATATAGAGCTGTTAGGTTGCTTGCCTGAGGTTTTCTGGTACAGAGTAAAGGATTTCTGGAGGTGTTGAAATCAAGAAGGAACATGCTGTTCATATGCTTACTCGCAATGGTCTTAATTTCTTTTTTAATTTCTGTGAACAAGTTCTTTGTAACAGTTATTTTGATAGGAACCTAGAATTTCTGCACTTTAAAAATGGCCTTTTAAATCAAGTCTTTGATCTCATTGCTATTCAGGTATTTATACGTGTGTGTGTCTGTATATGTGTATGTATATCAATATATCTCGGATATGTGTATTAGCTATGCATATATCCAAGTATTTCATATACATGTACTGAAATACTCATATAGGTAGATGCATATATTGTACCATATAATAAGTGTTCCTGTGTTGCTTGCAGTTCCAGCCTACTGTGAGGGCTGGCAAAATAGATGAGTTTCCTCAGAGGTCGTTTTCTTCCTGTTACACGTATGTACTCTCCTGGCTGTGCTTTCTGAGACATAATGACGCAGTTATGGCGTGCTTCCTTCAGGTTGGGAGCAAACTGATGACAGCCTGTCAAGTCTACTCTCAGTATTTTAAACTTTCCAAAATGAGGTTTTTTGGTTTTTGTGACAGAGGAATGCAAGTTGACACTCTCATCCATCAGAGATCTTTTCTTCAAGAACAGTCCGAATCTGCTGACTGTCTCCTCAAAAGAAATAAGAGAAATTTTGCTACTTGTCATCCCGTGTGCTCAGTGAACACATATGTGTATTTGCAAAACACGTGCATACCATGCAAAACTCTGCTCCGTGCTGGAAAAGATGAAGTAGCTTATGTATCTTATCCAGAAACAAATCCAAAATAGACCATCCAGGCCTGGTGGGGAAAGGCCCGAAGGGGTGTAGAGCTGGCGGCTGGCCACAGAGCCTGGCGAGAGCCCAGCCCTGTCCCTCGCAGGCGGGCTGGTCCAGGCCTCCCTGCCCGGCTGCGAGGTTGGGTCCAAGCGGCTGCTCAGCTCGCTCGGCTCTGTTGGCTGGCTGCTTAGAGAAGAAAGCAGGGAAACACACATCAGTCTTGAGAAACCCCTGCTGCCCTGGAGAACTGGTGCAATGATGAAAGAAATGAAACATAAACGCTCGTAATTTGATTTTCTGAAAAAAAAATCTACATAAAGCTTATATTTTTTAATTAAATGAAAGCTGTCTCTACTACCAACTATGAAGCATTGTTCTTTCCTGAATATCTGAAGAGCTCCATTTAGAAAATATGATGGAAGAGGTAATATTAAAGACTTTAGATTTCCCATTTTTACTTGCTGCTAAAATACTTTAGAGGAACACTGTGTTTTGTAGCTTGTCTGTATGTCTGGTGTGCAAAAGAAACTGCTACACTTCAAATGTAAATTTAAATTCATTGTTTTCCAGTGAGCAGCTTGTGCATGCAGTGAGTAAAAAAAAAACCTAGCGGGTATCTTCACGTAATGCACAAACCTTTGCGTTGTGGTTTGGAAAGCAAATGCAGAATTTCACTCATCTCCTCAGTCAGTGTCACAACCATTACATTATTTAAACATTTTATTTTTGTCTGTTAGTATTGAGTTGCTCTGGCATTTAGTAATGCAAAACAGATGAAACCCTTTAAGGATTTGCTGGCTGGCACAAAAGCTTTTATTGTTTCAAAAAAAAGTTAATCTCTTGAAAATGTTATACTATTGACAAAGTTGCTTGCAATAATTAAGAAATTTAAATGAGTGACTCACAGAGCTGTAACAATTGGGTATTATGGTTTCACAGGAAAGAAGAGTTTCAGATATTAAATGTTCATATTGTAGCATGAAAAAATGCTATGCGTCTTAAGAGTAGCTTATCTTCTAGTGGAATTAGCTCAAAACAATATGCAGTGGATCTGATGTCTAGTTCCTTCTTACTATTCAGCGATGGAAGTCGCTGGGGTTTTTTTCCGTGAGCTGAGAGACAGGGCCTGTGCCAAATCTTTTTGACAAGCAGGTCCCTTGGTCCGATTAGGTCTTTCTTTGAGCTCTGCAGCAAATATAGTCTCCAGACTATTTCAGAAGCATTAGGGACTTTTCTTTGAAATATTGTGCACTAAAGGCTAAGTCCCTGTCTGAAATAAATAAAGATCAAAATTCCTGTTGATTCTATTTATGCTTGGTAATTATGTTGATTCCGTTTTGGGGATTTTTCCATTGCTCTCACAGGAGACCAATGCAAGTCCCTGCGCGTAAGTGAAAAGGTTTAAACCATTATGACTTCATTATGTGCTTTTACATAAGTGCTTCTGATTACTTGAAATAGGAGGGTAAGGTCAGAAAAAAATACAGTGGCTTACCTTCTTAGTTTATATTTTATTTTCTTCAATAAAATCCAATAGCATTGATTAATTTCCCCCTCCATCTCCTACATTCGTCACCTGAAGCACCTGCAGCATGAGCCATGCTGTCTGCAGTAATAAATGGCCCTACAGAACATGAGATTAAACTAAATTATGCTTGTGCGTATGGGCTTTGTGAGACTAATTGCATAGGTCACGATCTTCTATTGCCAGGGAACCCCAGCTAAGAATGTCTTTCTTCTGAGCCTTTTGGAACGGCCAATACACAACCCTTTAGTCTTTATTAGCATGACCATGAAGCGATGCGTTGTCATACAGCAGACAGTCCAACTTGGCCAAGCACTGTGTCAGCAAATAGCTTGCGATTTGGACAGAAAATATTGGTTATTAGTTACGAGGGAAGTCTGAGAATTCTTTTCTTAATATTGGCATTACAGGATCAGAGTTAAGAAAATACATTATGGCCCAATACAAGCAAGTGGAGCACTTCACCTTTAAGACTTTGACAGAGTTGTGTCTTGAAAAAGCACGTATTTTCCAACTCGTGCTACAAAATAAGGTGGCAAACTAAACAAATGCCATTTAGAATGAACTGTATTAGATGTTCCACAAAAGCTTGAAAGGTGGCCTGTTATGGGCAGATTAAATGTGCAAAATTAAATTTGAAATTATTCACCTTTTGAATATGCATATAAATGTACATATATTTACTATAGCTATAAAGCCTAGCATGAAAATGCCACATATGTAACTGTAAGATTAAGTCAGATTATCCTTTGTAGGGGGACAGCAAATGTTTTGTCTCTAAAACCGTATTCCTTCCTGTTTCAATAATCCCCTGTCCCTGCATGAGTACCGGCACGTTAATGTTTACATGTGTTTCAATATCAGTTTTCTGACATTAGAAAAAACATCATTAATGCCTGATATTAAGCAATTATCATGGCAGGGGAACTAAGGTTTACAAACACATTTCTGCATTCATTTATGATTTGCTTGGCATCTTGATTTTTGTGTGTATTAAAGCATGAATTAAAGTAGTTGACAAATACTCTGAGCATTAGTTTAACGGACACAGCAAATAGACCTATTACTTTTATTTTTTAAATATGTAATTATAGTGAATGATATGATGCTTATTAAGCTGAGAGACTAATAGCTTGATTCTGATCTAGAGCAGACTTCTCTTGGACCTGAAATTTCTTGTCTGCAGTGCAGCTCTCCGTTGGCTACTCTGCACTCGCCCTGCGATCACCGCCGCTGGAGCTAGTCGGTACGCTGCGTGTAGACTGAGCAATAGGTGCGCGTGCTACGGCTACGGGCGCTGCTGCACAGGTCTGTTCTCCGTGGTGCAGGCAGACCTTGGGAAAGATTTGCCGTGATGCCTTGAAAGGACTTCTGTCCTCAACCGTGTGCCATGTTTGCGGCTCGTGTTTCAGCCTTTGGGAGAATACTGGCTTTAGGCACAGCAAAATGAAGTTTGGTGTGAACAAACGTGGGTTTAGGAGAGTGTAGAACTAATTTACGTTTTTGACATTAGGTAGAATTTGAAGCTGATTTGTTGTTATATTGGAAGATGGCAAAACAAGAGTTAGATACAAAACAACGTTAGTGTTGACTTCCCTTTTACTTCCAGTTTCATGTGATGCAACAGATTTTAACGTGCCCAAGAATGCTTTTCAGCTGCCGGTAGCCCTGCCGCGTGTGGCAGGACTTCCCAAGGGAGTTTGGCTCCCACTGAAACCGTTTGTTTGGGTGCCTGAATGAGAGCTAAGCACTTTTGAAAATTTGAGCCTTAACTTCTTTGTGTACAAAGATAATTACATCCTGTGCTTTTTTTGATTACTTGGATTTTTTTAATTGCAATTGCACTATCACTGCATCCTAATGTGGGGCTTAGACTGGGGTATAGCATTCCATCTGAAGCCCTCAAAGCACTCCACATAAGAGGTCAAAGTCTTGATCCCGGTGGGGAAACGGATCCCGTAATTCTGCAGGCAGCTGAGCCAACCTAATTAATCGCTGTTGCCTAACGTGGGAGCTCATGCTCCCACCCCTCTTCCAGCTCTTGCTCCCCGGTGCCAGGTTTAGCAGGAGGAGTAGGGAACTGCCCTTCTGGTATCGGCGTGGAGTGAGTTGACTTCAGCTGGTGGAGCAACAGTGGGGAGACAGTGCTGGGGGCTGGGAAGGGGATGGGAGAAATGCTGCGGTGCAGAGCCCAGACAGTTTATGGTCAGTAAAATGCCTAGAGCTCGCTTAACAACTCTAAATTGTCTAAAATATCCAGTAACTATTTCAAGGTTAAAGTCTTCACACCCATACAATGATGCAATTTTGTACCTTTTTAATGCCTGGGATTATTTTAGTGAGAAATAACCTTATTTAGAAATAAGGTATTTCTCTGCAGTTTGTGGATGTCTCGGGATCTAAAGTCATTGGTAATGTTTGATCATTCTTATACAGAGGCGGTAGAAACAAGTCATACAAGAAAACTGGTAAGCACAAAAGGCCTCTCTTTCTGGTATTCCCAGATACTTTTAGTAAGTTTGCCTTAGCTGAGGTTTTAATTTAGCATTAACAAAGGATTTTGTGATGTTTTATATGCTGTAATCTAATATTCTGCCTGTGATTTCATTCAGAACTACTGTGCATTTAACTCTCAGTTTGGAAGCTAGATACCACAGGAGAATAGTCCTGGAAAAATCTAAATTATCAGTTATGAGCTGATCTAAAACTCACAGTATTGAAACATCTTTTGAAATATGCATTAGAGAATCTTTAAAGAGATCATACAAAATTCATCAAAACCCACTTTTCAGAAGCAGCTACTTTTTCATCAGGGTTTTACATGTCACTGTTTGTAGTTCCAATTTTTCCAGGCATTTACATACAAACAAAATTCTGTATATGCACATGGATACAGAGGAAGAGATGAGAGCTCATCTCTTACCAAGCTGTGTGTTAGAAAAAACAAAGCAACTGTAATACTCTTGAGGTATGGAAAACCGGGTAACAAATGTAAAAGATTAGTGCCTGGAGTTTAGGGATTGCGCAGGAAGCAATTTCTTCAATACCGAGTCAGCGTTTCATTAGCAGGAGGGGAAAATACAGCAAAGAACTTTGCTAGTGGTCATCCCTACTCGATAGGTGCAAATATACTTTTCTACCTTGTGTGTATATATATATATTTTTTTTTTAAATGAGTCCCTTGGCTTGGAATCCTGTACAAAAACTGGCTGCTCCTTCTGTCAAAGCCTGGAGTGTGTAACAGCATCTGACCTCACCAGTCTTGATTATGATTTTGGAGTATTTGCGCATCTGTTTTGCTCATTCTTGTATTTACTTGTCTGGTCTCTAAAATGCGCTGTCTAGTAATAAATAGACATCTTGTAGAATGACGTCTCTCAGTTTTCCCACCTCCTTAGTTTGCCTGTCACAAAACCGTAGCTTTGCTTCTCTGCCGGCTGTGCTGAGTGGCCATCCCCTCTGCTGTGAATTTTGTGGGCTGCGTGGAGCAAGAGGCACCCGGGCTGATAGTCAGGTAATTAAGAGCTAATCAGGAAGCTGGGTGAGAAACAGGAATGCTGAAAGCTGTTATCCGTACAGGCAATATGCTAACCAGGAAGAGAAGGAGAAGCAAAAATGAGTGAAACATTGGTTTGCTGTCTGCGTGTTTCCCTGGATTTCACCAGTCCCCACACGGTTTAGCAGTCTGCATCTGCTGAGACTCCGCGTCGCTTCTGTCCGCTCCCAGCCTGGCTGTGGCCCTTCAGCTGCGCAGCTGTAAGAAATCCTACAGGTGCTTTAAAAAGAAGGCCTCAGAGGGAAGTATGGTACAAAAATAATGTTCTAAAGGCTGTTTTAAACCTCGCCTTTTCAAATTATGAGCTAGTTATAGATAGTTAGCTTACAATATCAAATATCAAAAGTTTAGCTGCCCAAAACTTGACAGTTACGTACTTGTCCAAGAGTCAGAGTGACCAGCTATATATTTAAATAAACCTCTGTCAGAACATAAGCATCCTTCACTAATTCATTGTCTCAAAGCAACCTGTGCAGCAGCCACTCTAAACAGATCTACCCTGCAGCATGCCTTGAAGGTGAACAGGTAACGAAAATTTTGACTGGCTACTTGTTTCCAAATCACTGTAAAACTCCGTTGAGTCCTCTTCTTCCTCCCTAAGGCATTTAAATAACTATCCAGTTAGTAATTAGTCTATTTAATGTAATAAAGCCCTTTCCACCTGTAGATTTGGATTTCTTTGCACAGCATGTGATTTTTATGTCAATCCCATATTTTGAGAGCATCACGTCTAGTTTAGAATTAAGGAAGGAGTTCCGTCTTGGGTCAGTTCTGTACAGCATCAGGCACAGACAGCTGGCATTTGTAGCTAGCAAACTAGGAAGATGCCCGAAAAGTCCTCGGTCTTGGTTTGATAAAATCTCCCTGGATTCATTTGTATTGCCCTTTTTCCTGAGGCCATAAAGAGAGAGGGTGTTTTCAGACAGAGTATTTTAGTTAACAGAAGCCTTGCGTGGCGGGGGTGTGTGTGCCGGAGAGACTTGATTGCCATCTTGCTGACTTTGCCTTAGGAGCAGTAAGTGATTATTTTAGAACTGGCATCATTCTGAAGGATTGTAACATATTTCACTTTGTTAACCTTTCTTATTCCAGTGGATTATTTGGTCAGAGTCAAGAGACTTAAGCTGATGATTTTTACTTCTGTGATTTGCCAGCCCTCAGAACTGGTGGAGTGCCAGGTTCTCTCGGAGCTGTCACTGGGTGAGTGTGTTCCAGCTACATCCACCTGTTTATGCTCTGCCTGCCAGGAGAGTGATTGGTTGTCAATTTGGCATCTCTGCCAGCACTAAATCCACTTTTTTTTTTTCTGAAGGAGGAAAGTAATTGGCAGCGGTAGCTTCACAATTGTGTGTGTTATGAATTTTCACAGGCAGCAGGACAGGCACACTTAGTACAATGGCGTGTTGAATGATCTTTTTCGCATGTTTTAGTGAGCACATGGATATTTTAGGTGGTAATTTTAACTGTAAAAGCAGCAGATCACGGCTGAAGACATTCTGTGTTGCATTAACTGTCTAAAGCTGTTGAAGGTAATCAATTTCTGCCTTCAGTTCATCTTAATCTGTGCCAGTGCCTACCTCACTACAAAAACGTTTCATCACCTACAGAGATTTTTTCGTTGTTTTTTTTTTTACCCAGACAATAGTGTTAACAGAAAGAAAGAAAATCAGTAGCTGATCAAGACAAGTTTGTCTGCCACCCTTGTCATTAATGAATTGATAGGAAGTGAGTGAAATGTTTTATTCCTTGATCAAATAAACCTGAGAGAAAATAAATCCAATGAAATAAAAAACTTCATCTAAGGCAGATCAGCCTACCACTGTGTCTCCATTAGCATTGGGATTTGATGTGAGCTTTCTTAGTACCAGTTTTGTTTGGATTTTCTACTTTAAAAGACTTGAGGTCCCTCTCAAGGTGTCTTTCAGACAGTTGTAGATTACCTCTACACCCAATTCTTGGGGAATTTTTCTTGTCACAAATATGCTCAGCACTAGAAAGCAAAAAACTGCAGCGTGTGCAGGCTGTAGGTCTTGGTAACGGGTAAGACAATGAATTTCCCTGGCATGGTACGCTGCCACGTGCTCTTTCATCACAGGTGAGTCAGGCAGCAGAGAGTGCAGGGGCCTTTTCTTCTGTCTTTATATTATTGGTGGTGGGATAGGGGGGAAAAAAAGAAGGGACTGAAGTGAGGGAATCATCTTAAATCAAACTGAATTGACAATACATACGGGTTCTTCAAAGTGACAGTCGTTCTTTAACAAACTGGTCATTGGACCAGAGTTACGTGGAATAGACAGCTGATTTCTTCTTTTAATTAAAATTCTGGAGAGGTTTCCCTTGCTGCAGGCTGTCCCAAGCATCCGACTGTAGTGCCTTTCTAGACAAGAAAGAGGGATCAGGGAAGAGCACTGAGGCTAAAGAGTGGCTATATCCACATTCTCAGAAGACGTTTCCCTCATGAACAGCAAAATGCCTATGGGATTTGCCTTACCATAGAACTCAAACAATAAACTTATGCAAGCCTTGTGAGTTGAGGATCTCCCGGTACAACGTAACAGAAATGCTTTAACACAAATGAAACGATTTCTATTTCAGTCTTTAAAACATTATTCATGATCGCCGGTACTCTCTAGGTTTGATGAAATGTGTGGAATTCTGACCAGATTTAATCTTTCAAATACTTTTCTTTTTTTCATCTAATAGATAGCACTCTCCAAGTCTATGCATTTTTCATAACTGAGCAAAACAGAGGGCAAAGTTAAGGGCTGCAGCAGCATGAATGTTAGTCAGCTGCTCAGATGCAGAGTGAAGTACTACTACATGGCAGTTGAAACAGGTTGCACCTCTTACCATCTGCTTCTAAATAATTATCTTCCAGGAAACTTTAGGATTTTGCTCTTAAATTCCCTGTCAGGAAGGAGGGCTTTTGGGAGTTCTGGAAGTTGTTATTCTCAATACCTGCCAGTGTTTTTAACCGTGGAAAAGGAAATCATTTGTGTCCTTTCCAGCAATGCATTGGCTAATTTCAGGGAGTTAGTTCTCTCTAACAAACTGGACCAGCCCTGGAGCTTGCTGGGCAATTTATATGGGGCCAAAGAAAGAATTAGGGAAAGGACTATCGTGGGGTGTTTTCTCACTAAGCTGTTCATATGTTCATAATCTGTCTCTGCTGCCTTTATATCATGGATTTGTCATTGTTTTGCTAACTGGCTGATCTATACCATTGGCATGCCATATAGGCTGTGTTCTTCGACCTTCCAAGGTGGCAGCTGGCTGGAGCAGATGACCGCTCTCTCCTAGCTCCAATCCTTTGGTTTCATTCCCACAGAAACTAATGGACAGGAGTCATGAGAGTGAGGGAGGAATGTCTCTGTCTGCATGGAAGGAGCATGGAGCCAGAGCTTATTCCAGGCCTGAGAGCTGGGACTCTCTAGGGACTGCAATGCAGCGGTAGCCAGAGGGGCCTGCCTCTGCCAGCCCCCAGTTTGTGTTTCTGGTCTTTTACTTTTCATCCCTAGTAAAGCCACTCATTTTGACTCAACGGGGGCTTCTGAGTCCTTGTGGGACACTTCTGTTCTTCACATTCAGATCTCCCTGATGGTGTTTGCTACTTAAGTTGTGGACTTAATGGTGTGTTATGCTTGAGTACTGATCTCTTGGTAAAGAAAGACGCAGACAAGTGTGGGCTGGTTTTCATAGAATCATAGAGTCTCTTAGGTCGGAAAAGACCGTTAAGATCATTGAGTCCAACTGTTAACCTAACACTACCAAGTCTGAAGTTTCCCTACCAAGTTTCATGACACACAACACATTTTTAGCCCTTAAGTTTGAGTTTCCATTCATGTGGACTCCTTAGTTTTGGAGGCCAGAAAGATACGTCTTTCAGTACATGCTGAACTCTAAATTCTGGGGTATGTAGTCAGTGCAGACTGCTGCTCGTGACTGTGTAGTAGCTTACAGATGGTTTACGTGTTACAGCAGTGGATTGAAGGCTCAGGCCTACCAGAATGTGGGAGAAGAGAAGAAAACATGTTTCAGATCAAGTTGTCATTTTAATTTGCATATCCTGACATTGTCGTTGTGTTGGAGAACATGTCATGGATCAGTGGGGCCAAGAGAGAAAGGGAAGCCAGAAGGAAGCCCAGCAAAATGTCCTGAAGCATTTCTCATCAGATAATTTTTTTGTCTCCTACCTGCATGACTTGTAGGACAGTTACCTATTGTAGAAATGACAAAGCAGCTCTATCTTGTAATGGTAAGGCTGATATTCCCTGAAATAATTTAGAAAGATCATAGTGAAATAAATGGAGTTGTGCAAACATTTTTCAGATCTCTAGGGATTATATTTTCTCGCTCTTTTGCTTTACTGGCATGTTGGTAGCATTTTCAGATTTCTGCCAGGTGGATGCTTTTTTTCCCAGACAAATCCTATTGTACTAGAGCAAAACATTGCTCTAAACTTTAGAAAAATTTTTTTTTGTAGTCTCGTAAATCTTTGATGTATACCTTGTAACGCAGTGAAAGTTGTACCCTCAAATTTCATTGATCAAATGGAAGCCAATGTCAAAATTAGCATTGTTCCATGTTAGCACTATATCTAAGGAATATTTTTGTTTAACGCCTGGTAAGCTGACTGCAGTAGAGAAGTATGGTTTCTGAACACGTAGAGCAAGCAGAAAGATTCTAGTTAGTAGGCCGTGAAGAGGTAAACCTTTAGATTCCCCCTGAGCATAAGTAAGTACAGCGCAAAGGGGGAAGGACAGGAATTTGATTTGCCACGACCGATTACGGTTCCAGCACTTCATGTCTCTTTCCGCTCCACCTGCCAGTCCTGGGTGTGTCCGCGTTGCAGGAGGTGACGGCGTCTCGGCTTCACTGTGGGGAGACACAAGTCTGAACGCACCACTTACACCTCGTCTCTCTGTGACGCTGGAGATGTAAGGCAAGCTTGCAGCAGAGAGAAGCCGTCCTGCACACGAAATCACTAATGCAGGTGCGGTCATTGCGACGCTGTTGCGTTAAACCTGGCCTCTATATTGCCTCTATATGAACACCCAGAGGAAAATGTGTTACTGGGATGTGATGCCAGAAGGATCAGTCAGTCTCCTAAGGCATGTTTGGCTTGTATGCTTTCAAGTGTAGGCAAGTATTAAATTTTCATTACAATGATACTGTTTTCAGCTAGACTGCTTTTTGAGCACATGAAAAAAAGGACAGGCTGCCATGATTCAAGGCCAAAAATGGTAGCTGGGAAAGAGAAAGGAGGGCTAGCAAGCTTACATCTGCTCGGAGTGACAGCATCCAACTTCTTATCTGAATGAAATAAACATCATGTTCAATTTGTAATGTATTATAATTATTACTACCAAGGAAACAACCTTTAGAGCTAGAAGAGAAGTTATGTGCCAGAAAGAAGTGATACCCAGCCAGCATCACCTTGGAGCAGAAGGGGGGATACGCAAGTATGCATGCCTTGGTTCTGAAGTGATACAAAACACAGTGAGATGGCAGCTAGAGAACTGTGGAAAAACTGTGCCCATTACAGATCCACCCAAATGAATATTAGTGTGCATTAAATTACTGCACTATTAATTTATTGTATTTTGAAATAATAATGTAAAATACATGTTATTTAATCTGTGTACATGAACTATGAATTATGTTGCATAGGTCATTCCAAAGGATGGAAGTGATCTTAGTCTGAACTACTACCACTAAATATTATAAATACACCGAAGTCTGGTGTGATTACTGCACTACTATTTCTGTTCTCTGCTGAAATCTGATTTGTCCTTCAGGTTTTGCACCGCCAATTATCATAGAATCATAGAATGGTTTGGGTTGGAAGGGACCTTAAAGCTCATCTGGTTCCAACCCCCCTGCCGTGAGCAGGGACATCTTCCACTAGACCAGGTTGCTCAGAGCTCCATCCAACCTGGCCCTGAACACTGCCAGGGAGGGGGAAACCACAGCTTCTCTGGGCAATCTGGACCAGGGCCTCACCGCCCTCATAGTGAAGAAATTTATCTAAATAAAATATGAATAAAGTGACAGTGGAAAACTGCTAATAAAATAATAGTAAAAATCCAGGACAGGCCGTGTAGGGTCATTGCATGTAAGGTAAACAATGTAGCATAAGCACTATTGTCTGCTCTGTACTGCTTGTTCAAATACTTGGAATTCATTGTGACAGCACTTGATATTAGGAAGGTTAATGACTAACTGATTAACAACAGAGAAGCCATTTACTAACAAGCGAACTATAGTAACTGCTACCGGAAAGCCTCCGAAAAACGTTTTAAATCAGCACAGACCTGAAAAGGTATCTTAACTGTATCTTAACAGGGAGCCCTGTCCCGATGTTTCCCCTGGTGGGGCCTTTGAAAACAGATCCAGATGGATGGGCGTGAAAGATGTGGAGGTGGTCCCTTTACACAAGGTAGTACACAAGCATCTGAGCAACAATGATGTTGAGTGAACACTGCTCGTGTGATTCCAGTCGTGTTTGGCTACCATCTTTGAAAGCGGAATGATTTGCTGCGTTATTTACTTACGCTCGGACACAAAAATGTAGAGGCAAAGTGTGAGGCGTTAACCTCACGCAAACCTGGGAGCTGTTACTTATGAGCAGGGCGTGTGAAAATAGGGAAAAGTGCTCAGGCTGGACTGAAAAATTGGCGTTTGCAGATGTGAAGTGTAGCAATGTTTTACTGGGTGAAGTTTACCTCTGCCTGAGGGAGGACAGCTAAACGCTTGTTAGGGCTTGTAGCATGTACTTATTGCTTGTTCATCAGGATGTGTTGACCTGCTATGTTTTTTTAATTTATTCTTATGTACAAAGCCTTAGACTACCAGCAACTGCAAGTACTACCTGCGAAAGGATAAAAAAGAAAAATCTCCAGAATTGTCAGCCTAACTTAAAGAAGTTAAATGAAATTTAAAGGAGTGCAGTCTTATTCGTGCATCTAAATTTTCTAAATGTCTCCCATGTATACCCCTTCCTGAACCGAGAATTTGGTATCTCTCATGTTGAGCGATATTCAGACTTTATAGCAAGTTTTTTCTGCCTCAGCTCTAGCGTTTGTTGCGAGTTTGCGGTTTCTCTCGAGGAGGTACTGTCTCGCTGTTCTGCGGTGTCGTAACGCTGCGCCACGCTGTTCTGCGGGAAGCGAGCCAGGAGAGCGTCAGGCACACGGAGGCCTCCGACCTGCAAACTTTGCTGTTTGCATTGTTTCTGCTCACAACAGTCAATTTGGTTCTGATACTTGCTGTAAAAGAATAGCTAGTATCTAATCCGAGACTTCAGAGGATATTTCAAAGTCAGCTTCCCTACCTGCATACCTGTCTCCATAATACAGGAAAATAGAGACAGAGGAGCACTGCTGCGCAGTCACAGTTTATTATAATGGCGGTTTGCAGGGTACCATGCTGATAAAGTTGGAATTGGCAGCTGCTGTATCATGTGGTGAGGCAGCTGAGGGAGGATTTGCTTCTGGAGGTTGCTTGGAAAGCAATGAAACTCTCTCCTGAGCCAGCAGATTTGCTGGCACCTTGCTCTTGTTATACGGGGTCACTGTTACAGGCCTCGAAACCTATAGGTTTGTCTTTCATTAGACATAGTAAAAATCCATTCATCCACATGATTTTGTTAGTTCAAAAAGAAAAAAAAATAATTGAAGACAAATACCTAGCTGTAGAGACAGGGGAACAATTAAATTGGTTATAGCCTATTAGACCTTAGTTGTTCATAATGGATGAAAAAAGTTTTAACAACTGAACTATTGTTCAGTCTTCTAGTCCTGATCTTATATTTGTAGGGATGAATACAGATGCATGGCATTAGAGGCAATACTTTTTAAAGCATTTGAAATAATTTTCAAGTTGTGACTTCAACCTTATATTTTAAAAAACTCTTTGGAACAGCAGTGGTTTTGGTTGATACTGCAGCAAACGTGTTGGGTTTTTTTTTAATAACTATTTTACCCATTTAGAGAGAATGGATTGCAAACTTTATACTTTTACAAGAAAATCAAACATCAATGTTTAAATTACGCAGAAGACACACTACTTTTTCATATACTGCAAACTGAAAAACTTATTTTCAGAAATGTACTTTTGATAATTGTAGCTTCGTATTATGGTAGTTAATCCGTATAGCTATAACTTTCATGATACAGCTAGAGTTGCTTCAGTATAGTTAGGTGCAGAACCAAGTGTTAAAGTAGCAGCCAATTTTATAAACAGATGTTACACCCTCTGCTGTGCTCTGGTCCCTCATCCCTGTCCTCTCTCCTTGGGGCTGTGTCCCGGCAGCTGCACATCCTCTGCCAGCTTCTCTATCTTTTTTTCTTGTCAACAATTCCACGCATTTTTCCTGCTTAGTTTTAGTTGCTATTTATTTGGCAGAGCACTTCAATAGTAATCATCTCCAACTGTGTCTTCGTTAGTGTTTTAGTTGAGAACTATAGCGAATTTTGAGTGTGTGCCCCGATAGCTCTCACTTGTGCCATACTGTCCCCCCTTACCGCTCCACACCCATAAAGCATTTAGCTGTGTAAAGTAGATTCAAAGGAAATAAATTATGAAACTTCTTTGCATGGGTGCACAAAAACCACTCCAGCCCTTGGGACAAATGTCCAGACAAAGACTTGGCCCCTGGAATACTTCTCAGTAGTTCATTTAGGGGTGGTAGCAGGGTATGCGGCTGAGTGTGTTCCAGAATAAGACACGTGAAGCACATACAGTGCTCATGTAGGAACCTCAGCTACCAGCTGGAACAGTACATTGATTGCACCAAAAGACTTGCTAATATAGATTAAAGCCTTAGTTGCTCACAACTGTGGATGTTTAAAAATCCATCATGCCTAATCACATTGATGGCTAAGTACTGTTTGCCTGGCAGACTTGGGTTAAGGATGTTAGCACTTAATTACAGCAGCAGAGAAGGCAGAGTCTGGCTATTCTCTAATGGATTGTCAGTGTTCTGTTTTAGAACAGATCATAGCTTCCTGGGACAAAAGATATTTTCTTCTGCTCTTCTTGATTCAATAATTACAGTACTTTGAAAGTGGAGGTGGAAATGAAGCGATTAGTTGTATTATTTACATTCTTTTATAATATAGAGACTTCTCTTCATTCTCGGTCAGTATCTGTTGTGCAAATATGTAAGATGATGACAGTTGTTCTCCCTGCGAGATTTAGGACTCTGTCCCCATTTTCTGATTTCTCAGTCTATCCTTGTATCCTTTTGACAACTGGACAGAGTAAGTGGTTCTGATTCTTACTGGCATGAAGCTTGAGACTTGCTGGGCAGCAGAGAAGCTTTGCCAGCATCTACAGACCTTTAGCATCAATTCCAGAAAATAGCTCGGTTCAAAGTCTGAGTCTGAGAAATTTCATGTGCATGAATCCAAGTACTATTTTCACACAGAAATACAAATTTTGAATATGCATGAGAGAAAGATTGTACTCATTTCAGAAATCTGGCTAAGACGTTATTCCCACCAGGACATATGATCATTGAAAGAAAATGGAAAAGCATGGAAGCACCAGCTGTTTGTGAATGAATCAGATTTGGCCTGGTTAACACCAGAGATGAATCAAATATGGTTTTGTTAGGATGATAAAGACTGATGAATTGAAGAAGATTTAGAAACCCTCTAAGGATTCCTCTGAAGACAGTGTCTGGCTAGTAAAAATGCCTGGGCTGTTAAATAAATATGAAATCATTATTGAGTTATTTACTCATTCACCTGCAAGTTAAAGACTCGTTATCAGTTTCCTGGTGGCACCATCCTACAGTATCCTAACGAAATCAAACACCCTGAAGCATCCGTGCTTCAGAAAGGCAGGTGCAAGTCTGTGTGCTGGCGTTGCACATGGCCTCAGGTTCACAGTGGAGACTGCGTTTACTTAAGTAGCTTCTCTGCTAGTCTGTTCAAGTTTTTGAGAAATTTACATATTTAAAATATGTGTTATATAAACTCAGAAAATATTTTATATAGCAGACCAGTGCTTCACTGACATGAAAGCTCCTGTGTGAATTGAGTGCAGGCTAATTTGGTTGAATTCTCCAAGTGAATATTTATGACTTTTTTAGAGTGGAGGAGAAGAGCGTCTAGGCATAAGTTTATCACTATAGTGCTACTGTAAAATGCTGTTTGTCGCATTGTATACACAGCAGTGCATGATAGCTGATGAGAAAATTGGGGTGAATATTCTGTGTTTTACTGTCACCTGCGGAATGTTGAAGTGAAGAGGAAAAGTCCTGTAATGAGTGACTTTTAAAGTTTACAAATAGATGGGAAAAAAAAATTATAAAACTGAAAAATTTGATCAACTGTGAAATGAACGGCTTAGGGTGTTCTTGGCCCAGATACATTCTTAATTTACATGGGTGCGTATTAGCAAGTTCAGATGTATCTATGCATATATTTAGGAAAAAGGTGGGGATGCGATACGCTTTGCAGTACCGCTGACACTTGGCATTTGTCATGCTTTGCTGTTTCAAGTGTTCCAAACGTTTGGAAGAATTCTGGCAGCAGGGAAATGCTGTTGCTCTCTTGTTTTAAGATGTCATGCATTCAAAAGAGAATAACCCAAAATTTCAAAAGCAGAAACTTACAGTTAACCAAAACCAACTTAACAGGAAACTTTTGAAGAGATTTTCTGAGGGCATCCGCTCCACATTATATCTCTAGCTCCAAGTAAAATTGCACTTGGTTTGACTTTCTGCAAATCAAAGATGCCTTCTATTTAACTTCATTCAAATATTTAGCTATGCTTCATTGTTAGCACATTAGATAGCAAATCCAATGAAACGTAAACCTTGCTTTCATTTAGTTGAAAGCAACTTGTTTGTTCAAAGTCTTCAAGATTGTCTCTTCTAGAAAATAGTTGCTTCTCGAAGGTAAGCAACCTTGGTCAACTTGAAGCTCTACTTAATCCCCTGAGAGTGATTGATTTTTTTTCACTTAGTCTGCTGTCATGCAGATCATGAATTTACGTCTTTCTGGGTTTATTTATTTAGGTAGAGTAAGAAAAAAAAACAGGTTGCTACTAGCAAATCTCTGTTTTCAAGGAGAAAAACCCACTGTAGTACCTAATACTGCAGTGTTATTCTTCTTAGGTTAATTGATGCTTTTAGACAACAGTGATTGATAGATTGTGTTCGTCCAAGTATGTACTCACACTGAAAACTGTCCATCTCATTTTAGAAGTAATTTAGCTCACGCTATCTAACAGCAATATATTCAGGTAAATCTAGAGTAATGGCTCTTTCCAAATATTAAGGGCAAGGTTGAAAGTGACAGTAACTCTAATGCAGATCTGGGAGAGTCGACTGATTTTTATTGTCAGGATTCTTTCCAGTCACAAAATAGTGTGATTTTATTTAATGAGGGAGGCTGTTAGAATAATGAGGTTTTTGCATCTGTCTACAGTGATCTAAGCAGCAATGCTCTAGTCCTAAGCCACTCCAAAAATCGGTTGGCTTTAATGCAATAAACTGGTCAAGGAGTGCTTCTGCACTTGGGCGGGTGTTAATAATTGGGCAGGTCTAAAGCCTTACGTCTGTGTCACGCTGGAGGGACCGAAGCCCGAAGCGTAGCAGTTGTGGGGGTGGATTAGCTGGGGATAGCCATTGCGGCCAAGGATTTACATCTTTGGTTTTGCTGCAACCTGTTGCTTATATCTTATCGTTGAGAGACTTGGGCAGTCTGGGATTTTGAGGATCTTGCCTGTTTAGTCTGTGGAGCTGTGCTTAGCATTTAGCATTATTTTTCCTTTGCGTGGTCACAGTGTAGAGTATACAGTGAACTCCCCTCCTCTGTCCTACAGAGTTTTCCATTTAAAGTCTGATCGGAATGGTAGAGCTGGTATTGTCCTGACTCGGACAGCCGGATGTAATTTAAAGTCTGTTTTACTGGTAACCATAAAAGTTTAGTTTCCACAATTCTTCAAATAGTCACACGTTTAACTTTGCTTGTACAAAGAAAGTTCAACAGTTTTATTTGCATTTAATAGGCAAGAACATAAAATGCTGTGCTGTGTTGGCCTGGGGGAGCCTTGTGAACTACTCCTAAGGAATTTACAAAAGGTGATGGAGAAAGGCAACCTATTTACATCTGTAACTTCTTTCTCTCTCTGTGTGTCTCCTCCTAAGCCTGTACCTATGCTGGAAACTTCTAGTTTCCATAAAATGAAAAGATTGACTTATTTGGGCCAAAAGTTGCATATCTATTACAGATTGCACATGCATAAACCACACAAGAACTGATCATGAGCAAAATCTTTGCGGTGTTTCCTGTACATCTGACTGTAGGAAAAATCCCAAACATATCTATCTATCTATCTATCTATCTATCTATCTATCTATCTATCTATCTATCTATATGTAGCAAAACAAAATGGGCAGTCTCTTTTAGTCAAGTGGGCTTTGTCTGATTTTTTTAGAATTAGGTTGTGAAGATGGCCAACGCTTCCTTTGGCCTGTGCAGAAGGAAGATTTTACCTTCAAGCTGTTCGACTGTCCCCACAGGAGAGACACTTTTCCTGGGGTTCAGAAGTAATAGAAAGATCTGGAACTAAAATCTTTTACTATCAGGTTAAACTTGCCTGTTGACTGTAGCATTATAACCAAGCTTTTTGGTCTATCAGTCATTCATAATAAGCTTTTATTAGATTCACTAGACTTGTTCTATCATTTTCTTCTGAAAAAAGGACATCTGCTCCAGTATAAATCAGTATCTTTGTTGGGACTGCTTTCCAAGTGCAGTATTTCAAATACTCTTTGTTGATGTAATGCAAAGCATTTTATAAAAAGTGAGTCATGTTATTTAAAATGGTAAGTACAAGAAAATAAAAGGCTGATATCAACTGGGAGGGTTTTTGTTGCCAATTTTTATTATGTTTTTGAGTTATTAATGGAAAGTACAGTTACTAATCAGTGTTTTATAATAAATGCTTAATGATTGATTTATTTTAATGAAAGAGTATGTAGCTCTGGATAGCAATATGGAAAATACACGTAGCGATGGTTGAATTAAAACTTTTTTTTTAAGTGAAAGTCCTGGAGGAGTACCATTTTTAGGCTGGCTGAAATGTTTTGTTCACTGGTACGAACTGGCTTGAGCCTTCTCAAACAATAATAAATGATATTGCTAGAAGGCACCCATAGGAAGTTGTTTATTGCACTACTGTGCAGGTTACTGTTCTCTTTTCTCCCCCATGATCTCAATACTAATGACAGTAGCAGAATGAATGAAACAATTTCTCTAGCGTATGTCTAATTATGTTGGATTTTGTGTCCAGGAAAATTAAGATATAATGGTACGTCAGCAGAAGTGAACCCGATACCACGAAGACAGTTTTGTTGGTATTGATCTCGGACTTGTTTGCAGTGGATTGGGGTGATGGCAGAAATTGAATGAGTAAGTCCAGATTAGCACTGCTGAGCGGTTTGTATTTATTAGAGTGCTGAACCACTGGAGTTGTAATTACTGGTCTGCGTTACAAATTACATCATTTATACTCCTTGGAACTTACACATTACAGTGAGAGGGCTGGGAAATTGTTTTTTTAATCTGCTTGTTAGCGTAGTTGCCTGAATCCTTAGCTTGCATTAACAGTAGCATCAATGATGCTGTGCTCTTACATAGTAGTAGTAGTAGTATTTGGTGGACTATTTGCAAGAGGTAAATTCCATTTCTTTGACAGCTCGGTGGCTGTCTTTGAGAACACATGTGTACTTCACTTGCTTTTTCCTTCCTTGGCTCCTGTGATTTTGAGAAAGTTCCAAATTTATTCTTAACCAGCCTTGCACTTGCAGGTAACTGGAAGTCAGTGGGCTTCAGTGTCCTTCATGCACTGATAACTTCTACTTGAAAAGCATTTATGTAAAACCGGTAGAGATAAATTTGAAAACCCAGAACCCAGCACGCTGCATCAAAAACAGGATGATAACTGACAGCTTTAGAAATCTAGGTGCCTAAATTTAGGCCTCTGAAAACTGTGACATAATACTTGCTTTCATCCCCCCCTATGGCAGCCCAGTATTAAAGTGCTTAAACTTGCCAGCCCCACCTGCCAGTCACTTTCCACCTCCAGCAGGCATCCTNCAAACAGAGTCCTCTGGCATACATGGTTTTGAANGACGCTACTTTTTCTTTTTTTTAAGGCAAGTAATTAATCTGCTCTTTTTAAAAGAAGCACTGGCTAGTTTCTTANTGCATTTCTATTTTTTCTTATTTTCTTATTCCTTNTGCTACTGCTGTAGAATAAATTTTTTGCAGAGGATTTGCACTAACTTTCTTGTAACAGCACTAACTTTCTTGTAACAACAATCATATTTCAGTGTGTGTCTCACTTCAGTCTAGGAATGAGATCATATGGTTATATTCTGTGGCTCTGAAAAACAGAGGATGCTTACTAAAAGAGCACTCTTGTGATGGAGCAGCAGAAACTGTGACTCCAGCACAATATTTAGCTGTGTTTATTATTTAAAGACAAGAATAGTATAATCATGACTGCAGATATGCACCGCTCACCGGCATTCATGGTTTTGACACCTTTGACTGGAGCTGACGTGTCTGGGACAGCAGAGGAGCCCTCCCCCCTTGTCACTTGGTGATGCAAGGGTGCCTGAGAGTTTCCTGCAGCCTAGGAGTGGTTGGCTTCCTTCTTTTGGTTGGCTTGTAGCATCTTTGGGGCCATATTTTATTACGTGTGGGGGCATGACAAAGGAGTGGTAAGTTTCTTCTTGTAAGTGAACAGAGGTCAAATAAGGAGAAAAGGGGAATGGTGTGTTTCTGTGTATTATTCCCTTAATTAGGGCTTCAAGCACAAGTTGAAGTCAGTGGAGGTAATTCCATTAGTTTTGCTTTCCCAAGTTTTTTTTCATACAATTAGATGGGTGAAGAAGTACTTCTTAAGAAAAAATGAAATCCAAGATACTGAAAAACTAAGGGGTACATTCTGGTGACAGTCAGTTAGGCAAGCAACTCCATACAAATCCAGTTTTCAGCCTTGCCTCCTTCAAAATTCGTGGCATTTCAAAATATCTGTAGCAACTCTTGAAAAGTCTGTGTAATGTCGGCTGTTTCTTACGCAGGACAAAGTGACTGTGTTTTTGAGAAGTTCAGAAGCAATCCAAGAATTTTTCTGTTTTTTTTGTATCTTTTTCTGAGGTCTGGAGAAGTTAGATTGTTTCCTCTTACGTTAGTACTGGTAGAATCATGGATCTGCTCGGGCTGGAAAGACCTCATGGAGCCTCTGGTCCAGTGTTCTGCTCAAAGCAATGGCAGCGCTGAATTCAGACCAGGTTGCTCAGGACTCTGTCAAGTTTCCAATACCTCCAGGGATGGTAATGCCACAACTTTACGACTAAACCTGTTCCAGTGCTTAGTTACCCTCATGGTGGAATTTTTTATTACGCCCTGTTGGAACCTCCCCTTGGTCACGTTGTGGCTGTTGTCCCTCATTCTCACACCGTGCAGCTCAGTAGAGAGCCTGGCTGGGTCTCCCCCGTGCCCTGCCCACAGGGGCTGGCAGTGTTCCCTGCTCTTACCAAAGTCTTTTCTTCTCCCAGCTAAACCAGCCCCCTTCCCTCCGCCTCTCTCTCCAGGCCATGTGCTCCTACTCTCTCCAAAAATTGGAGAGATTTGGTTTTTAAGTCATGAAAGTTTCTAAACCGAAAATGTCAATCAGCTCTATTTTCAGGCGGCTTACAATCACTTAGTTCGGAAAGATACTACACAAAATAAAGATGATCTTTTGCTTGTAAGCTGCTGGAAATCTCCTGGCTGGGTCGCCCTGCTGGAGTGTGGTGATAAGAAGTGGGGTTAAAATAGCGGTAGTAGAGCAGAAAGCTTCGGCGGTCGTACAGCTGGTTTTTCCCTGTCGTGCTCCAGTGGAAGTGCGCTGCCAGCTGTCTGGGGCAGATCGGGTGCTCGGATTTAAAAAAAAAATAAAAAAATTTCTTTTACCATTCAACAAAGAGAATTAAAAAAGGAAACACAATTCTGGAAAAAGACAAAATACACTTCCTATAAGGAAATTGCTTAAAAA
>Ga0065711_1004094_pt1 | contig 24997 bp, 16 predicted proteins | sample Hoacrofraction12_FD_59098 | JGI IMG/M metagenome (GOLD analysis project Ga0065711, IMG submission 59098) | Hoatzin crop microbial communities from Cojedes, Venezuela - Epithelial fraction 12 v2 (version 2) | ecosystem: Host-associated > Birds > Digestive system > Esophagus > Crop | place...
TTTTTTTTTTTTTTTTTTTTTTTTTTTTTGTCTTGAAGATTCTTGGATATCCCAGTCAGCTTCCTTCCCTAGGAATCAGAAGCAACCAGGTGTGGATTCCTTGTCACCTGTAGCATCACTTCCTAAACAGATTTTCCAGCCTTCTGCACAGCAGCAGCCTTCTAAACAGGTTAAAGTCACATGTGCAAACTGCAAAAAGCCTTTACAAAAGGGACAGACTGCATATCAGCGAAAAGGATCAGCTCACCTTTTTTGTTCTACTACCTGCCTCTCATCATTCTCACACAAACCCACTCCAAAGAAACTTTGTGTTATGTGCAGAAAGTAAGGGATTTTTTAATTTTGTTTCATATTAGCAGCTAAATCCAGTAATACTTGAGATTCTCGTGCATGTATGAGAATTGCTCCATTAATGATATACAAACTGACTATATAAGTGCTTTATGTAGTGTCACTTTAGTGTTGTTTGGAAATGTTGAATTCAGTATGTCTGCTGTAACAAAAAGACTATCAGGTTTTGAATTCAGAGTATGGCAGATTGTTTCTATGAAAGTCAATACACTAAAAATTGATGATTTTTTAAAGACAGGGTTTCTAGTTTATAATGTATCCTGTGACAAGATATGTTCTTTATGTCTAAAATCCTTTATGAAAAAAAGTGGACCTTGTGTTGTGTAGAAAGCATTCATTTTGACAGATGAAAATATAGAGGCTTTAAAAGGAGGAGAAACTGATACTTGCAAGAAACTGGAAGAAATCTGGGAGCTCTTCCAGTGTTGGCAGTGTGGGCAGAGGAGAAGCCTTAGGCTTTCCCCATAGTTAGGGGCAACTATTGCGACTTTTGAAGCTGTAGACAGCTTTAAGTAGGCAGTACAGAGGGAGCGACAAGCATACCTAGAAGTGGCTTAGTCTAAATTATTGGTTAGGTTTGACTTAACAATTTTTTGTTATTTTGCAGACTTAAAATTGCCAAAGAGAAGTCTTTCATAATTTTACTGCTGTAGTGTTAGGTGTACAAAACAGCTGTACTATCTTTTTATTTCTGTGTGCTGATTACGGAGAGATTTGCACTTTCTTGTATTTTTTTCAGTGAAGTCTCAATCCAGTACACCCTGCAGTGACACTGGTTAGATGATGAATTCTTACTGAACTAAAGAAGGCTTTCGGTAAAGACTGCCTTTGTTAATGTATGTTTTGGAGAGGATGGTCTTGCTCAATCACACATCTAAAGTAGTGAAAAAGTTTCAGTTCAGTATACAGTGTGGTGGATTAATGGCTTGTATTCAGACGTAAGTTAGTGATCTGAGTAGTGCGATCTATTTTTTCTTTTTTTTCTGCAGACTCAAACTGTAGAAAGTATTGCTATCCTGTGTATTCATATCTTGGTACACTGAATATCTAGCAGATTTGACATATTTTGCCTTCTTTTTAAATAATGTAGAAGCTCAAATTCTGTCAACCCTTACCTCTGCAGAGCTGGTTAAAAGCACTCTGTACTGTTTCTGTTGGCTTACAAGGTTTTTTTTAGAAGTAGTCTGGTGACTACCAGATTCAGCTCTTTTTTATTTCTGACTGAAATCTTGAAAACTCATGTCTAAATCTGTGCTCTCTTGCAACTTCGGAGATGCTTATATGTGTATTGTGAGAGGCTACACACAAAACTAAATGTAAAGGCTTTCTTTTTGAATGAGGAAAATACCTTATTCCTAGCTTTTGTGGTTACTTAAAATACTTTTTTTAGTGTATTTGATTTCTAGAGAACCTCTGTGAAGTCACCTTTGACAATTTTTGAGGTGATGTTGGTCTTCGCTCTTCCACTAGTATGCAGTTGTTTACTTAATTGTAGTTAAATAGAAGGCGGTATATGTGTGAAATTGTTACTCCGTAGAGTGGCTTTGTTGTGAAGCCCATTCTTATCCAGCCTTTTTTTTTGCTTTATTGCCAAATTTTTGCTACCTAGTGGTAGCAAACCAGGTACTCTCTGCTTCTGTGTTCTTTTCCTACGAAAGCACATGTAATACTGTTAGATTCCAGTTCAGTGAAAGGATAAGGGAACTCTAGTAAAATCCAGGAAGTCTTGAATGTAGGTTGGATAGATGATGATAGTTGATATATCATAGGTCAGACTTTCAGAGGTAATGTTCAGATTTATCTTTAAATATGTAGATTATTTTAAGTGGAAAAAGTGAAGCCTACAACAGCTTTTTAAAAAAAAGTGTATAACTCCATCTGAAAAGTCAGAATTCTTAAGTATTTTATCGTAAACCAGTTTTCTAGCACTCTTCTGAACCTTTGTAACTATATAAATAGTGTAGGAATTATTATAAGACAAGAGGTATAGGAAATAGCTGGTGTTCTTCCTAGTGTTTATAATTTTTATTTGCTTGTGTTACTCTTTTTTACTTGGCATTTGTCTCCTTTAATACAAGTTGGTATGTGCTTTGATACATGTTAATAGTGTTTATAAGCGCTAGTGGAATCCAGCCAGAAACTGTAAACTCTTCAGGGTTGGAGCTCTGGCTTTGTTTTGCAGAACAGAAGTGATAACACTCCCCAACACAAATCCTTACTAGGTTAAAGCAAAATCTTCTGACTTGCCTTTGATGGAAGAAGGCAGGCTTGCAAGTGTTAATATTCAGGAGCGGTACAAGTTTATTTTCAATAGAATCTATTTAAGGAAGCGTACGGAATTTTTGCAATGTTTTCCACTTATTTTAGTGCTCCTAGGTGTGAGTGTCTGGGGCGTGTCTTTTCCGTCTGGTGATCCATTGTGATGTCAATAGAGATCCAGACATGCCCAGTCAATTCTTTATTTATTCTGCCCAATTGCATTTTGTGTATGTGAATAATAGGGTTTTTTTACTTAGAAGGCAAAGGGGTGGCCTCTATTTTTTATCCTTACTGCTTCTAATTTATGGTATGTGACAGTTTGGCATTAAGAGCGAAACTACTGGAGAAATGAGCTTAGTAGTTGAAGAGACCTGATTATGAAGGTGTGCTGACAAGCATGGTGTTAGTGACTTTGCTAAGTTTGCAGCATGTGCAGCATACAATTGAAGATCAAGGAAGTCTAGAATTAACTTCAGTGAAAAACAGAGTAAGTCAGTTTGGTTAGAAGGAGCTTTGTTCTATTTGAAATTAATTTTATTGATGATTGCTTGCCTGGTTTAATGCATTAAATTGGTGCGGTTTCATAGGCAAATGCATGAACTGTTCAGGTGCTTTGGAACTTTAAAGTAATGGTGGAATTAATTTTTTATAATTTTAAGTGATAAAACTTACAGGCAAGTTTGTGGTAGAGTTTTAAGCGTTTTGGTTGTATTTATGAGAAAACAAGTTTCTCTCCCCCCCTCATCTTGTCCTGAGATTACTGTAGGAAATGGTGGAGTTATATACAAACAAAGACCATTTCTTGCCTTTTACTATAAATCTACTATAAATCTGAATCAAATGAAACTCCAGTGTAGCTTTTGTGTAAAGTTGCAAAAGGACTACTAAATCTGCTGTGTTTTGTCGTAGAAGATTGAATTGCCACAACTGGTATCTAGTGGTGCCTTAATGTCCCTTAGTTCTAGAATAATGTGAAAAAAAATAACGCAAATCCAAACAAAAGATAGGTTTTTACACAGGAAGGACATGTACTTGCAGTACTGTAGTAGTTGTAAAAATATTATTAAACTTGGTGTATGACATGTGACTAACAACTGTACACCCACAAAACCAGTTTGAAATGTAAGCATTCAAAGAAAGAATGTATTCTAGAAGATGTAAAGTGTTCTTGTTTAAAAATATGTATGTATTTATCCACAAGCACACTACAGGTTGTTTTTTTTTCTTTCAGAGATATAACAACAATGAAAGGTACCATTGTTGCTCAAGTTGATTCAAGTGAGTCTTTCCAGGAGTTTTGCAGTACGTCATGTTTATCGTTCTATGAAGATAAACAGAATCCCTCGAAAGGAGTTTTGAATAAATCAAGATGCACTATCTGTGGTAAACTAACTGAGGTCTGGTTGACTGTTTTTTCTCTTACCTTTCTCAATGATGACATTATTAAGAACTTATATTTTGAAATAAGAGAACTGAAAATAAGGAAGTTTAAAATCTGATTCAGTATTTTCATATGCCATGAGATACTAAGATATCCAGGCTTAATATTCATGAAGAGAAACTGTAGGAAGAAAGAATTCAAAGAAGTTAATATTTAATTTATTTTCAGAAACTTGAAGTGACTTTTGCTGATGTCTTGTAACTACTGTCAACAATTTTATTGGGTCTAGAATCATGTAATTATAACCTAGATCTCCCACATAGAACAGCTGCTGTTGAAAAAAGTCAGGATTGACTGCATTATTTACTATTTTTACTGAGTGTTTTGAATGATTATGCAAATGTTTTTAGAGATTTACAGAATACATGTACTTTTAATTATCATGAATGTATTTATTTTTATGCCATCGCTTGGCCCACTGTAGTTCAGGCTACTTTACACAGCGTATGTATCTGGCCAGTCTGTATGCCATGTTATTACCCTGCAAATTGAGTATTTTATAAAATCTTATATATTGACCTTCTGCTCTGTTATGCAGTCATTACATCCTTCCCTGTGATCTTTGCTTCTAGGCTACAAGAGCAGATGGGTCCAAGATTTTTTCCTAGAACTTTGGAGACAACAGAAACATGAATTTCTATTTCTACATTTCATGGTCATTTCAAGCATCTCTGTTCTTAAATAGTGAGCTAGTGTAATCTGGTTTTACTTACTGTGCTTGGATGTAAGACTAAGGGCTTGTCTAGTATTTTCGGGAAACTTTCTGCTTGTGTGGTGATAGAATACCTTTTCATTTTTATTTTTTAGATTCGTCATGAAGTTAGCTTTAAAAATATGACTCATAAGCTGTGCAGCGACCATTGCTTCAATAGATACAGGATGGCAAATGGTTTAGTAATGAATTGTTGTGAGCATTGTGGGGAGTATTTGCCCAGTAAAGGAGCTGGAAACAATATTCTTACTATTGATGGCCAGCAGAAAAGATTCTGCTGTCAGAACTGCGTTGGTGAATACAAGCAGGTAATTACTTCTTTACCTATAAATTCAAGTCATTAATATTAATACTCCTTAAATTTATCCTGTTATTCATAACATGGTTTTACTTCTCATTAAAAGTCTTAAGTAACAAAGACTTCAAAAAATGAAAGTAATGCCGCTGAGGGAAAACTAACTGGGATGGAGCTTTTGCTAATGACTTTTTAAAATATTGCTGTAATAGCAATACCTATTTGTTGTTAATGACAAATTAAACTGAAATTAAACTTCCTGTTAATAATTTCTCTTGCTTTCTACTGGGTGTATCATGAGTGTATTAATAGCAACCCTGACACACAGGCTTACTGATCCTTAAGTGGTGGTGTTTTTGAGATAGAAAAACTTGCTTGTATGCAATTAAAACATTCAAAAATGTGCATAGCATACAGATTGGACATTGCTGTGAGAATGCTCTAACTGATTACACATTGGCTGTGTACCTGTACTATGTCTCATCTCCTTCACTGTACAGCATAGGATTTGAAAATTTATTGTTACTTTCATCCTTCCATGTGTCAAATTTTGTGCTTTCATTTCTTTATTTTTTTTTTTAATTTATTTTTAAAACTGTTAAGCTAGTAGTGATTGTTGTGGTTAAAAATAATTCCTAATCAAGAAATCTGGTGCTGATGTGTTTTACATATTACAGAGCCAGCTTAGCTCTGAACCATTGCTAATGCTGGCTGGAAAGTTTAAATGTTAATCACAGTATTTACGGAGTAATAAGATAGCTCTGAAATATTAAATATTGGGAGGGAGGATATGCTATTTGGGGATTATTTTTTTTTTTCCTTTGTGTGTTTTTGCTTGGTACATTTTGCTGTGAGCTTGTAGGGGTAGTGTTACGAAATACAAAAGTACTGTTTTACTAGCAAGAAATTTCTTTCTGGTTTCGAAGTTCACACTTGAATATGTGAGTGGCCCCACTGCTGCACATTGCTTTGGGTTCTTTCTTCATCTCTTTCCATTTTTAAGAAACCAATGATCCAAGAGAAAGGGGAGTACAGTACAATGCGGAATGTTTTTAAGTTCTTTAATGTTGGATCGTATATGTTTATATTATCTCTTTGGACATTCAATTTTGATGCTTTTGGGGATGGCTATTCTTGTGTGTGTGCAAACAGCAAATCTGGAAACGTGCATATGTAAACAGCGTTACTGAAAACATAACATAAGCATTATTCTTTTGTCACAGCTATACCAAAAGGGACAGGATAGGTTTCCAAGATACTAAAAACATAGGCATGCCCAGAAGCCATGGAAAGACTTGAAGAAACGTTGAATACTGTCTCTCGAAGAAACAGAAAGGCATGAGATTAACTTTGAACTTGAGACATTCCCACACAACCAGTATAACATGCACTGCACATGGAATTATGAAATGAACATGGAATTTTGAGAGGTCGAATGATAAATCTGTACTTAACTCTCATTACAGACTGTACTCTGTTTGTTCAGATATTGATGTATTTTGTGTTTGGGTACGCATTTGAGAATGAGAAGGATATGGGTAGTAAGTTGTATGTTCTGGTTTGATTTGGGGAGGAGGAGCAGTTTGCAGTACCAGGAATCTTCACAAGTAATGTCAGGTATTGTGCATTATTGTGAGGATCCTTAAGAGAACCTTTAAAACTGAGACACGTTATTTTGGTGCACTCAGTTCTGACAGCAGATTTTATTCAAGCAAGTACTTAATTCTTTTGTGGAAATATTTAGTACTGTGGAACTGTAATAGGCTGTGAGAAGCTTAATTTGAGTGCTCATGTGCATCTAGTTTGGAGTGGTGGTCAAGTGTAATTCTTAACTCGTAGGTTTCAAATGTTACTAGAGTGTCGGGGTTTGGGTGTATTTTTGATACTAAGAGAAACTATAAAATGAGTTTTTTAGTGTATGTTGTAGGTGTCAAGTTAGTCAGGACACAATGAGAATATTTAGTTGTCTTGCAGGTTTTATTTAGATTTGAACTTCCTTTTGCAGTAAGGTTTTTTGAACTGAATGTTTTCAAGGAAATCTGTTTTTTAAAAAAGGAACTTAGACTTTGGGAAATGTTGCCTACAGTCATTGGACCACAGTTGCTAAATTGTAGGTTGCTTTGTTCAGTTGTAACAATGTTTTCTTGGAAATTTTTTGTTAGATGTTGCTTTTAAAGGAGAACCGGTGAAGGAGAGAATATGGGAGAGCCGCTATTACGTACTGGAATAAACTTAATGGAATCAATAATACAGGAAAAGTTTGATGTATCATTTGGTTACAGCATTGTGTTGTACAACTGATTACTGTGTGTCACAAAACAGTTTTAGCAAATGTTTTGTTACAGTTGTAAAATAGATAGGTCTTACTGGTATGAGCTTTGTATTAAGCAGTTTATATTGTAAATGTCATACACCTATCCATATGCTATACATTTGTAGTAGCAATAAATGAAAGATGATTCTTATTACTTGTACCTATCTATATACTTTATCCCTATTTTTTAAAATAAATATTACACTGACTTGAACAATTAGTTTTCAGTAACTTATCATGGACATTTTTTCTTCCTGGAATGAAAAAATTCTGGGTAATAAAAATTACTGTGGCTCTTCCAATGGCCACTGAGTGCAGATACTCCATCGGCTACAAAGGTTTTCTTTCCTCTGCTTTAGACTACTGGTGGGAGTAAGAAACAGTGTTATTCCTGGGGTGGGGAGTAGGTTTTATTTCTGAAGTAAGTCACTTTTCAAGGTGATGGATGAACTTAGCTTTCTACGTACCAGTTTCAGAACCTGCTTTAAAACTGAAGCACAGATAATCTTGAATATTACATTCTGTGTTTTACTTTCCTGAGAGGTGATGGTAGTTCTTTCTTAACTAAAACTGAATTAATTACAGAACTTATGTTTCTTTCATATTAAAAAAGCTATGAAAAAATAATAGATTAATAAATTGTATAAGAATTAAAAAAAAAACAGGCATAGCCTAACTAATGCTCACTGTGGTTATATGCAGGAAGATGTTAATTTCTGGTGGCACAACAGCCATTCAGAAAGACAGCTAAGTGCAAGTCAAGCTTTTGTAAAAAAGGGAGAACAGCTATAAAATCCTCCAAAATTGAAACCACTGTGACAATTTAGATAAAATGTCAAAACAAAACCCTTACTGGAAGTGGGGTTTGTTTTTTTTTTTTTTTTTTTTAAACTGAAGAAGACTACTACAACTAGATAGTTCAAACTCTTCACATGTAGAGGGGCAGGAGGGACTTAAAGAATGACTGCTCCAGCCACACCACCCAGGTCACAGAAGGTAAAAGCAGGGACTGGGAGAATGTAGAAGATCAGGTCTGAGACCATCTAAGGAACCTGAAGGTACACAAGTCCATGGGACCTGATGAGGTGCATCCACAGGTCCTGAGGGAACTGGTGAAGTTGTGAAGCCATTATCCATCATATTTGAGAAGTTGTGGCAGTCCAGTGAAGGTGCCAGTGATTGGAAAAGGGGAAACATAACCCCCATTTTTGAAAAGGGGGAAAAGGAAGACCTAGGGAACTACAGGCCAGTCAGTCTCACCTCTGCACCTGCCAAAATCATGGAGCAGATCTTCCCGGAAACTAAGGCAAGTGGATGATAAGGAGGTGATTGGTGACAGCCAATGTGGCTTCACTAAGGGCAGATCGTGTCTGACAAATTTGGTAGCCTTGTATGATGGGGTTACAGCGTTAGTGGATGAGGGAAGAGCAACTGCCATTGTCTACCTGGACTTGTGCAAAGCATTTGACACTGTCCTGCATGACATCCTTGTCTCAAAATTGGAGAGGCATGGATTTGATGGCTGGAGCACTCGGTGGGTAAGGAACTGGCTGGATGGTCGCACTCAAAGAGTTGCGGTCAACATCTCAGTGTCCAAGTGGAGACCAGTGATGAGTGGCATTCCTCGGGGGTCGGTATTGCGACCGGTGCTGTGTAACATTTTTGTTGGCAACATGGACAGTGGAATTGAGTGGACCCTCAGCAAGTTTGATGATGACACTAAGATGTGTGGTGCAATCGACACACTGGAGGGAAGGGATGCCACCCAGAGGTACCTTGACAGGCTTGAGAGGTGGATGTGTGAGAACCTCATGAAGTTCAACAAGGCCAAGCATAACATCCTGCACCTGGGTTGGGGCAATCCCAAGCACAAATACAGGCTGGGTGGAGAGTGAGTTGAGAGCAGCCCTGCCAAGAATTACTTGGGGGAGCTGGTTGCTGAGAAGCGCAGCATGACCTGGCAGTGTGCACTCGCAGCCCAGAAGGCCAGCTGCACCCTGGGCTGCATCAAAAGCAGCGTGGCCAGCAGGTTGAGGGAGGGGATTCTGCCGCTCTACTCCGCTCTGGTGAGACCCCATCTGGAGTCCTGCATCCAGCTCTAGGGCCCCCAGCACAGGAAAAACATGGACTTGTTGGAGCGGGGCCAGAGGAGACCACAAAAATGATCCAAGGGCTGGAACACCTCTGCTATGAGGAAAGGCTGAGAGTTAGAGCTGTTGAGACTGGAGAAGAGAAGGCTGCAGGGAGACTTTGTTGTGGCCTTCCAGTACCCGAAGGGGGCCTGTAAGAAAGCTGGAGAGGGACTTTTTAGCAAGGCCTGTTGTGATAGGACAAGGGGTAATGGCTTTAAACTCAGAGGGTAGATTTAGATTAGATACAAGAAAATTCTTTACTGTGAGGGTGGTGAGGCACTGGCACAGGTTGCCCAGAGAAGTTGGATGCCCCTGTCCATGGAACTGTTCCAAGGCCGGGTTGCATGGGGCTTTGAGCAACCTGGTCTAGTGGAAGGTGTCCCTGCCCATGGCAGGGGGGTTGGAATTAGATGATCTATAAGGCCCTGCCAAACCAAACCATTCTGTGATTTTATGATGCCAAACAAAATGACTAAAACAAAAAACAACGCAAGAAGAGAATGAGATCATATCTGACAAGGAGGTGGCTAAATTCCCTATGCAATTGTGCAAATGCTGAAATATTTCTTCAAGTATATAATTAAAATGGGAACTTAATTTTTAATATTACTGTAGTGATTAATTTTAAAATTAGTATGTATACAACAAAGTGAAACAGACCCCAAATGTGCCTACCTTGAAGACATGTTAATCAGAAGCACATACATATGTTGTTTCAGTGTTTCTGTTTCTGATACTATGGCATATTTTCTGTCTCTACAAATCAGTCCACTTCCTTTTCAGGGCAGTTGCAATGTTGTTTGTGTCCTGGTTTGCTGGATGTGGGTACAGGCATGACAGCCTTCTTCTAGGGAACAAGTGAATTGTGTGACTTGGCTTGTGCAGCCAACTATACCTTTTGATTTTCAGCTGTTCGACTAAGATGAAGCTGAGTCTATGTCTACTTTTAAAAATACAGTATTTAACTGTTTTGCTTGCTGGCCTGATCAGTCCACAGTGTTCTTGATTCTGCCCTGAAAGTATTTAATGCTGTACTAGTTTAAAATGCTCCTTTACTTTTTTTTCTTTGTTTCCATAACTGAAATTCTTCTTGTTAGAACATGATCTGGGATTTGCTTGCTTTTGGTGCTTCTTAAAAGTGATGGTCTTCATGTGCTGTCAAAAAAGCGGGGAAGGAGCTCTAGCTATTTCTTCATAGACTTCTGAATAGTTATGGATTGAAGTGAGTACCAGGTGAATGCAAGCCGAATGAGCATTTTCCTAGTTGGAGAGGATGCTTGCAGTGTCTTTTAATTTAGTGAAAATTTTCCTTCAGTACTGAGTAAAAGTGCATGTGATTGACTTCCTTGATTAGGTGAAGTCTTAATACTGAGCGTGCTTCAAGACTAACCAGGCTATGCCATCTGTTTAAGCTGTTCACTTGCAAGCAATATAAAAAACCCAACCTAGACAGTTGTGCTTCCTTGTTTCAAATTCTGCTCCTTGCCAGACAACTGCTTTTGTGAAACTCTCTTAAAACTCATTTCATCCGTTTTATCTGTGTGCAGAGGTTTAGGAGCCTTCACTGTATACAATAATATGCATACCAGTTCTGGAACTTATCGTTCATTGCTTATGTAGAGTTTATGTTTAGTCTTACAAGATGCATTGTTATCTACTGGTTTAAATCTTATGGAATGCTGTGATTGAACATCACTTCAGTGGAAGCATCTAGGGTTTTGAAGTTTGTCTTGTCCCAAACAGTGTCTGTTCTTTTTCTGTGCTTCTCTGCTCTTGAGACAGATCTGTCCTCCTTTTAATTTTAATGGTACAATTAACTCCAAATCTGCTGCTTCCTGATGTTGTTTCTGCTTTGTAAACTCTTGTTTCCAAGTGTCTGTTTTGAGAGTAAATACTGTTGACAAAACCAGTAATTGTGAGTGTTGAAGAGCCCCTTTACACTGAAATATTAAAAATACTGACACTTCATTTTTTTTAATTTCTGGTCACTTTTAAATAGAAGTTCTGTGGTTTCAGCAAGTTCAAACTGTGGTTTAATAGTAGAATCTCTTCCTCATATGGTGAACCACTTCTGTCTCACTTCAGGTAATACTGAAATTGGTAATAAGTAATCTCTGATAACACTGACATCTGATACTATGTACACTTCTATGAACAGATGCTTTTTATCCCATCTACCGTGGTTAAATGATAGAAATCTTTACCAACCAAGAAATAATCAGTTCCCCTTTCTTGCTGCTTAGTGTGGGAGGGTTTCTTAGAGGCCTCTTGGTATTTATGCCTCTGGTTTCTTGCGTCTCTGATGCAAATCAAGTCCTTCTAGAAACTGTCCTGTGCTTCTACGTTTTCTTCTTCCTTTTATTTACTCCTATTTTCTGGAACCATTTGTTTTACTATTTCTGCTTCAAATGTCTGTCTTCAGCTGTATAATTTGCTACTCTTCAATAAAAAAAAAAAGTATAATCAGTTTCCTTAGGCACCTGAATATAATTAATACTAGATGTTCAGGATGTTATTTTGTCGATATTTTAGAAGATAAGTGAGATAGGTATATCAGAGATGTTAAAACAGCTTTGTAGTTCTGACGAAAAGTGCTTGTGGCAGTCAAAATGGTGAGATGTGATCTGTGTGGGAGCATAAGAAATTCTTAGGAAGAGGAAGCAAGCAGGTGATATGACTAGGTATCGGAGTTAGGATGGATATAACCACATCCGTGTACTGCTGTACCTTGAATAATTGAACAGGATTCAGGGGAAGAGGGAGGAAAGGCAAAGTAGAAACAGCTGAAATATTCGCTATCTTGAGAGCGAGGACAAAATTGGCAAAAAAAGGGAGCACTGACAGTTGGAGATGCCAGAGAAAAGCTGCTGGACAAGTTACTGGTTTGGCTGTCTGCACAGTTCAGCTGATAGAACATAAACACAAATGACTTGATGTTTCAAGGGCCACAAAAGCAATTACTTCAGCTTTTGCTCTTCACACCTGGGCAAATGCTCCTGAGCTGTTAGTAATCTTAACCTATTTTGCTGGAACAGGGAAGAGTTTACACTTGTTAGTCTTGGGGTAGAGATGATTTAGGTGCAATATTTCAAAAGACTGAATAAATAATACAGTTTCTTCTTTCTTTGCTGTTACAGATTCTGCTGACATCTGGTTCTTTTCTTAGACGTGCATGTTGCTTCTGGATCCATCCGGACCATTCTTCTTTCAAATAAATCTGAAGTAGCTTAACTGCTGTTTTCTTGATGGCCTTACTAATGGATCTCACTTACCATAGAGATCCATGTAGTGAATATCTATACTTTTCTACTTACAGAAGGTTTCTGTCTTCATCCTTTAGCTTTCTATTTGAACACAAGTTGACTGTGTTTCTGTCCCAGAATATTCTTTTCTAGAAGCTTTCCCAGTATTTATTTAATTTCTAATCCAGAACTGTTACTCTGTAAACCTACCAGAGAGAAGTTTGCCTGCATTGGGAAGTATGTGCTGATCTGTTTTATCATGGACTGTGTGAGTTTTAAGTGCAAAGCATTTCCTTCAACTGGAAACAAATATTTGGGCTGCTACATAGTGTTGTAGCAATCAGCTGGTATTCCGGTGTTCTCCATTGACTGACCCTTGCATGGGAAAAGTTGTAGCAAGAATGCACTCTTACACTGCAGGTGTGTTCTTCGTCCTGTTCTCTGTCCTTCTGAAGGCACGTGAAGCAAATCATGCTGCTTTTTCCAGTCAAGAAGAGAAGTCTGTAGCACAGGTGGCTGGATTCAAGGCACTGATGGCTTTATTGAAATACTCTTGCAGCCAGGGTGTTCAAGAGCAGATACTTCCATTAGTTTCAGTTGCAAACAGAAGTGAGACTCACTTCTGAAACACCATGAAATTACAGATCTCTGTTTTGGAGCTCGATCTTTCTTCTTAGTAGGATGTATGCAGAAGAGCTCTAGACTTCAATTTTCATGATCCTTTCAATAGGTTGTAAAGGAAGATTAAGATTACTTCTAAAATGATTGTTGCTGATAATGGCAAGAATAAAAGTTCTTCAGAAACCCTTCAGGTGATTTTGCTCTTATTTCCAGGAATTTGGATTTCTTTTGCAACAATACTTATATTTCTGGAATATATCCCAGTCATCTGTGTTGTCTTGTATCTTGATAGCCACTTTTGTAGTTACCAGTTTGAATTCAACTCTGTCCTAGTTGACAGGATGAAGATTTGAAAAGTATATAGAACTCGTAACTTGTAAGACTTTTCAAACTGCATGAAGTGTTTTATAATACATCTTTTCTCAGTTGTCTATTATGAGATACCTAGCATGAAGTAGACCTGATTTCTAGAATTAAATCTCTAATAGGGTATACAAATGAGTCATGAAAGAATGAGTGAGTTTAGAACCAAATGTAAGAAGAACAGAAGAGTATTCAGGCTTCTGCATTTAGCTTGGGCATTATGCTTTGGAAGAGGTCAAATATGCAATGGGATCTATCTACAATTAGGTCATCGCAATGCAGAATCTAGGTGTTGTAGTGAGGGAGAGGTATAGTCACACTACTTTGCATCAAGCTTCCCCTCAGAGGGCACTGGACCATTATTCTCTGGAAGTTTTGCTTCTAGATTAACTTTCTTGTGCTTAGTAATCTAGTTGTTCGAATTTTCTTTACTAATTTGATAGCAGTGTTTTTACTTAAAATTTTCCTGAACATGGCAGTCCTTAAACTTGCGTATGTTTTCATAGGACACCGTACATTTTAATTTACCAGAAGTGATGCATGGAAGGAAAGTGCGTGATACTTGTGGATTGGTTCTGAATTAATTCCGTCTTTGAAGGAGACTTGAAACTGAGACTAGTTTAAATGTGCAGGGTTTTGTTGATAGTCACTTTTACGTACCATTGAAATATCATGGAGAGCGCAAGACGAAGCCTGTACTTCATCTGAAATGGAAGATGACTGCCAAGAAAGCAGCTTCAGAGAAAAAGACTTGAGTGTCCTGGTGGACAACAAGTTGACCAGGAGTTAGCAGTATGCCCTTGCAGCAAAGATGGCCAACTGCATCCTGGGTTGTATCACAGAATATTTGCGGCTGGAAGGGACATTTGCAGGTCATCTTGTCCACCCCCCTGCTCAAGCAGCGTCACCTGGAGTGGGTCGTCCAGGACCACGTCCGTTTGAGTTTTTTGTATCTCCGGGGATGGGGACTCCGTAGCCTCTCTGGGCAACCTATTGCTATATTAGCAAGAGTGTAGCCAGCAAGTCAAAGGAATTGATTTCCACCCCCCCCCCATCCTTGTGCCCTGCTGAGGCTGCATCTGGAGCACCATGTTCAGGTTTGGATTCCACAGGATGAAAAGCCTTGCAAGTTCAGTGGAGAGCCACCAAGATATGTACAGGACTGGAGCACGTGACATAGGAAGACAGGCTTGGAAGACCTTAGTTTGTTCAACCTTGAGAAGGCTAAAGGGGGATCAGTTATCTGATGGGAGGGTGTAGAGAGGACAAAGTTGTACTCTTCTAAGAAATGCACAGTAGAAGGATGAGAGGCAATAGACACAAGATGAAAACAAGGGGAAACTTGATTTGGATGGAAGGAAAAGCTTTTTTCTCTGTGAGGGTGGTGAAATCCTCCATAGAGGTTTTGGAATGCTCATCCTTGGAGATGTTTAGATTTGACTGAACAAGATCCTGAGCAACCAACTCTGGACCTGCTTTGAACAGGAGGTTGCAGTTGACCTCTGGAGATCCCCTGCAATCTACATGTTCCTGTGATTCTACACTTCTGAAACAAAGAATGAAGCAGTGATTTTTAAAATAAAGAGTCAGGAAGTTCTGTAATTTTTTTGTTCCCCCTTTACATAGTAATAAGGATTTTGGTGTTCTTTGTTCTGTTTTTCTCTCTGCCAGTGAAGTTCTTTCTTTTGTCTCCTGCCATGAAATATCAACAACATTGACATAGCTTTATGTTTTCCTTAATTTCGTTTCTGAACACTCACTTTTTCTTGAGGGTGGTTAAAATATTCAATTAAAAAGAAAAATGTTCTGTAGTAAGAACATGGGAACAGCTGTTGTAGTTCACATCAGGGATTGGGACTCCTGCGGTGTATGTAAGTGGGAAGAGTAAGAACAGGGCAGGTACTTAGGATCTTTTCCCCTGAGCATTCTCTTAGTTTCTGACTCTAGTCTAGAGATCAGGGGATCTTTTGAACTTTTTGCAGTGTTCCTGTACACTGTTTTTAGCAGATCTCTTTAATTAGCGCTTGTCCGGTCTCCTTGTGAACACATGTAAGTAGTTTTCCCATCCATGACACTCTTTGGTGAGAAGTTCTTCTGACCCGCTGTGTGTGTTATGTGAAGAGCTGCCTCCTGTTGTTTGTTTTGAAACTTCTGTTGGTATTCATGTGATCTCCCACAGTTGTTAATACTAGAAAAGACAATGAACAGTTGATCCATAGTGCCCCACATTATACTATTTTTAGTTCTGTCATTATCCTCTTAAGTTATCATGTTTCCAGGCCAAAAATCCTTACTTTATAAGAAGGCTCTTCGACCCTATGTTACTGTAGTTCTCGTGAATCTTTTGTTTATTCCGGCTAGAAGAGTACTTCTAGGGAAAAGAGTCTCAAGTGTTAGTTTTTCTGCAGAATGAAATTAATACTGCGAATTCTTAGAGATGAAAGATAACACACTGTGATGAATGTGAGAGGAGAGGTGTAAGTTACCCGAGAACCTTGAGAGACTCTCATCTGGAAATTTGACACTTAAGAACAAGGGTAAATTCTTGGTTTGCATTATGGCTATCTAAAAACATGGGATAGTACAGTATGAGGTTCTCTGTTGATATTGTCAATGGAGGAAGCCTTTGAGTTAGATAGACTACTAAATATAATTGTTTAAGACATCAGTATAATGCTGTTTGTGAATACTTTCAGGTATGCTTTAATCTGTTTTTATAATAGTGTTGTACTCCTTGGTTTTTGAATGGTTTTAATATGCAGACAAGTTCAGGGAGTGCTGACGAGTAATAAAAATGCAGGAAAAGTTCAGATTGAAGGAGGTAATGATTATGAGGTGTTGGGACCAATAAACTTGAAGAGGTTTGGGGGCTTTTAATTTTTTTTCTCTTCACCAGTGTCCTGTCTCCTTCATTTGTGTAACAACATGTTTAAACTTCTAAGAATGCAGGAATGCTCACATACTCTTCTTAGTTGCTGTGACAAGAATAAAGTGAGAGCTTTGCTGCTACGCTTTTGTTTCTGCCCACAGAACCACAGAATCTCCTGCATCCTTGGTGTGTTTTTTTTGGAAATTCTTGTTCTTTGTCATCTTGATAATTTAGATCTAGGTTTGCTAGGCTGGTACTAGATACTAATAAAGTTTCTTAGTGTTGCTTTTAAGTCTGAAAGATCTAGGGTAAAATCAGTAAAGTCCAGTATTGTAAGGATGTTTGAAATTCAGAAGTGATGGATATGCTGCTGTGTTGTACTTTGTGTGCATGAACCGTTCTTGACATCAGTTGAATAAGGAGATACTGGAGATGTTAGTTAGCAAAAGCTATTTCTGCTTTTAACGGATTTCTGTCCAAAACATGTATTTAGTCTGTTGACACAGTGAATCTTTCCCGATTATGCTCTGATTAACTTACTATAAATTCATTTATTACAACCTGTATTTTCATCTTGCTGTCTCGGAGTCATCATGGCCTCAAGTTTGATTTTTCTTTTGGACCTAGAACTCATGAAAGCTTCACTCATCTGTGCATTGTTTTGATTATATTCCTGAAAGCTCTTTGTCAAGCTCTTTATCAGTATATTTGCATCATTGCTTCTAGATTTACATTTTGGTTTATTCTGTGATTCTAGAGGTACCAAGGCTGTTTGCGCATGCAGATTTTTTTAATGGTTTTTGTCCATTAAGGTTGTTCCAAGAAGTCAAATTCTTTAAGTTGTGACCTCCTGTATTCTCACTGGTAATACAGCTTGAAGTATTCTTGATGCCCTGCTTTTGTCTATTAGCCTGTCAGCAGGGAAGAATGTATATTGGCAGAATAGCTCCAACTCATAGAACTGTATAATGGCTGCATTTTGGTCTTGTTACTTGGTGTGAATTTTGTCAATATTGTAGCTGATTAGGAGAATTACTAGCTGCAGGGTAACATTTTTAAAGGCAAACAGAAAAAATGAAGGAAGATGGGAAGGAAGGATCCTGGAGTTGTATAAAATACCCTTCTCTAGGTGGCTGCTTGGTATCTTGACACATACTCTGTTTTGGAGGAAATTCACGGCAGAGGTTTCATCAAAGCAGCACGTGGAAATTGTGAAGTTGTGTGGTATTTTGAAATTTTGCTGGTCTCTGCAAGGTGCTACACCAAATTTGTAGTAGAGGCATGTGTAGTTGTACATTTTTATGTACATGTTTTTAATATAGGGAAGATGATACATTTTATAAAACTGTAAGCTGCTTCTCTGGCTGTAAGACTGGGTTTAGCTAGTTCTCAAATGTAGGTAGCTAAAGATAGGAAGAGCAAAGATGTCCACTGAAGCTTCTGTTACTCTGAACAATGTGAAACACCTATGAAACACGCTTTACCTTTCCTTCCCCCTTCAGTCCGTGAGAAGAGAGAAAGAGGGAGGGAGAGTGCCAAAATCATTCCTTAGCAGAAGGGAAGAAATCTGAAGTGCCCAAGTGTCAATTGTGTTTTCTAATAGTCAATAAGGAGAGACTCATCACTGTTCGAATGAGGAATTCTCTGTGATCGCTGTCAAAACCATGATGCTATTTTTATGGGCTGGGAAGGTGTCTCAACACTTTTGTCTGAAACTTGCTTGAGATATTTGCCTGACACTGAAGTATGTAATACATGTAGCAGATCAGAACTATTGATTTTGTGTATTGGCTGTGTCATTGGTATTTCTGCTTGGTGTGACTTTTCTGTGCTTTTTATAGAACATTTTCCCTTCTGTGGAAAACTGTTGAGAGATGTCAAAACTGAGTCTGTTATCAGGTTTATGGAGTCACAGTTTCTCACTGGATCCAGTGAGGAGCTTAGGAACTCTGCAGTGTGTTTCTTCTACCTGGAGGACTGGAACTAGGAGAGTTGAGAAGTTAGAGATTCTCTCAGCAGCGCTGTTACCAAGAAGCTGCTATGCCTGACTCATACTTGATGATGTTAAGGATGTTACCTTTTGGAGAGTACAATTATTTTTTCAGTGTTTAGTACCATTGTTTATTCTTCGTCTTTGCCATGCCGGACTCCTGTTTCTTTTCTTACAACCATTGTCTTATCAGCAGAGAGGGAGGAACAGAGTTGTGTCAAACTTTCCAACTCATTACAACTTGCCGTCTGCTCTTACCACAGTTCACAGTTTGCAGATGGTGGGATTTGGGGTGGTTTTTTTTTTGATTGGTTCACTGGGATTTTCTGAGGGGTGTGTGTTTGGTTTTTGTCTTTACACAGAAGTTTTGTTTTAGCCAGCTTCCTTCCAGGAACAAGAGACCCAACCGTAGTGCTAAATGCGCTTGAGAGGATGATCGTGAGAGTTAGGTAATACAGGAAGGTTCTGATGAGGAGCAAATTGCTGAAGTAAATAAATATTTCCTTCTGTGTTTGTTACACCATAATTTAAATCCAAAAGCCAAACATGGTTTTAACTAACGCATTGTTTTGCTTTGTTTTATGTTTTAGAAATATGGCAAATTAACATCTTGTACTGGCTGCAGAGCTCAGTGCAGGTTTTTTGACATGACTCAGTGTATAGGACCTAATGGATATATGGAGCCATACTGCTCAACTGCATGCATGAACACACACAAATCACAATATGCAAAATCACAAAGTAAGTGAAAAGGATGATGAATTTTCATCACCGATAAGAGTAGGCACTTTTTTTTTTTGAAGTTTGAACACTGGGGCTGGGTTATTTTGTTTTAAAATTAATCTATGGAGGTGTGACTTTATAGGTTTTTAGACTTACTTTAAAAAAAAAAGAAAAAATGAAAAAGATCATCTGATGTTGAACACTTAGTAAATGGACCTGTGAAGGGTCATTTTCCCCACTGGCCTTTTTGCTTGATTTCTGAAACAGCTTTCAGCTGTCTTAAGGCTTCTGGGGAAAAAATGTTGAGACAGCGTGCTCTGATGTGTCACAGAGAGATAGTGCAGTTTTCATGCATGTGAATTAATATTCTCTTGTCTGTGATGCAACCCCACCCCATTTTATATCCTCAAGCAACAACTGGAAAAGGATAGAGGTAGCTATGATGTATACAGATATTCTCTAGGTAAAATTTTTAATCTGGGTGAAAGGAACTGGTAAATAACTCAAAACGTGTGTTCTTCAATATGCAAAGCAGGCATAGATCTCAATTCAGCGAACTTGAAAATGCTCTAGTGAATTTTGTAGAAGACGGTGCTATTTCATATTTAATGCTGATCTTTAATGGAGTAATTCAGCAAAACCTTTGCAATTTCTTATGTGACTTTTAGAAGCTGACTGGAAAACACAAATCTGATCTTTTTACGTTGAAATGGTGGGAAGAGCTGACCTGTAATCCAGCTTTTTTTTTCGCGCTATTATTTTGTGTTTATTTTGTTTGTAAACTACATTTTTCTTTTAGGTATGGGAATTATTTGCCACTTTTGTAAACGAAACTCTTTACCTCAGTATCAAGCCACAATGCCTGATGGAATACTGTACAACTTTTGCAGTTCCAGTTGTGTAGCTAAATTTCAGGTTAGCTGTTGTGTTAAATCTTTTCCTCCCTAAATATTTGTATACCTGTGTTTGTGTTAAGTATTTGCATATTAAGCTAACTTGCTTGTATATACATGTTTATGAGTTATAATTAACATAGCAGATGCTTCTGGCTCATAACCATTTCTTTGATCAAAGTACTGTTTCATAATGATAACACTAACTGCTATCTTAAGCTTAGAAAATGGGATAATAGCAACCCATTTCTCCTTGATACTGTAAGAATATGCAAAGCAGTATCACTGCTCATCTTATTTTTACCACCCCACCCTCTTTAGGGATGAGCTTTGCTGTGTTGCATTGAAGACCAACAAATTTCATCTCTTGTATACTAAATACAGTAACAAAATTCTCATGTACTAACAAAGGTGTGACATGGGGAATAGTGATTGTCTCTGAAACAACAGGTTAGAGTCTAAGCCATTGGAATGTTTATGGACAAAATGAGATGTTTAAATTATGTCCAGAAACCAGAATGTTGCAAGCCTAATGATAGGTACACTGGACGGCGCTGCTGTGCTTTTTGAAAATGTCATATTTGTAATATGATGTAAGGTTAAAGCATATGTAAAATGTGTTGTAGTGATTAATCTCTAGGTGATCAAAGAACATTTTTGAAGAAAGTGTTTCAATTTTTATGTGAAAACAGTTTTCCTACGTGTACACTGTCTAATTGATAATTGCCTTCTCATGTGTTGTTGAACAGTTACACCCATATAGGGTTTTCCCATTTGTCATTAAACTTGGGTGCTTTCTGTCAACTGGAAATCAAACAAAGCTCTTGATTGCTTCCTTAATATACCCTGGATAGGACCTCCATCATGTAGCCCTGTTCTGTGCTTCCCTCCTAACCCATGTAGTAGATGTCTGTCAGTGGAACCGATTAAACAAAATAGGTGCAGGTTGTTACTATATAATGACACATCTGTAATGCTTCTTGAAAACTCATTTGGTAGCTGTTTTGTTCTGCATGGTCTTATAATTGATTGCAGCCCCGAGAGGTATTGGAACAAAACCTTTCTGCTATTTGAGTGAGAAAAATAGAGCTAGTAAACAACAAATCCAGCCTGGGCCTTCTTGGATTGGCAGATAAGTCAACATTAAGCAACATTACTGAATGTAACTACTAGATCGGTTGATGCTAGATTTCTGATCTGAGATATAGCTGATGCTTCTGTTACAGCTTGTGCTACATGTAGATCAGTCTCTTCGGTGTTGTAGTGGAGTTTAATTGGAGCAGCCATACTGTGAGTTCTGTGTCTGTGGGTTCTCGATAAAGACCAAGAACGGGTAGGTGGTCACTTGCTTCCAGTTAGTTTGCTCAGACATCTCTGTAGGATTCTGACTTTCGGTAGTTTTCGTATATTCACTGCCTAGAAGAAGGAAATATATTTGCCATTAGAGAAGAGTTGATGTATGAGAACAGCTTCTCTGTTCCATTCATTCAGTACTGAGATGGAAAGGACGGTATATCACAATGTGAGCAATGGACTGTAACTGTTCCCTTGAGGCTTTCTTATACCCAAGTGACACATAAAGGATTGAATCTAAATTGAGAAAACAGTTTAATCCATTTGGTCAATTGCAATACTTTCTGCAATGATCTTTTGGAAAAAATGGCTGATTTGCTATGGCGCTCCATATTTTTCACTGTTTACTAATGCAGATAACTTGTTTTAATCTTCTGGGCATTATATTCATCACTTACTCTGCTGATTCTTTTTATACGTTTTTCTTTGTTAGGGGTTACCCTTCTCAGAACAGAATAGCTGGTCTTTCAGTTACTGTGCAAAAAATTTAGCCCTTTTGGTTTACAAATGTGTTGGAATATTTAAATTCCCAATTTGTTTACAGCAGTTTAGGGTTGATTGTCATTTTATGAATAACCCTTTGTTTCTAGCTAACTGTTGTTTCACTGTATTCAAATACTCGAAAGATTCAGTTGAGCTGCTTGTTGTGCAACTTATGTCCATATCTATATTCTCCTTTGTGTGGGCAGCTTGCAAGGGCATTCGTCCTTGTAAGAAAGAGGATAAAAGAGGGAGAATAGCCTGCTTGATGTGATTTTTGTTGGGTAGTTGGTGTTAGAATAGCGTGACTGTATCCTGTCTTCTTTCATGCTCTGTCTTGGAGGATGTTATTGCAGAGTTAAGGACAGAACTGTTCCAAAGTTCTACTGTTTTAAGCCAGTTTTGCCATCGGTACCTTTACTGGATCAGTTGAAGATCTTGCTCTGAACTTGTCGCATAAGGAAAAATAAACTGCTAATTAATTTATTACGAACATGAAGAATGTAGTACAAGTGTCTTCCGAAAGTTAGAAAATGTAGAAGTATCTCAAAGCACAAGCTGTATTGCAAAACATAAGTCTGTGCAAAATTTCAGAAAATTTGTGCTAAAGCTTTGGTGTCTCCCCTCCCACCCCACCCCCAAATTTGTGGATGTATCTGGCGAGTTGTAGGACCAGTATGTATAAGAATTATAAGTACAGTGGTTTTTAGCAGGTTGCTCTCTGGTTGTTCACTAGTCTTGTGTTCTCTTTCACCATCATTATGGTGTCTGTAAGTATTCTGCGTTATATACCTTGCGTCTCTCTTTCTCGCACAGACACACACATATATTTAAAAAAAAAGGAGTATGTTGCAGTGGGAAGTGTGGAGGAAGCTTGGCATGCTTTCTACAGAAATACTTTTCCAAATTTGATCATAATAAAAATAATTGAGGCTTCCATGCTGAGGCTGGAAGGTCTGTGTGTGCATGAGTGTAAGGGGCGTGTATGGTTCCTTCCCCATTTAATTTAGTGCCCTTGATTTTGCTTGTGGAACAGTCCTAGTGGATGACTGTATGTAGAAGATTCCTTGTACGTATTTGCTTCTCTTTTTCATATTGAGAACAACTTGACTCCTTCAAAGTTATTTTTTCTCAGCTAGAGGAAGACTGACCGCAGTCTGGCTGCCTGCTAGCCCTTCCACATACACGTTTATGTTCAGAAGTGTTTCCACAATTTGATTTTGTGTTGCTGTGCACAAAGATAACCCCTCTGTTGCTTATGCTGTGGTGGCAGACAAGAAGCTGTGCTACCACGCTGGTCATCCTGGGAGAGTCCTTGGCTGTGCCTGCCCCCGGTCATTAGCAACTTGGCAGTTTAGAGCAGTTTGAGATGGTTTCATTGAAGGCTGAAAAGGGCTTTACAGTGATTTTTTTGCTTTGCTTCGCACTTCCATGCCCTTGTTGTTCAGGACGGGCTCAAGAAAAGTCAGATTAAACATAACTATTTTTTGATTTAATTGAAGATACTCAAAACAACACTTGTGTGTGTACGTATGTATGTATGATTTCAAAGATATCTTTGATAAAAGCACAACATCGATAAAACCTTGCTGTTCAGGGTGACCTGTGAAAGCTTTTAATGAATTTATGATCTTTTTGCTGCATTATTCTCTGTGTGTAATAATGCTCTAAAATAATTCCTAAAGATATTCTCTATTCTAAGCATCTTGTAAGTTAGAGGCAAAGCAAGATTATGAAAATACTATGTGCATGTTATCTTGACTCATTAAAATATTATACAGAGGTAGTGCTTAAGAGAAACTTTCGGGAGGCATACAAAATCACGTTGTCATTAACTGTTGGTTTTACAGCGATGTTCTGTTTGATTTAGAGCTTTCAGTAATACAAAATCAGTTCTCTGCTGATTTCTGTGGGAAAATACTTAGTTGACCTTAGGAGTTTATGATAAAAAAACATTGTTTTTGTTTTAGAAGCAGTAATACTTTAGATTTTTTTTTATCTGCAGTTAGATGTAAATATTCTTTAAAAGAAGTTTTAATTTCAAACAGTCTAAAACTCCAGAGTTCTTACATCTCTAGCTTTTGTTGTTCAATTACCAGCACCCTCGACTATGTAGGGTCTGAATTTCTACCACAGCAAAAAGTTGGGAAAAGAAATAAAAGAAGCTAACGTTGCCATACAGCTGAAAACAACAAAAACCCATGTTTTACTTTTAACTTGTAGCCTTCGTAATAGGGTCTTTGGTCTCATATTTAAAGGTAATTACAGATATCAGAAAATACAGTTGCTTTTCATGTGATGAGCACTTAACATATTTCATCTTCGGTCCTCCCTCTGTCTTCAGTGTTTCTGTACAGGTTGTCACAACTGCTAGTTCTTTAACATTTCCTTCATTCCTGAACTGGAGGTGGTGGGTATACTTGCTGCTTGATGTCTTTTTGTTTTCAGTCACAACTTGTAGGACCTTCGTTGTGTTTTCATGACCCATATGGCAGCACGGGTTGAGCGTGGTGTTTGCTTTGTGAGGAAGCCTGCAAATGCAGAAATGCAGAGTTTGGACCCTTGTGGCTCCCATGCTAGTACAAGTCTTCAGCTGCGTGTTTAGAGCAGCCACTATCTAGCAAACCTCTCACAACCACAGTGTTGTTTGCTGGATATAGAGGGATAAATATGACAGTACTGTATGTGGGCATCAGACTGTGTTGTTATGGGACAGTGGATAAAGGGGCCATCTTTTCTGCTATGTGTGGCGCTTCGTTCGCAGGTCCTGTCCGTGATTGGGAAATGTGCAACACTCATTAATGTCTGCAAACTCGTATTGATACAGAATTGGTGCATCTGCATAAAATGATCCTGTTTGCATTGCTAGCTAGCACTCAGCTGTGCCGGTCCACTTATGTGAGGGTTTACATCAGTAATCAGTCTCATCACAATTTTTTTTTTTTTTTTTTTAATGTGG
>Ga0065711_1033692_pt1 | contig 24997 bp, 15 predicted proteins | sample Hoacrofraction12_FD_59098 | JGI IMG/M metagenome (GOLD analysis project Ga0065711, IMG submission 59098) | Hoatzin crop microbial communities from Cojedes, Venezuela - Epithelial fraction 12 v2 (version 2) | ecosystem: Host-associated > Birds > Digestive system > Esophagus > Crop | place...
GTTTTTTTGTTTTTTTTTTTTTTTTTTTTTACCCAAAAGTGCCTGATCACCTGAGGCTGAAAATCCTGTTCTTACTTCTGCCTCCTCCTCTTGTTCACCCATGCTGGGTGTCTCCTTGATTCATTATCCTTGGTGGGGGGGCAAGCTACTAATTGCAGTGTCCTGCAAGCATCCATAATTTTGTCCCCTGAAAAGCACTTTCTGGGGGTATTTTAAGCATCATTATACAGTTGGGGATGGGGAAAGCAGTAAGGTGTGTTAGATGAAAGTGGCTTTGTGAACCCCTTGGTGGCTGCGGGTATGTCGGTGGGTGGCTTTCCTCTGCTAGTGGGAGGAAGAGGAGGGGGGAAGGAAGAAGAGCATGGCTTGTTCCAGTCAGTGCATTAACCCATCCCACTGCCTCTGGAGTTGTAGCATCTGGGGTGGGGGCCCTCGGGGGAAAGAAGACACCTGCGGTGGGAATCAGCTTTTAGCTACTAGCCGTTGCCTGACTGTAATATTTTTTTCTTTGACACATTTTTCTCCAGCTCTCTTTTCTGTCAGACCCAGAAAAAATGGTATTTAATCTGCAGATACAGCCCACAGCTGGAATAAATGTATGCATACCTGCACCTTTGATTAGGTTTAGGTATTTGTCGGGGGGAGCAGAAGTGCTTCCGTATTCTTGGATGAGGGTCGTGCATTCTATGCAAAGGGGGAACATAAACTCACAGCTACCTATCGCAGATGTAGCAGCTGGTCTGGTTAGACTTGCTTGTATCCTGAATGATCTGTTGCAGTCACCAAAGGGCTGTTTTATGGTCTGAGAGAGGATGCTGCAGTGTGGCCTGTGACAGCTGGAGCGCAGGGCAGCTGGAGGAATCCCCCACGGCCAAGCTCAGCGGTGGTGGGTGCTGGAAAATACCTGCCCTGACACCCAGCCGGTGTGCGGAGCTACTGGGGCTCCTGCCTTTGTCTTATTAATGCAAAGACTTCAATATCATAAACCAGCATGGACAAATTGATATCCTATATCGAAGAATTCGAAGAGGATCTTTCCTGGAAGAGGTGCTCCCAAATATTCTTATTGATGAAGCTGGAAATAGAAATAGGAATTATTGACTCCCTGTTCAGTCTGCAACCAACAGATTCAAGTGTTGAAAGAAATCAGTTGGGAAGTCAGTGGATGCTTTATGATGTTTTAGTGGTTCATTTCCAACATTTCTAGTCATACTCTTTCAAATCTCAGGCTTCAAAAATACTTGGTTGGCTGCAAACAGTATGGTCTGGTTTTCAAAGCTGCTGAGCCGTTGAAAACATTTTGAAAATCAGAACAGGGTGGATAGGTGCCCAAATCTATACTCAGAAGCCCAGGTTTAAGCATCTGGGTTTGTGAGTTTAATTTCTACCCGAACCTTTAAAAAATAGAAAACAACTACCATGTTGCTCACTGCTTATCATTAATCCAAACAATTTGAAGATACTTAAATTTGTTATAAATCAGTCAGTTAATTCTGTTAATTCGCTTACTTGCAAATTATCAGGCTATAGGAATTTTCTGTATGTTAACACAATAAACTTACTTTGGCACTACAGTTTTCTGAGCAACTCACAGCTAGGCAGCTGTCAGATTTTTTCTTTTTTTCCATTTTTAAGTTTTCTCTGGTTAAATCCAGTTCTTATGCAGTTTCTTCTGTCTCTCTGCTGACTCCTCAGTTTTTAAGGTCCCATCACTTCTGGTGATGGGGTTCAAAAGGTCTTTGGGGAGAGCTGGTTTGCATCCCGAACTCGGGAGCAAGTATTACAGGTCCCAATTTGCAAACAAGGAACTGCTGACACTAATTATTTTTTGTGGCTTTTATATCTCTGGATAGTTACTGCAATCCAATTAAAATCATTGCCTGTTCCTTGCAGGTGGCATGTTTCTTCACCTGGATTTCAGGAGACGTAAACAGCAGCAGCTGGTGGAGAAGACCCTTCTGTGATGGGAAAGTTCACTTTTGAAAATTTACTGTGATATTCACTTTAGTTCCAAAAAAAAAAAAAAGAATTGCAGAGACTACGGAGTGATCACAAGCCTGCAGCGGTAGAGATTTAAGATGGTAAATATTGTAAACCTTCTAGAAACCCTTATATCATGACTGAATTTTAATGACACTAAATGAATGAGGTCTGGAATTATCAACAATTTCTGAGAAAATTGTCAAGAGAAAGCACATCTATGCATGCTGGGACAAAATGTGTTTTAGAAAAAATGTAGTTTTGTTTTTAAAAAAATGTCATCGTCGTCTTTCAAGTGGTTCCCGAGAAAATTATCTGTAAATAACTGTGGGAAATTGACATAATGATTTAAAATCAGACTGGAAAGTTGCACACTACATGTGGGTCCTAACAGTGAAATTAGAAGCAACATATACGCTGAGCTATGAGACAGATATTGCTTTAATGAAAGCCATAACGGTGACGCTGCATGAACTTCATATTTAGCCAGTGACGTTTACACTTTGTGAGAGCCCAGGGGAAGCAATTAGGAGGGCTGCAGAAGGAGGGAATAATTTTACCCATTGGGTTTGTAAGTGGCAGCGCTTTGTACGTGTGTGCGTATGTATGCATATTTGTATGTGCATGAAAGATGCAGAAACTAATGAAATAGAGAGGCTTGGCGGGGACTGTCAAGCCTGTGGTTAGAGGTGGGGAAGGAGCTGTTTCCAAACCCACAAGATTTATTTGTGGAACTGGTGGGTAGATGGGGGAGTGAAGTTAGACTTTAGTCTTCAGGGCTTTCATCTGCTCTAAATTCAGTTGAAAAAATTGCTAATTGTAACAGCAAGCAGGTAAGTTACCCACGTACATCTTACATTCTCTGATTTTTTTTCCTCATTTCTCAGAATGTGACTGGGGAGCAGTAGGTGGAGGAGGCTCCAAATTCATCGCTTGCAGCTTATGGCTTTCCGAATGGCACAGTTCTGCCCAGAGTTAACCTGGCAAACCAGAGCTTTCCTTTTGCGATGGAAAATTCAATGGTGCTAAGCTGGTGTTAAGAGTTGTACAAAAATGGTCCTTGCTCCAGGAGCTTGCAAATACCAGAACTGCAGTGCAACACTAGCTTCTGTGCTCACAGAAATGTTTGGCTGAAGTCTAATCTCAACCTGTGGTCACCCTGGTCTTTGACTAGTGCTTGAACCCCAGATCTTTCATCTCCACTGTTCTTGGGAGGTTAGGATCTGCATTTTTTCATGCCCAGGGCAGATAAAGCTGATGAGGGACAACAACAGCACAGAGCACCAAAATATCAAATCTGAAGAGCCATTTCAGCATCAAGTTCTTAACAATTTTCCATGCTCTCAGAGATGTTTGTAGGGTAATTCTTTTGTCTCCCCAAACAAACCTTCTGCCGCATCTCAGTGCTTACTTGAGTCATCACCATGTTCCGTGTTGGGGACAACACCATGGATATAACGAAGATTTTCTTGTCACCACGCGTTGCATATGTGAACTAGCCTGAACCATCTGAGGTCACCTGTTGGCTGGTGCTGCTGGAGCCAACCTCTACCACAGGCACTGGGAAAGACATCAGAGTAGGGGCCAAACGTCTTGGGAACTTGATTCTGCTGCCCTGAAGTTAATAGCAGTGAAGGGTCCAGGTATCGTTGCTTCTCCTTGCCATCCACCCAGGTACCTACCCTACCTCTGCCAGAAGTTCTTGGCCCATATCGGTTGGCAGTGTGAATACATGGATCAACTGCTGCAGCACAGCAAACCCATCGCCAGGCAGTGCTTTGAGCTAAGATGCCACTGTGACTCTGACGCAGTTATATTTGGGGGAATACGTACGAATTGGAGCTCAAACTTGGCCTGAGCCAAGGGCTGAGAAGATGCCTCAGCCTGAGGAATGCTTTTGACAGAGACGTGTTGCCAACCAACATCTCTTGACTGGAGAAAAAGTTATACCTTTCCCACAGATAGAAAGATTTCACTGAAGTCCATGTCTCTTGATCATGTTTTCAGTTTTAAAACTTGTTTCTAGTCCAGCAATGAGAAGAAAACCCAAAGCTCATTCAAAAGAACTCATTAACGGAAAAAGTCACTTAAATCTCAGCTAATCTCATGACCTCGTCTGTGTGAGTCATGACTTTTTAAAGACTGATGCTGCAGTTAAGGCTGTGTTAGCAATGCTGGGTACTTATCTCTGGGTAGAACGGTGATGGTGGGGAGGGGCTTATGGTGTTACTTTTCCAAGGGCCTGATCGTTTGGCGCTCTAATCTGGGAAGCGGGACTATCTCTGACTGACTCTTATCACCCTTTCAGCGAGGCAGATAGCAGCCAGCGCTACTCAACGTTACCCCCTAGATATCTGGTTTCTGAGTATGTGTTATAAAATGCGGCAGCCGAAACAGTGAAATCTCTCAGCACCGGGCATGGGGAGGTGGCTTTAGCCCCTTCAGCCCCGTATGGAAAGAGCTGGATGGTCTTGTCCTCGTCACCTGCAGCAGAGGCTGCGAGAGCCTTGGTGGCTTTACTCTGTTGCCACTCAGTCACTTCTGGGGATTAAAGGGTGGGGAGGGGATAAACCATGCGATAGGAAATTCCCTAACTTACATTACTTTTGCCAAGTCTGCAGTAGTAAGGGCAACTTTATTATAGTTAGAAAAGAAAAAAAGTCCTTCTCTATCTGTTGCTGTCTTCTCCCTGACAGCTGGTTGAGGCACCAGGAAGGGATTTAACCTTTTACTAACACTTTGCAGCTTTATCCTCTGCACAGGGTTTCAATGTGCTTAGCTTGTGTGGGTAGTTATCATTCCTGTTTTGCAGATGGAAAATAGAGCCATGTGGTCCAGAGGTGCCAACAGCTCCTTGCTGAAAATGCAGTGTCCCTTGGCTCAGGGTGAGCTGGTGGTACAGCGCAGGGTGCAGCCTGGACCGCCCTGCGTTCGTCCAGATTTACCCCTTAGGATGCTCACGTGTGCTGAATTTTGGTGGTAAGTCTGATTAAACAGCGAGCCCTCCCATCCTTAGATGCGCTCTTTATTTTGGTACTGGAAAAGCTGTAAGTTAACTCTTCTTCTAGGGTAAAAATAGGACTTTTCAGGAGATGGGCTGAAGCTTTCCCTGCAGTTTTGGAGAATGCGCTAGGCTCCTTTCCAGCAGAGGTAATCTCCCTTTTGCTCTCATTGGGAATGTGGGGGAAGGAAAAGACAGAGTGGGAAGTATTTGCCGTTTCCTCCAAGTACGATGGAGAGGTTTTAGGGTTGCATGGGGCTCTAATAGCTGCTGTGCCACGGAGCTGGACTTGCTGAGGGTGTGACAAATACATAGAATACATACTGTACACAAGCTCCTGGATCCCTTTAAAAAAGAGTTCATGCTTTAACCTACAAAGATGAAGAAACATCAATAGAGATTTCATTTATTTTTTGCCTGTGGCAGAAAAGTTTGTTTGTAGGCAGTCTTCTGGCTTGAAACAAAACAAAATCCCTCCCCCCCTCCAATGGTTCCAAAATAATTTAGCAAGTTCTTTCCATGCCTTCTGATGGACCCTATGGATTTTCAGACCTATCTGCTTGTGAATGCCCGTTATGTGTAACAGAGTGAAAATGGACTTTGCGGAGGCTGGAAAGCCTGGAGAGCCCTGGGTAGAGCCAGGAGGTTGGGTTGGTGGCAGGAGGGTGCAGAAGGCTTCACTTGCTCATCACGACGTGTGATGCGTGGCACACTGACTCGTGTTACTGGGAAGCACTGGTGGCTTCATTTGATCACCCACAAATCTGTCCCAGTGCAAACTGGCCTGTTAACCAGGAACCCCCTGTTTTGTGTGTGTGTATGCAATGGGGAGCAGAGAGATAAAGCAAGTAATATTGAATCACAGCAGCCAAGAAAGATCAAAGATTGGCAATTTTCTTCACACAAAAGGGTAGATGATGCTGAACTCTTTCTAGACTGATTCCAGCTGAACACAAAGCATTTTAACCTCTTAATCCTTGCTTCTGAGTTATAGCTCAGACGTCAGGGCTTTGTGGCTTTTTGGAGATTCTCTGCTGTGTGTGACCCTAGTCCCAAGCCAATAGCAAGGTGGTCCTGACTGTTGAGTGGTGTGTGTTGCATGTTGAGTGTGGTGTTAATCTTGCAAGCTTTTTGTTTTTTTACTTCCCTTACTGACCGTGAGGGGAATTCATGGGAATGCTTACTGAGAAAGAAGGAAACCTAAAGTGACCATGGGTGTAATATCTCATTTCCCACTTTGGTTTGTGGAAGCTGAACCCAAGCTACACCTCACCTTTCCAAGGAGACCTCTAACCTTCCTGTACTGCCTTCAAGGACGCTGTTCCTAGGGTCTCTATCATCTTCCCACCTAAGCCATTCCCTTATCTTCTCACCAAATGCTGAAAGGTTCCTCTGTGCTTCCCAATGGACTGTCATGACCATGAATCTGTGTATATTGGTTGTAGATATGAATGCACTATTTCATTTTGAGACTTGTTTGTATTACTTTTGGTTTACATATTTGGGCTTGACATAAAACTCAGCGGAAAGACTGTTAGCCAAGGCCATTTCTGCATTCACTGCAGATGAGCGTGGTGCTCCAGGGAACCAGTTTTATTCCAGGCTTTGCCAGTGATTCATTTCTGGATGCTGTTTGCATGATTCCCTCTGGGCCTCAGTTTCCTGTTCTGTAAAATGTAGATAATACCCTTTTATGGCACAGGGCTACTTTGAAGCCATCGCAAAATACTCTGATGTGTTTGGATGAAAGTTTCTATAAAGCAGATTTTAAAAAGCGTGCAGCTCTCATTGAGGGGCTTGTATGAAGTGATTGGGACTCCAGAATTACTCCCCAGGATGAATGTGTCTGTGTCAGACAATGCTGGACACTGAAACAATATTCGTGTAACTTTTCTAAAAGCATCCACTGTTGGTGCCCATGGCAGGGTTTGCTGCTATTCATTCCTTTTGTTTATTTTATGTAAATCCTTTTTTTCTTCTCATTGAAAACACAAACAAAAAAAACCAGGGATGACAAAAAATAAAGAATTTTGCTCTGTAAGCACCATAAAATTGATTCATCCCGAAGAAGTTTTTAACAGCGCCAACCCTCTGCTTCTCTGTCTAATTCTAAAAGAAACTCTCTTCTTTCTCCTGACTGTCATATTATGGGGCAAAAACCCCTGAAAGCAGAAATGAAAGAGATGCAGAATTTTTGTCTCCTTGCTTTTCTCACTCGGGTCCCTTTATGTGCGCTCTCCCCCTCCTCCTCCCTCCCTCCCGCTCTGCCTCAGTTCCCATTGAAATGTCAAATGCAGCAGTTGTCTGCAAGTGAAAGAGGGGCTCCCTGGTGGGAACAGGCTGCCCTTCTAACCTGAAGGCCTCGGCTCTTCTCTTCTCCCCTTTTTGGTGTTTCCCATCCCACTTTCTCAGCAGATGTTGTGTGGGGCAGCACAGGAATGAGTTTCTTTTCACCTGGCCATGTGAATGGGCTGGCACAGAAATGCTGGATTATTCTCTCAGACTCTGGCAACAGCTTACACAGAAAGAGATTGTTTCTAAGAGCTGTCTTTTTTCTTTCTTTTTTTTTTTTTTTTTTAGAAGAAGATAGGGAGGAAGAAAAAAAGCAGAGAAAGATGCTGGCTGTATTTTAAGCTTCCTACTTGGGTGCCAAAGGAGTCCTTAGAGTTTTGTTGCTGCTACTTTTGTTCCTTTTATAGTTTCAATTCAAGCCCCAGGCTTTCAGCTCCCCTTTGTCTTAGCCCTGCTTTTCCCAAGCAGTTGACATGAGAATCTCGTTTCAGGGAGATGGTGGAGGTTCATCCAGGAGCGTTGCCTGGTTTAGTCCAGGGCTGTAGTTTTTGACTCCTTCAGCAGCTGGGTGGTGGAAGTTTGCAGGACAGTGACATTTCACATGCTCCTGCAGGGAAAATCTTTAGTTTCAAAAGAGTTCTGCCTGAAAATATGTGACACTGGGGTGCAAAAATGCTCAAACTCTAACCTAATGTTGAATTTTGTCACTCTGTTATTTGAGATAGGAGAAGCAATTAAAAGTGGAAGAAGTCGAGGGTGCGTGACTCTTCACTCTTTCTGCCATTTTTGGCTCCCTGAATATCTGACCTAATGTGGCGGGTTGTCCCCATTGTCCCCTGTCACCTGCTTGCTCTCCCTTATCAAGACCTTGGGCTTCTAGGGTTGGTCAACTGAACTGCACTGGAGAGGTACCTGGAAGAGATATTCCCCTCCCCTGCCTGCACTGATGTCCTCATTTGGCACCTCCAGAACAATGTCACTTATCGAGTCCACTTTTGGCCATATCTGTGTGCTCTGCACCCAACTCATTGCATTGAGTCTTGGTCTATATTGGAAAGCAAATTATGTACCTGGGATAGTGGATCGTTTGTCCCCCGATGAGAGAAATGCACATGCTGCTGATCCTGAAAAATGGAGTTGTCATTTATTTAATGAGTAAATAATGAGCTATTCTGAAATACTGTAGGGATATTATGCCAGTGGTTCTCTTTGGGTATTTATACACATTTTAACTCCAGTTGTTTTTTTGTTGTGTGTGCGTGTGGTTTTTTAAAAATCTGAAGTTTATTTTTGCAGTGGTGCTTGGAAAGCTGTAAATGATCCACAAGGAATTAACAGACAAAAGTCCCTGGCTCTGCTCCACCCTATTGAAGTTGATGGCAAAACTCCCATTGACTTCAGTGGAAGTAACAACTAGGGCCTGTGAGAGTAAACAATAAATCAGTTTTATAATCAGAATATCTTTCTAAGTCCTGTTCTTAGTGCTTTTTGTGACTGAGGTGTTAGGTGGGCATACGATGATGAAGGATGTAAACAAATCACAAGCAGCTTCTTGGGTGAAATACAGCCTTGTGAAGGTGAAATTTCTAAATTTGAAAGCTCTGGGTTTGGCTTTACCTTTCAAGCAATATTTTGGAAACCTGCATTCAAATTCTGTTAAGAACAATATGCGAAATATGTCTGAGAGGTTGAATGGACTCTCCACCCATTGTGTAGCCAGCAAGTGTATGAGAAGATTTTTTTTTCCCTTTCCAGTTTTTAGAGAGGTGGGACTGGAGGAGGCAGCAAGTTGAACCTCCTTTCTGGACAAGTGGACATGTCACAAATCCCATTCAAAAATTAACCAAGAGGAGATGGTTCCTCTCCACTCAGAAATCCTGCACGTGTGGTACTTGTGATTAGAAGTTTGCAGATGCATTTTTTCCTGTGTCTATTCTGGCACATCAATCAGTATTAAAAATATTCTGTCAAATAATAAGATGGTATAAATAACTCAGAGGTATATTTCTTATTTAGTCTGTTCTGTCAGTGAACTCCAAATGATTTAATCAAGGAAACAAATATAATTATCTTACACCCTGCATAGGGGAACCCAAGTCTCTATAGCATGGCCAAATATGCTAGGATAGGGTTCAGCCCTTTTGTAAGTCCTAGTCTAGCATCTTATCCCCTGCCTTTTAAAAGCTTTATCCCTAAAACTTGTGTTGAACTAAGGGCTCTGTATTGTAAAGTTTTCCTATTGATTCCTTCCCTGGAGTTTTTGCCTTTTGGAGGAGATGGGGCATTGCTAATTGCTTCAGCTGTTCTTGACTGTTACAGGGCACTTGAGCAGAACTTCGTAGCCTGAGTGTTTGTGCTTTGTAAAATAACCCTTTGGCCTTACAGAATGGAAGGATTAACAAGTTTAGCTTTCTTGATGTGTTTTGAATTATTTTGTATGTGGTATTCATCTGGGGCACAACATAGCTGAAGGTAAGGCAAGGTTGTCACTAGATTATCTGAAGATGAGTGCCATGGAAATAGAGAACTATTGTTGCTCTTCAAGCAATGACACTGTCTGAAATAAAAGACATCTGAGTAGGAAATAGCAGGCTGCTTCCAGGGAGCACCCATGGTGTACCTCCGATTGCCATGAATGCTGGCCCTGCTAGGCAACGAGTAAAGGGAGCCGCAGGCAGCTGTAAGCCAGGCCAAAAAGAGAAAAAGAAAGACAGACCAACCCTGAGAAAAAGGGGTACGTTCTTCCTAATCGTGCTTTGGACTGGAAGTCTTTATATTCTTGTCTTTTATTGCATTTTTCCCCTTCCTTTTCGCACCCCAGCAACAGCCACTGGGTCTCAGTGCTGAAGAGCGTTGGGTGGCCATATCGCACCCCTCCTGCTCTGCCTGACCTTGGGGTGGGTTTGGGGCTGGTGGTAGGAGAGCTGCAGCTTATCTGGAGGGCGGCTGTGCCATGCGGCCATGTGAGCTGGGTCAGACTGCAGAGTTGGCCGTGACCCTTGGGAAGGGAAGGTGAACCCCACCATCTGCTGAAGGACGCAGAGTCTGACTCTGGATGTTGGCAGAGCTGCGGTTTCATCTAGTGATAAACATCCAGCAGTAATGGACAAGACTTTCGGAAATGGCTGGTGGCTGACATCATGTTCAAAGTGTTTCCAGTCTTTAACAGATATCTCTGAACAGTACTTTGAAGAAGGCAGTGGTGGACAGAACGAGGTGAAATAGCTTGCCCATGGCTAGATGAGAAGTCAGTGGCAGAGGGGAGAATTAAATGTGACTGTCCCCTGCCCAGGCAATCACCCTCACTTCTGGGCCATCTTCCGTCTCACTGCCCTGTGCAAGTAGACTAAACCTCAGTTAAAATCACAGTGTGAGGGGTGACAAAAAGGGTGGGTTGCTCAGGGGAGAGAGAAATGGCTTTGGGTAAGAGCTGAGGGGAGCTGGAGGAGCACAGGGCAGCAGGGCAAGAGTGGTGGCAGGCCCAGCTGAAACTGCTCAGAGGTCATGAGGAACTGGGGACCAGGAGCTGTCTGGGCAGGGAGAGAAGCTCCCCATGGTGAAGGTCTCACCTCTCAGACACATTTCTTGCTGTCTGTTCTGTCTTTCATGTTTCTCTGGGCTGTGTTCCTTTATTCTAAGACGTGGATTGGCAACAAATCAGTTCTGAAAAATGTCAAAATTTGTGATTTAATTAATCATAATTTATCATATATGCCTCCCATCTTTAAATATTTGAGCGGTGTCACTGGAGCAGTGATACCCTCCGGAGATCAGGAGGTGTTGGCAGTAACCTGAGGCCCCTCCTGCCTTTAGCAGAGGCTGGGGGCTGCAGTGCAGGGCAGGCTGCTAGCATAGCCAGCTGTAGCTCAGGAACCAGCCTCAAGAGGGAGAGAAGGCTTTCTCACAGGCTTTTACGACCAATGTTCAAAGAGAAATGCCTTTAGAGAAGAAAAGGCTGGGCTTTCTCGCTGTCCAAAACTCAGTCCTGCAAATCTGTTTGTTGGCTTTGTTGTTCTTGATGCTCTTTTTCTGCTTGATCTTTCCCTTAAGTCCTGCTGGTGACTGGGGACTTTCTAAACCTGGGGACCATAAAGTTTAGCCTGGGATGAAAAGTCTCACCTAAACGGACGCAGGTCTGCACCTTTTCTCCTCAGTCAGAGATGTATCATCCCTGTGTGTGACAGGACAAATAGACTGGAAAGGAGAGGAACAAACTGATTAGTTCCCTTGAACTGAAGGATGCCCTGTCACTGTTTGGTTAATCACTGGACAAGGCTAGCACAATTGGACAAATGACCAATATAATAAATAACAAATGGAAAACGCTCTACTTCCAGCAAAGGAGCTGGCTATTTAAAGGCAGCAAGAGGTTTGCAGCACCAGCCCTAGCAACAAGGACAAAAGTTATCCCAAACACGTAAATGAAGCAGAGCTCCAAAAGCGTGAGGTCAAGCCGCCATGAACCCACTGTATCGTGCTATTAATAGGAAGAGGGCCTCTGTTAACCACTTAAAGGATGATGCAAAAGCCTCAGAAGAAATTTGTGGTGCACGTAAAGAAGCAGCATGTTTCACCATATCTAATTGCCAGTATAATTATTTTCTGCTATGCAAATTACCAGGAGCAAATTCACTGCAGTACATTTATGTGTATTTAATTATCATCAAGAGCTGGAGTTGAGGGACTAGATTTAATATGTTCATAATGAAATAGCCAGAATTTGTGTGTGTGTTTGCAGAGAACTGGTTATTTTACCACAGCTGGATTTGTTTATTTTAAATAAATCATTATGGCAGATACAGTTTCTGCATGTTTGCCCGTTTGCCAATTTATCGTAAAAATTGTGGTTTCGTTTATATGGGTGGTTTCTATCGAACACACATCACCCCTCTTGCTTGCAAGCCGCATGCTTTTGTGTATTTTAAGGAGGTGCTCAATGCAAAGAAAAGACATTAGTTCATGTGTAAATCAAGAGTAGTGGAGTAGGAGGAATTGGGATGACCTGGATGGGTTAAGGTTTTGTTAATGGGCCATGGGTCTTCATACTTGTAGTCTGAAAACTTGAATTCTAACTTCACCTATTTGTAAGCCAAAGCTGTTATTGTTTGGTTATTTGGTGGCATGCATAAGACAAACTAGTATTTTTTGGCTTCTAGTAAATATTTTATATTTTCTTATCGTAACAAGAAACAGCAGAAGTGGGTGTGGGATGCAGGATTACCACTTCTGATCCTGAGATGGTTCTTCCCCTGTTAAGTTTCAGACTTTCTGGACCAGAGCTTTACTGAAGTTATTTGATATAAATTCATAACTCAAGTTATCAGAAAATATTGACATTGGAAAGAAATATTTTTGCCACTTAAACTTTGTGTTTTGGTCGTTGTCTGTTAACAGAGCTCTTGGAATGAAAGATCTGAAAGTCGACAGTGTAGATGGCAGTTCATCCAAGAAAAATCACGTTAGGTAGTCCCTAGGAGTGGTGTGTGTGACCTGATCCTTTTGAAAACTGGGGATCTGCAGCTCTGGAGATGCTGCTCCACGTCAGTCCAAGCTCCAGTCAGGAAAGCTGCCAAAGGACAGATTTATTTCCTGGCTCTCAGGCCTTGTAGCTTTGCTTACCTTGACCTGGAAGCAGCAACCTGGATGCAGTTGGCTTCTGCTTAACACTCAAATGTTTGAAAAAATAAGGAGGGCGGCTCCCAAGCTGGACGGTTTGCTGCGTGCCATGCTGGTGTCAGGTGAAAATGCAGTTGCAATGCAATTAGAAACATAGACCATTGCCAAGCCTTGCTTTGTGTTTGTTTCCTCTTGTGGGTTTTAACTCAAGTTTCAAAACACAATAAACCAGGGGTAATGAAGGGTCATGAAGGTACCGTGCTGTGTCACAAGTTGTGGGATGGGGCCAGCTTCTGGTGACATTTCCACGAGGGTGCCCACAGGACCCTTATTCGCAGTGTCCCTGAGCTGGTTTGTGTATAATTGATGGGTACCCTGAGGTTCTGCCTCCCCCTCCTCCCCAGGACGTCCTTTTCTGTGTTAGTTTATTTTTTAAATAATTAACAGACTTTGTGACTGCCTGTCTATCTGTCCCCCTGGAATTCCTCTCCAGCTGCTGTCATCCCTTCCTCTTGTCCCCAACGCGCTTTTTCCTTTCACTGTGTCTTAAAGGGGTGTCTTTTGTTTTTAACTTCACTGTGCAATGAAATCACCAAGCACTTTTTGAATGGGATGCCCTTTGCTACTCCCCGGTATCCCTTCCTTTCCCTCCCAGATATACAGGGGCAACCTCCTGCTCCTGACAAAGAAATGGATTTTGGTCTAAATAATTCACTACAGGGTAACTCTTGTCTGATGGGTGCCTTCTCTGTCTCCAAACTGCCGTTATAAATTGCTGGTCCCTGTAGTGTGAAGGGGTGGGTTCAGCTGAGGGTGGACAGGGAACTCTGTTCCCACCACATTCGTCCCCTTCTGCGTACCCTCTTTGTGGCCAGTGGTGACCACAGCTCGGTGGGGTCTGACCCATGCGTGGGTTGATATGGCTGGCGTGGACATGAGGTTATCAGACCAACCTTGCACACATCTTCTGCAGCTGTTGGTAGCAAGCACAAGAGGCTGTTCCCTCTCTCTTCCCAGTGAATCCACCGTGCTGTGATGCTAGCAATGGTATGAGCAGCACCATTGCTCTTACCGTTGCTTCTTTACAAGCAGTAGAGAAGCTGTAGCACATCTTCATGCCACTGGGAAAATGAGCTATTGAAGGTGCTGGCTTCCCTTCAGCTGCCACATTCACCTCTGTACCCAGAGGAAAGTCCTACTGACAGAAGAAGAGAAGCCCCAAAGCGCAGTAGAGCTGCTGGAGATATTTGCTCCATGTTTTGGGCTTTGTAGAAGTGGTCAGCAGCAAGGGTGGGTACTGTGGCCCTGGTGGAAATGGTGATTCTGTGTAAAAGCCCAGGATTCCAGGCAAGTGCTGGTTTCTGAGCACGTATTTGGGAGTAAGAAGTGCTAAGATTATACTTGTTGAACCTGGACCTCCTCTTGTTGTCAGCAGAAGACTTTGTCAGATTGTTCCTCTTCTACCACATATGAAGACCATCTACCTATTTTAATAATTTTATAAATAACCTTGCTTCCCATCTTGTCTAGGCTCGCTGCTTTTCAGATCCACGTTTTAATTGACACACAGCTTGTGGCGTGGCTGGAGGCTATGCCAATAATGCACATATTCATGGCATGGCAGGCGGACAGGCCCCCTCCCTCAGACACCAGCATTCAAAGCAAACATCAGACAAGCAGCTGGCTTTGATGTGGGTCCTGGGTTTGCAGCCTCAAAAGAGGAATCTTGGGAGCCCCCGTTTGCACTGTTCCTTGTGCCAGACATTGCAGCAATGTCATAACAGCCAAGCAACTGTGTCCTGAGCATGGTGGAAGGAATATTTTGCAGATCCTCAGCAGACATGGTTGTGCTGGAGAGTAATCAAGAGCAGCCTGGCCTTTGTAGGGATGGGTGCTGTGAAAATAATAAGAATCATGGACGAGGAGTGGCGTGGGTGGGTGATAGGGCTGCTGTTTGACCATGAGGCACTTGTCAGAGGACGTTAGCCCGGCAATTAGGAGAAGCTGAAGAGGAGGGAAGGGAAGACAGCAAGAGAAATGCTGCAGCAGGGAGGGCTTTGTGTCAGCGTACAAAGCTTTTTTTCTCAGCAGGACTGCTGGGATTTGCTCAGGTCTCCTCCCAGATAAATTAACTCAGTACAACACCTGCTCCTTTAATATGGCCAGGCAAAGTCCACTGCAGACCTGGCCTTTCTTTCTTTTTCTTTTCTTTTTTTCTTCCTTTTTTTTTTTTAAATGACACGGAAGCAGCCTGTGAACTCCCTTCTTCTGTTTTCTTCCCCCCTAAGCCACCCTTTCTCACGGAGGGTGAGATTGTTTCGCCTGTAAGAACGACTGGAAAAAAAACAAAACAGTTGAAAGATTTAGAACAAAACCCCACCAAAAAAAAACCCCAAGCTGGCAAGAGGAGAAGAGTATGTAATTGCTATTCCTTATGCAGCCCACTAAAGCTGCATGTTTTAACCATCTGAGGACAGCAGGGAATTTTCTCTTCCAAGAGAGTCAAATGTGGGGCTTGCATTTTCTTTCTTTTTAGGAGGGGTGCGGGGAGAAAGAGGTGGACTTCATTTTCCTTGGGATTAGCTAAAGCTCCTTCCACTTTTATGTTGGCAACACGAGGTTTCATCAGACCTCTCATCCTGCGCTGAATAAAAATATAACATTACCGTCAAACTGCGAAAAACAGGGCTTGAACTTAACTGGATTAAAGCGTATTTGAGACATCATTTTTCACTTAACGGAGTGATGGTGTGGGGGGCTGCTGCTGCAGTGCCCAAATCGCCCCATGTCTATGCCAGGGCATAAGGGGTGTCCTGTTCTCTGCTGCTGACTGGAGAACGTTGGGCTGAATTTTCTTCCAGGATATTTGCCTTGATGCTCAGAAGTCCCATTGCTGTGATTTTGTGGATTTATTCTTTGCAATGCACCATTGGCAGCCGGCTCGCTAATCAGTAGGGTACATCTCATATTCATGGAGATGTATGCATGAGCTTTAATTGCAAATAAATACGCTGAGCCACATTTGCTTATAGTTTGGCATTTGTCTTTCCCATATGAATAAACATCCCTGGCTGCTCGTCTTTATCCTACATGCACTCTGACAGCACTTACGCAGCTTGTTTGCCACCATTGGCTCTTGGTTTGCTCTTTGGACACTTTTCTTGCCAGATTTTTCAGGCTTTTCCCCTCTCCTAGCAGGAGCAAGCTTTTTTCTGATCTCCAGTGACAGTCCAATGTATTGTGGATTTAATGGTGTATTTTACAACGGAGGAGAGGTCTGGGAGAATCCACTCGTGCCATGTTGTGCGCTGTGCCTCCCAACTCGATGAGTTCCTGCGTACTTGGATGTATCCCCATATGTCCAGTAATGAGCATGGGCTAATTGCTAGGCAGATAGAAAAATAGATAGGTAATTTGTAGCTATTTAATTTTACATTAAGCAGAGGGATGTAGGGGCAGAGGCTAATGTTGTTGGCATTTCTTTTCAGGGTTGTTAACCAGATATGCTGCCTCTGGGGCATAACAATGCCTCCCTCGGTAGAGCTCTCTAATACTTTTATTACATTCTTATTAATTTAGCAATGGCCTAAAGTCTGTGAGGCACCTTCCCAGGCATGATCCCTGCCCTGAGGACCTTACAGACTAATTCCAAAGCATGATACAACCAGGGATTACTCAGTGAGGGCAAGGGCCTAATGGAGTAAGAAATGGTTTGTATTAGATAAATGGATAAGAATGAATCAGTGGAAGAGTTAATCACGTCCTTCCTTGCAGGCATGCAGGGATGAGCGGCTCCTTAGGAGGTCTGCGGTGTGGCTCGTCGGCTTAGCAAGGGCTTTCCAAGCAGGTAGCATGGACAAAGGTTGTCTCTCGGCTCCGTTTTGCACCAGCTCCACGTGGATGGCTGCCCTGGGAAAAGATGTGCTCCAAGTGCAAAGAAGCTACTGGAGTAAACGGTCTGGTCAGCCAAAGTGTTGGCTGTAACCTCCAAAAGAGGACAGGTCCTGTCCCTCCAGGGATGCAGACACCTCTCCCTTCATCACCCCTCTTAGCCTGTGCTGCGAAGAGGACTAGGGGAGGTTTTAAATTTGGAGTGAAATTGAAAAGCTGTGTCTTTTTGCCATGGATTTCAGTTCTCAGGAAGCCACAAACTGACAGTTCCAAACAAAAGAGCTATCCAGGAGGCTGGGGAAAGGGCCAGAGAGGAGTGGGGGCTGGAAAAGGGCTTCTGCTCAGGGGTGGCCGAAGGGCCCCCCCGTGCCTCCCAGCACCTGTCCCCCTCGTTTGAGGGCTGGAAGCTGCCCATCACGGCCAGCAGCTCGCGGGACAGATGGGTCTGCAACAGCTGAGGGAGCTCAGGGCAGGAGGGATGAAAGCGAGACGGCGAGCCCTCCCCTCGGTGCCTCGGCAGCGCAGGCTGGTGTGAGCCGGTGGGGAACATTTGGTGTCCATGTGGCATCTGGCAGCAGAGTTTGCTTCTCTGGCATTTCCTTTGGTGAAAGGAAGAGCAAAGCAATTTGCTTCCAAGCAGCTGCTCTGCTCTGCTGGGAGGGAACAGCATCATCCTTCTCCCTGCCCCAGCCCTTCGGCAGGGTGCTACAGCACAGCCCCTAAACTAACATCCCCAGGCAAACATCCTTTGCCCTCATTTACTGTCTCTTTTTTTTACTACTGAGAAAAGAAAAACTCTCTGCATCACTTACTTTAAAAACTAGTTGCTGTGGCAACTGGACGCAGGGTTTAAAGTGGCTGGCTCTGTCTTCTTGACATCATTGTTTGACTTTCAGTTGCTGGAGCAACAGATCGCTGTGAAGAACCAGTAAGGTCGAGGTTTCTTTTTCTTTCTTCCTCCACGTTGCTTTTCTTTGGGGCCTGAGAGCACTAGCGATGGTTTGCTTTTCACTGAAGACACATACTGCTAACATATGATGGGAAGATGTCAGGCAGTATTAGAAGAAATGGAGGTTAGGTCAAAGGCTCGTTACAATAGCAGAATTCCTACAAAACTGGAAAAAAAAAAAAGGGAGAGAGGATGAATGAGCCATTATATTTCCCAAGATCAGAGGGATAGAGAGGACGTGGTTCCTGCACACTTAGTGTTAGGTTTTTACCATATGATGTTATTCTGTTGGTTGTTCTGAACCCCAAGTTTTTCCAAAGCAGAGACATAGCTGTGGTGATAAGCAGAGAATGTAAAATGCCATCAGATATAACTATATAAGTCATTACTATAATGTAGCTCCGTCATTTCCTCCTAATGAAATATCACGCTTATAGCTTCCTTCCAAAAAGTTTTTCTTTCTGTCAGTGTTGTCTCTGGCCCCAGAAGAGCTGTTTAACCCATCCGAGACTGCTTTCCTCTGCAGTGGGATATGGGACAGCTATTTACCCAATTAGTGCTTTCTAAAGGTTACACTTCCTCCACGCGGATTGTCCAGGGCTATGGCTGTAGCCACAAGGGTGGTGGGAGGGTGCTCCCAGTCAGATGCACCAATGTCACCATGTGCCAGGAGTGCAAAAGGATCGTGTCCCCGCTGGGACAAAGCTATCCCGAAGCTGATGCACTGAGACTTCAGTAAGCAGAATATCGTTCTTTATGGAAACCCTCATAGCTAAGAATATTCTGATCTTTTTTCCTAGACTGAGATTTGCTCCATTGGTTTTATGCATTGTGGTGACTGAGAGCATCTCGGTCCTGGCCAGCCTCTTTGGGTGAACAAGCGCAGTGATCCTGCACGGGGCTCTTTGCGAGCTGGCTTTCCTCTGGGGCTAGTGTTCGCAGAGCTTGAGGTGACAACAGCTACTAGGTTTTAAGCTGACGCTGAATTCGCAGTTCTCTGGGTTTGAGTTTTGAATTTCTCCCTGGTGTGAGGCCGGCCAGGTGTGGGGTAAAGGCCAGAAGAAGGGGGAGGTTGGAGGTAGGATGGTGCATACAGTGGAACACAGTTTTGGCCTTTTGCACTGAGTTAGTAATAAATGAAATGTCAAAGTAAGGGCTGTTTTTTGGCAAATGCTTTATGCTTAAAACCTAAATGATAAACTATTGCTCTTTAAGGAGGCTAAACATGTGCTTGATTCCCTGATAAAATATCCGTATGATTTCAGTTTGTATAGGTAAATCAGTAGTGGCCTAAGTGGTGCTGTTGGATGGAATAGGATAAATGAAATGTAAAATGCAGTCTTTAACAAAAATGCAACTGGAAGATAAAAGTGAATTTTGAAAACAAAATTAGAGAAACAGTTAAAAAAAAAAAAGTCATTTGTTGGTGTCAAGGTAAAGAAAACTGTCAGTACAAGGTACTTAAAAAGCTGAGCTGTTCTTGTTCTGAGAATTCCTGCTAATGTGTCTGACTGTCCAGCTCATTCCAGGTTTATATACATATAGAAGTGCAAACGTTTTTACAGTGAAGCTATGGTTTCAGCATTACACCCTCATTGCCCGCAAAATACACAGAATTCAAATTAACAAATATACATTCCTCAAAGTCTACACAATGTCAGCCACAAATATGCATGCAAGAATGCTGGTTGCTAGAGTTTGGAGTTAGCTATTAGTGAACATTTGTATGGTGTTCATATAATTTGTTCTTAAATGCCACACATGTACCACATGGTTCAGATGTGGTTTGGGGAGCTATAAAATGGGATTTCAAACTGGTTCTGTCCCTACCCTTAAACCCATAGCTCAATTAGAGCTCAGACGTATTTCAGCTATAGGGCTGGCGTCCTGAGTCTGGGATATTGTGAGTAGCTGGGTTTTGTGGAGGCTAAAAAGCATGGAGGCAGCTGCTTATTAGTGAATTTGTGCACGTGCCAGTCTGCAGCGAGATGTACTTGAAATAACCTATCCTAGATGCCTCTATGAGGATGATGGCCCTGATGATTTAGCTATTTCAGTTCCAGCTTGAATTATTCATGTATTTGAAAACACTCATTAATTATTTGTGTTTTCGCTAAATATATAATTTAAAAACCCAAATCCTTCCGATGAAATATCAAAAAGTTTATTTATTTCTCTTTGCTGCTCTGAGACGCTGCCCCCGCCCTGGAACAGCCCTTCAGCCCTAGGCTCATGGGGAGACGCAGTGACAGGGCACAACGATATCTCAGGCATCAGCATCCCTGCCTTAACCTGTGCCAACAGGGCATCAGTCCCTAATTCAGCAAGAGAAAGGAAGACTCTTATAAAACTTAGATCTAATCCTGATATCTTTTCTTGACTTTTGGGTACTGGGTTTTTGAGAATCTTGCACACATGGGTTTAGGATTTAGTGCTTTCACAAGCTGACGCATCTGGATTTAAGGTGCCCAGAAGTGGATCAAAAGAGCTTGGTTCCTGCAATATAAAGTCCTCATCTGGTAAAAATTCACAAGCTGGTTCAAATGCATTCAACTGTTTTGCTGACAGAACTTCATCCTGGCAACCTTTATGCCAAGTCCAGTACTGTCTGTCATCTTCAGGCTGACATAATGTGGCCAGCAAACTAAAAACCGGAGCACATCACATCATGTGCTTGGGCTAATTCAACAAAAATGTGTTTGTGCTTGATCCAGATCAAATCTGTCCTGCCACAAAATCTGAGAGTACAACAGATGTGATATTAATAGATGTGGAACCATAGCCTAAGCCTCTCCCCTTCCCCAAACATCTGCAGCGGAGGGGGGACGGCAGCGCTGGGAGAAGGCATCCTGTAGGGACAGCAGTTCTGCTCTCGTTTGACTGTGTGAACTTCCCAGTGCTTATGTTAATTTTAAAGAAAGTACTTTGGCATAACTGACATGAAATCTGGTCCCTTCACCTCAAGGGATTACTTTCTTCCAGGGAAGTCTGAGTAGCTGCAAGCTAATGAAGCGTCTTAACACACGATGTAGTTTTTCTCTTTTTTTATACCTCGCAACTCTTGCATTGCAGAAGAACTGCTTTATCTAGCTGTTGTATTAATGGTTTTTTAAACACTTTGGGCTTCGGATTGTCTGAAAGATCTGGCTGGCCAAGAGGTCTTGATTTCACCTGGATGTGATATTGCCTTGAACTTCACAGTGGCACCGCCGAGCCAGGTTAAAAATCGTCCCATCCATATCCTTCCTTCTGCAAGATTAAGACCAGTGCCTTTTCCTGTTAAAAAAAAATTTGCCTCATAGTTTTCCATCTTCTTCCCTGGTCCTTTTTCTCTTGTATTGACTCTACATTCTGCTAGAAACCTTTCACTTTGGTGGCTTCTGTCGTAAGAATTTAGATCCCCCCCCTGGTTAGTTGATTAATGTGCTTTCATTTTGTCTAAAGTACCAACCGCTTCTGCTGACTGCTTGGGTTGTGTGTGTGTGTGTGTGAGCAAGTGTGTGCACTCAACAAAAGCCTTTTCTCTCTTCATCTCGATATTCTGGGACTGAGGCCAAGTTGTGATTGTAATAATGTAATCTCTTCTGAATACTTGAAGTGATGGGAAAAAACGAGATTTTGAAAATGAAATAGATTAATCTATACAGCTGGAGGGGGGAAATCATGCATTTTAATTAGCTCTTGAGAGTAATTTTCCTTAAAGTAGTACAAGCCAGGTGTGCAAAAGTATTCTCCTGCTTTGAGAGTCTTGTCTCTCCTTCTGGAGTCCTTGGAAAAGATAGTGACAAGTGACAAGTTCATTCGGGATGCTTCTGCTGAAGAGAGTGAACATACAGCAACTTGAGGGGACCTGATTTTTCAGAGCGTGCACTTATGGCACTATCTGAAAATCAAACTCTTCTTCCCCTAAAAAAGCCTCAAAAATCGAGCAGCTCCTTACTTCAGCATGCAGGAGGGCTCTGCTTCTTTATGTGCTTGTGCACACGGGGGAACGGTGATTTATCACCTTATTTTATTTAACTTTCGTTCAGGATGAGATCATTCCCTAAAAGGTGTTCGCTGTTTATTACCTTGCTGACTGGGGCTGCTAGCCATTCTGCACGCAGGGGAGCAGAGAAGGAGGATAACATACGCCTTTCACTGGGCAGGGGCACAGGGATTGTACTGGAAGAGGAAGGCTGACTTGCTGTATCTCACCGTACGCCTGCTCCTACTCTGCCTCCTTATGAACGGAAAATCCCTTGCCCACGGCATGGTGGTTGTGCCTGTCCTCACGGCCTGGGCTGGGAGAATGCACCCAGCTAATGGCCGTCACCTGGCTGATGAACGTCATCTGTTAAGCCAACATAGTCCAATGACTTTTGATTGGGCACCAACACTCTTCAAAAACCCTGCTTAGCTGTGAAGCCACCTAATATTCACCCTCATTGCCTGTTTGTAATGGGGAAGGGGCAGTTTTCTGATGCTACAGCAAATAAAGTGTAGTGACTGAGATTGGAGAGGGGTTTAATTCCTTGACAAAGTTTACTGACTGAGTCTGGTCTTTGCCCAGAGCCTCCCCTGCTTCTCCTGTGCCATGTGCTTAACAAAAATCTCCCATTCTGAAGAGCTAACCAGCTCTTCAGCCTCCTCTTTCAGCCCTGATCTACAACTGACTGCAAGGACACATGATTTTAGAGAATGTGCTGCTTTACCTCAGTTTGAGTTTTATATCCCAGCTAGGCAAGCTGAAATTTTTCAAACTTCCTTTTCAATCAGTCACTTTGGCATTGTAATGGCTTAGGTTGCTCTTTTCTTCAGTCTGTTTTAATTCTTTAGCTTTGTATTTTAGCAGCAAGTTGCCTTGAGTTTACAGTTCCTGTTGAATTCCTCTATGAATAGCACCTAGGTTTCCTACTCTGCAGCTGCAAACAAGGTTTAAAAGCTTTTGGGATTTCTTGGCAGCTAATAACTCCCAGACTTGAGCATAGTTCATTTTCGGAATGTTTCTCATGCTTCAATCTGGACAGCGTTATGCAGGTCAGGGAATCCTGTCAGACTGGGGCCAGGGGATGATGTTCCATCAAAAGCTTTTTTGGCAAATTAAAAAAAAAAAAAAAAAAAGGCCAAAAGGACCTTTAGGAATACTGCTTAATATCCTTTCCATCCAAAATAGGAAAAGCACCTGTAACTGATGCCAAGCACAGGACAAAATAAATAATAATAAAAAAAATATCCCCAAGCAAAGACCTCCAACTGGAAATATTTCCTGAATGATCTCACTGAGAATCCCGTAAGTGGCTGGATCAGCTCTAGGCAAAAGGAAACATGGGCTTGAACTCCATGCTGAAAGACAAGCAAAAGCTTCAGGAAAAAAATGAGCTGAGCCCAGATGCAAGGTGTCAGAGGTGCTAGGTTTTTTTTCATTCCTGACTGGGACCTCTTGACATTTACACATAAAATATCATAGGGATATAGCAAGACTCGAGGTGAGGGAACAGGCCTAAAAAGTGACATAAAATTATGCTTGTGGCTTTCATCCTGTGCCCACCCTGGTACAGAGGTAGAGCAGAACAGGGGCAGAGCCTGTAGGGTGAATATTGTCCTTGTAGACCTGGTATCAGTACGCAAGGGATGTGGCATGTGGTGGATTGAGTAGCAGAAGACTTGTTCCATGTCATCTTGGACTTAAGCAGTTCATTCAGCTCTGCTGTATAGTACCATAGAATGGTTTGGATTAGAAGGAACCTTAAAGACCATCTAGTTCCAACCCCTCTGCCACAGGCAGGGACACCTTCCACTAGACCAGGTTACTCAAAGCCCTGTCCAACCTGACATTGAACTCTGCCAGGGAGGGGGCATCTACAGCTTCTCTGGGCAACCTGTGCCAGGGTCTCACCACCCTCAATGTAAAGAATTTCTTCCTTATATTTAATCTAAACCTACCCTGTTTCACTTTAAAGCCATTACTTCTTGTCCTATCACTGCATGCTCTTGTAAAAAGTCCCTCTCAAACTTTCTTGCAGGCTCCTTCAAGCACTGACAGGCTGCTCTAAGGTCACCCTGGAGCCTTCTGTTCTGCAGGCTGAACAGCCCCAACTCTCTCAGCCTGTCCTTGTAGGAGAGGTACTGCAGCCCTCAGATCATTTTTGTGGCCTCCTCTGGACCCGCTCCAGTAAATAAGCGTGTGTTCGGTGTGATGCCTCACAGGACAGGACCCTTTCAGACTTGTGCCATCACATAGATCTTATGCTTCCCTTTATCACAGACTTGCACTGTTAGCAAGAGCAAAATACCCCATCAAACTCACCACCAAGCTGGGATTTGTCCTTAACTACGTGTGGATCTTTGCTTGCATCTGACCTAGAGTCAGATACTGTCTCTCCTTTTTAACGAGGTGTCTGCAATTAGTATTTATTTTAGATTTAATCAGTCAGTGCGTGTCAGCTAATACCTCAGTAATTATGATCTCGCTGTCAGGGAAGAAGGAAATTAAACCTCAGGAGGTCACATCAAAACTGTGAATCTGATCTCAGTGTAACAGGGGTCCTAGGCAAGACTGTTTTAAGGAGGGATAGGTACTTAGCAGGTTTAGAGCCACGATCCAGAGAAAAATGCACAAGATTTCTTTCTGTGTAGTTGGGCCAGACTGAGTCACGACGAGACACATTTGGATGTGGTATTTTCACTTAGCAATAACACCTGCTCAGAGCTGGATCTCTGTTGTCCAGAATTTCTGGGACTCGCACTCTGCTTCCCTTCTACTCTTCTTAATTTTATCCGTTCAAAGAGGTTAAACTGGATGTATCTTACTAAGCAAAATCCATCAGTGTTCGCTTCCAGCTGCACTGAAAATATCGCAAGGCATTTGCTTGTTGAGGCTAAGACATGTAAAACAACTCGACCGTACAGATCAGAGGTTTTCAACCTGTAAATTGCAAATGACTTTGAGAGGCCTCCCTCCTCTTTTAACTGCCAGGAAAAAGAGTCTTGAAGTCTTTTTTTTTCCATTGCAACACAGGATCATGAGATAGAAGAGACTGAGACCTGCCAAAATAAATCCTCATTGAAAGCATCTTGGAGCTTTAGCAAAGATTTGAAGAACTTATCTGAGTTGAATTACTTTGCCTAATCCTAGTGATAATTTGGCTGAAGACGTTCACTCCTCTCAGATCACAGAATCACAGAATCACAGAATAGTAGGGGTTGGAAGGGACCTCTGTGGGTCATCTAGTCCAACCCCCCCGCCGAAGCAGGGTCACCTACAGCAGGCTGCACAGGACCTTGTC
>Ga0065711_1008431_pt1 | contig 24995 bp, 14 predicted proteins | sample Hoacrofraction12_FD_59098 | JGI IMG/M metagenome (GOLD analysis project Ga0065711, IMG submission 59098) | Hoatzin crop microbial communities from Cojedes, Venezuela - Epithelial fraction 12 v2 (version 2) | ecosystem: Host-associated > Birds > Digestive system > Esophagus > Crop | place...
CTGCTAAAGTCAACGGGGCTACTTGTAGGCTCAAAGGTGAGCATATGTGTAGGTGTTTCTCCTGAATGAGGTCCTGCTGGATTGTAAGAACTGAGAGGATTATTATTATTATTATTATTATTATTATTATTATTATTATTATTATTATTGCAGAGTGCTAACTAGCACTGGCTTTTTCTTCTTTCTTTCACAGAGATACGGATATGGTGGCTGGGTACAGCTGGATCATCACTGCAAGGTTTGGGCTGTTTGGTGCTCCAAGCTGATATTGTGTTGTCATCAGGAATACAAACTCACAGTAAATCTGTTAAAAAGCAAAGTGGCAAGAAGATTGGCTATGTCTTTGACACAGATTTCTCTAGAGGCCTATCTTCTGTGAAGTACTATCACTCGAAGTCCTAATATAGCTCAGTAGATCTTTTTGCTTGAGAGGTGAAACTCACATTCTCTTGTATGAACCGGTATCCATTTTTCCATTTGTTAAGTGATGGAAAGTTTTAGTACTTCGCATTTTCAGGGCGACAGTGCCTCTCCCTGTCTGTGTCACCTTATAAAAAAAAAACCACCCAATCTTCATTGTTTTGGGTTTTTTTTTGGTGACTTGGCTAATTCATTTATTCTCTGTAGAGATTCAACTTTTATTGTCTTTAGAGAAGCAAGGTTTGCATCTTCCAGGTAACCAAGGTATTTCAATACATAATGCCTGTTAATTTCTGTGGAACTAGACATTCCCTCATCTCCTTGTCACTTTGCAAAATCATACTTCTTTGTGATAGTATATATACACCTATATTAACTGAAAAAAGCTCATAAAATGGACACAACACTGTGTTTATTGCAACCTAATATACACACTTTTGGCATTCTATAACATGCAAGGCTATGCTGTCAAATGCCTAACAATCATTTATGAAAAAGGACCACAGAATATGAAGGTTGGGATCGAGAATAAGGAGCAAACAACCATTCTGCTGAAATTTCAGATCTGAGTCTAAGCAAGCATAGGAGGAAAGAACCTGCTGAACCAAAGTATGGATGGCACAGCTTCTGAGATACATGGCGGGTGCAGGAAGGGCGAATTGCTGGAGACATTTTTAGCAGCTTAGCTGTTTGTTACAGGTCTGATGCTAAAATTTCTGGCTAAAAATAGTTTGTAAAGGAACTTTGTGGCAAGTCAATAACAGCCTTATACACTCTGCAGAGAATTCTGTCTAGCCTACTTCTGTCTGAAAATGTTGCATGAAAAAAGTGCATGGCAAAATAAAATCCTGTTCAGATATGTGGAGCTGGGGAAGTTAACTCTTAATATTAAAAAAAAGTAAAAGCTTCTCATATCATTCCATGAAGAAGCATCAGGGTCAAACTGAAAGAAAATAATTACATGCATTTTTTAAGAAGTGCATTTTGGGATGTGACTGAGTAGTTTAGTGATGGGATAATTTTAAATGTAGCTTGCTGAACCAAATCAGCCTGCTGGACTGAAATCTTTCTTTCTTAATTTCCACATAAATTAATTAAAGCCTTAAATATCATATAATGTTTAGAATAGAATAGAATAGAATAGAATAGAATAGAATAGAAAATTCTTCAACTGTGCCCTTAGAAAATTGTGTTAACATCGCAAATAAAAATCTCAGGTCTTTCGTGAGATATTCAGCACTGCATCCATTGCTGTGGAACCTGAAAATTTTTTTCCTGATCCATGTTTCATTCTCACAACTGAAAAAAACTGAGAATTGTTTCCCAGCTGAAGTGTCTGAGTAATTTCTCATTTTAAATATATCAGGTGCAGATTAGTGCAGTGTCTAGAGGCTATAGCAGTATGACTCATTTTTCAGTCACAGTATTGCTAGACCAGATCTTTCCATCCTTACATACATAAGCATGAATCTATTCAGATGATGATGTTTTGCTTTCCTGCATAATCAAGTTTGTTGTTGCCAACAATACAATGCTGTGAGCTTAGCCTTGATCTGTAACGTGTTCACAAAGAATCAGTTAATGCTACTGAAAATCGCAAACCGTTCAGCTAATTCTTCAATGAGGAGAGCACATGGCTTATTGGAAACCTCCCCTGTTAGTGCAAACCCTGTTGCAGCATCCAGAGGACAACTATTGATCTCAGCCTTTAGGTATGAGCACTGCCAAAGTTGCTAGTAAAATTACAATCTAATACGTTTTTCAGTATTAGGAGAAGAAAATATATATGAGCAGGTCAGCTGCTATGCCTTAGCTATGTCTGAGGAAAGAATTAAGTCACCTGTGTTCACAGAAATACAGTAATCCAGTAAAGTCCACACAATCTATTCGTATGCAATGCAATGCTCAGTCCTATTCTGTCTTTTTCTCTACTCACACCCCGAATATTTTTCTGTTTATTAGGCAATCTGCAGCAATGCGCTGATCTTTTTCTAATGTATTGGAGTGTATGGCTAGAGGAAACCTTTCTGTCAGTTTGGAAAATCAATTTTACAAGAACCTGAAGTATTTTACCAGAGGATCAGGACTATGTAGTTGTTATTACTGACTGTAATATTTCAAATAATTTTCACAACCTGTGATACAGCTAACATGTAACTTGACAGTTTGCCAAGGCAGCACAGTTAGATTTGCTGAAGAGAGCTTTAAAATATTCATTAGGGCAGTATATTTGTGAATGATATATGCAGTTAATAACAAATTCAAGGTTAAGAGTCTGAATTCTCAGAGGGAGAGAGCAGAAACCCACCTCTGCGAGAAGTAGTCAAATATTATTAGTTATTTCTGTTTTAGCATACTAATAGGGAACATTCTGGTTTAACAGGTTTTTAATTTAGAAAAATAGACCGGATCCTAAATAAACCGATTTTCTGTAAAATTGCGGCCTTTGGAGAGAGAGAAATCCCTTTCCAGAAGAGTCAGAAGACTGCCCTGTGCTTAGCTTCTGTTTACTGTGAATGTAAAGGAATAGCTGCTGTGTTTTCTCATGTGGTTTTCAATTTTCAGCTGCAGATGCAATGTGTTCTGTGTCCAGTACATCTGCTGCATGACTGCCCTTACCCATCCCAAATACACCGGGTCATGTGGACCATCTGACTTTCATCCATTTCCCATTTACCGCTATAGTAGCTTCAAGCAACTAAGAACTACTCAGGCCTTGCAAGTATTGGTGAATTGTATCTCCTCAATTTGTGCAAGTGTAGGCCAACAGAAAGACTGTTTTGTCTGTCTTTACACGTCCGCAGAAGCATGTGGATACCTACAACTGTGACAGACAATTTACTTTGCTTAATGTGATGACACTGTGCCTACTCAACCTCTTTGGACAACTGACAAATCAACCAAAAATTAAGTTTAAAAAGGAAGTTTCCATGTTCGTAGTTAAAGGAACAGTATTAAATTTCATGACCTTGATAGTGTTTTGAACTTCGTAAGTTTGGAAATTGGAGGCATATGGAGAAGGTATTACTCTAATTCAGGTAATGGTTCTATACCACGTTTAGGTTTTGGTTTTTGGGTGGTTTTTTTTTCCCAAATACAAATTCTTCAATAATTCTTTTTTTGCCAAGGAAAAAATTTAATCTGAAGACAATATCGTAGGTCTCCTTTTGTCTCAGTATCACTGGTGATATGAAACAACTGGACTGAAATTAACAGAGTAGCACAATTATTTCTGTAGTTACTGGAATCATCATGATGCTATTGACTTTAAAAGAACACACACATACCCAAGGGAAAAAAATAGGACAGATTTAATTAGAGCATTGTTTTGAGGTCAAAATTTGGTTTGAGGGTACACTTGGATTAAGGTACCTGCTGTCTTTTCCAAACAAATGTAGAGTGATATACATTGCAAAAGAAAGGGGATTTTTTTTATTATGAAGAATTAAATCTGAACTATAAATTGCTGTTTTATTAATGACTATTTTTTAAATAGTCTTTGGTTAAAAATACCTACAGAATAAAAATAAAAGAACAAAATTCTGTTACTGAATTTCTGTAAGGAAGCACAATATACTCAGGCGACTATGAATTAGTATGTACTACTTTGTCACATTTATAATATATGAAAATGTCATTTCACAGGGACAGGCAAAGATGATGAAGGATGGAAAGGTTTTTAGAGTTATTCAGGAGAACTGCTGGGATCCAGAAGTACGGATTAAGGAGATGGACCTATCAGGTACCTCCATAAAGGAACTGAAATCATTGTCTCTCATTTAGAATAACAGCAACTTCTCTGTTAGTGCATCTGAAAGTGCTCAATAGTAATATAAATATTAAAAGGTTTAGCATACGGATTCATTAGTTTAAATCTGTTGAAAGTCAGTGAAAATTCATATGCTTTATATTCATAGTCAAATGGGACATATTCCTGTAACTTTCCTCATTTTCAGTAGCAATTTATTCCCCACATGGGCTCACTGATTCTGGTGGGATTGTTAATATAGTAAGGAACTAGCTGATATAAGTAAGGATGACTGACTGTGGACTTGAACAGGCAACAAACCTTCCAGGTATAAAAGTGGTTTACATTAAAGAGGAAGTCCTTTCATTTTTGTTCCAAATATTAAAAAGATTGCATTTACTCATAGGATTTTTTGTATGTTTGTTCCCTTTTCTAATGTTTTTTTCTGTTTAGATATTGCAACTTCATTCTGTATTTTTCCTAGAGGACTCTGAGCCTAGAGAACTGGCAGCCTCTCTGAAATATGTTGCCTTGGCTGTAATCATTCCCTGAGTTAGCTCAGGGATTTTGGGGATTACTATGTCATTCAACCACAGTGTGGATCATAAATAGCCTTTGGGCATCTTTCCCTTTCAGATATTTTCCCCAACACTAATGACAAGTTTCTACAAAACAATTCTGCCCCATGTATTTGCTGTAGACAAAGGGAAAAGAGGGGCATTTTTTTCAAATTTCTGCAACAACTCTCCAGAAAAGAAAATGTATCATAAAGCCAACACCACAATATTCCTCCACAAACTGAACAGAGCTCACTTGGTTTAAAAAAAAAAAAACAAACCACACTAAAACTGTGGGTTACAGCACCATCTGGTGACTTGTGCCATAGAAATGTCCCCTTTTATTACAGCACTCCAGAGATACAGGCATCAGTCTTATCAAGTGTAAAAAAAAAAACAACTCTTAGTGTTTCTCATTCTTACTCTTCTTCTAATGATAAAGACTGTGGGCTGCATTTACTCTTTTTTGGTAGTTACTTAGTTCAAAGACCCTTTGCTGTAACACAGGCTGAGGTAGATTATACCCCAAAATTGAACCTCCAAACGGGACATAATTTTGGAACAAAGATGCGGTGAGTCTCCCAGCTGAAGAAAATTAGTATCAGTCACTGTAAGGTGTTATTAACTCAGAGAGATAACTTACTGCTTGGTTGCTAAAAGGCTTTGTTTGTTAAATCCCCAAGAAATCTTGCCAATAATAAGAAATGGTAGCCAATGTACCAAAGACAATAAATTAGTTCTCATAATCATATGTCCTCGGTCTATTTGGTATACAAACATGTGTCTTGATCCACTCAATAAAACAAACTATCAAGCTAATTCAATAAAACAAGCTGTAAAAGTAATTAACATCACAGTTCTGTGACACAAATCATCAAAATTTTGTTGGAGAAAATATTTCAATTAATCCTAACTGCCTTTTCTTATTATTTTCTCCTTTGTAAAATCCTCTGAAGAGTATATAGAGGGTTTTTTGTGCTGATACTTCTTCTTCCTAAAGCTAGTGTCTAGGAATGTTCAGCTTGGAAATTTACCTTTAAAGTTTATGTTAAATTTGCTCCCAAGTGTTAAAATGGATTGAAACCAGATAAAATACTTATTGTGGAAAACATGGTGAATGTTCTCAAACGTACTAATCAAGTGTCCAGCAGCATATCGGTGGATAATACATCTTCAGCAGTACTTTGGGATATACGTAATTTTGTAGACCTAATCCTTAACCTCAAACCATTGCTGCTGTACATGATACTAACGAGATCTTGTAAGAGAGATGCCTGAATCAGCTTCCCCTCTTGTCTGCTACTTAAAATACTGAGAAGGAGGATAAACCATTTTGTTAAACATTCTAGTGCTTTGGCAAGGTCATTGTCTTAGAAGAAATTCTCTTAGGGCTTTTTCTGCCACCTTTTGCATTAGGAGTTTTATTATTAAAAATCAAGTTAAATTTTTAAAGCATGACAAAATGTATGCATAAATATTACGATCAGACCTAAAATTAAAAAAAAAAATACAGTTTTGCATGCAATTTATTTAGTGAAGTCCTAATTTTGTTTATTGTTTCTTCTGTTGTCAATCTGCTAGGTTTGTTGTGTTCATTCCTGTAACCAGTCATACACAAACTTATGGTGCAGAGTTGTGTTTGAACAGAAACCAAACAACACAGACTTAATCCTCTTTATTGCTAACATCAAAGTTATTTCTAAAAACAGACAAATTTTCCTATACTTACAACCTCAGTAGTCCAGACACAGGATGAATGAAGCCTAACACATTGTTTAACAACCACTGTTAGCACAACTTTGTTTATCTTTGAGCTAATTTACATATTTATTAAATATATATTATAAACATGACCCCAAAGTAAAATTACGGTACTGTATTCTGTTGATTTAATGTCACATTCTTTGAGTGAATGTAACTCAATGTCAGTAACATTAAATTGCTATTTTAATTAATTGTACACTTGCATACCAAATACGTCTAAAATAAAAATACTTAGTTTCACAAAAAATTCTGGTATGATAGTGTTATTTTTCTTTCTACTTTGCAAAAATGTTCCAATCCTAATAAACTGATACACTACAAGATTTATTACCATGATCCTCAATTAGCAAAAAAAAAGATTCTAGCCATGTCACTGTTAAATCAGTTTTTCTTACCATTAAACCTTCTACCTTCTACCTTGCAAACCAAAGTGCTTTCTTATTTTTAACATTTTATCAAAAAAAAAGGAAACATTAATAACTGCTTTTTCTTATTCAGGAGTCACAGTCCAAGTCCTTTCCACAGTCCCTGTAATGTTCAGCTACTGGGTAAGTTCCTACTAGCATATTTTGTAATTTATATGTTACAGAATTTTTAAAAAATAAATGCATTCTCCTGTAAATTAGGTGATTGAAGTAGTCACTGGACCACTGAAGTAAGTGGAGAATGGTTCTGCTGTGAAAAACAAAAGACAAAAAAATAGTCCAAGTATCAGAAGAGTCCACAGGGTGTCCTGGCAAAGCTCCACTCTGGAGCACACCCAGTAAGAAAGAATGAGACAGCAGCAGAATTTCTGCTGAGGACCTCATGGGTCTAGAAACAGGGAGAGAGAATTTACACAGCATTAATCCATGGTTAACAGGTAGACATACATGTACAGATTCCATGAAATCTAGACATCAATCAGTATTTTTTCATGAAAAAAGGGAGTAAAAGATGTATTTGTGGTCTTGTCCCACCACTTCTTTTAAATGTGGCATGGGACTAATTGATCTAGAATGCTTTGAATCTTAAAATTCATTGGAAAATTTAAATCGGTATGTTCCCCTGCATGGTGATCTTTAATGCATCAAAGAATTAAAAACAGTCTGGGAAGATAAATCATAGAAAAATTATGTTCCAAATACATTCGCAATTTGACTATTTAGCTATGTGTACAAGTCGAGTTGTTACATGTAAACAGATTTGCTACATTAAAAATCATTGTGTTAAGCCCATACATAAGTAGTACCATGGATCTTCAGAATTTCTTGTTGGGTGTCATATGTTTAAAACTTTATACTGATATTTATGGGACTATTTTCCATTAAATATGTGTTAGGGGAAAAACAGGAAACTAATTGTGTGGATATTGCAGTTCCCTTCTGAATGTTACCTCCTCCTAAATGTTAGAGAGGTTTGCTCAAATTTTCTCTGTAGAATTTTCGTGCTCCAGCATCTCACATTTCTTATTTTTATCTTTTCAGCTCCAATTATAGGAGAGGAAATATTCATTGCTATGTTTAAAAATTACATGCTGAGTTTTTTGCATTGGGATAAACAAAAACAGAGGACTGGTTTACAGAAAAGGCCAGATACTTAAATGCATCAGCAACCTGGGCTTTATTACACTCATCCTGAGCAGTAAAGGCAAGAGCAGTTGATAAAATATTCAAGACATGAAGCAGAGCTGCACTCAAAGGTTTTAAAGCGAGGCAGAATTTAGTCCTCCTGGTTTCCAGCAATTCAGAACTGTAAAGTAAATTTTAGGTTCAAAGCCTGCCTCTGAATTGTTTGCAGTGACATTTATCCAATATCTTCCAGAGGTGATAACATTTGAGAACTATATTTTAATGTACTATTCTGCTTAATATCTTACCAGGCCAAACCCCAGGATACTTTAGATCTAGCCCAGATATTAAATAATGACTTAGCTGCTACAGTAAAAAAGTACCCCAAGAGGTTTATCGGCTTGGGTACATTACCTTTGCAAGCTCCAGAACTGGCTGTGAAGGAAATGCGTCGCTGCGTGACAGAACTTGGATTCCCTGGAGTACAAATAGGATCTCATGTCAATGAATGGGACCTGAATGCACCAGAACTGTACGATATTTATGCTGTGAGTAAATGCTTCTTTCCTTATTTGGGGGAATTCTGTGATATGGAATTCTGTCTAAAGTTATCGTGGGACATATTCAGTCATCAACTAAATTTATAGATACATTAAAACAACTGAGCCTTCCAATCTGCTTAGTGATCAGAGAGATTCAGCTTTAATTATTTATGATAATTTATTATAGGATATAATGACAATAATACAGTATAAAACATTCTGAAACATACTTTATAATAATGAATAACAAAATCTTTTTGTGATATGAGTTCTCACTGTAGAGTTGCCTTCTTGGTTTGTGAGGGTAAGTGCAGTATCAAATAAAGCATTTCTGCACTGTTTGCTTTTATGTTCAAGTTACTGTATCCAATCCTGTTGAGATAATTGATCAAACTCCCTGAGATTTTCAGAGATACCTATAGAGCCAAAGCACCATACAGAATTATGTAAATGGGACCAAAAATTTCAAACTGAATGTATCGATTACAAAATTAATTTGTAGATTGCATTTCTTAAATAGCCTGAGGTCCAGATGAGGATGGTCATTTGTCTAAATTATGGGGTTTAATCATTATACGTCTGTATCTGTTTCACAGGTTATTGTAGTTGTCAGCTTGAAATTGGTACATAGAGGTTATTTTTCAGAATGCCCGATTTATTCAAGATTCCTGTTAGTGCAGCATCTGGACTATTTGTTTTTATGGTCATGCACAGTCAGTTGTTAACTTCCACTCTTGGAGATGCACACATCCACAGAATCACAGCACGGCTGAGGTTGGAAGGGACCTCCAGGGGTCATCTGGCCCAACTCCCCTGCTCTAGCAGGCCCACCTAGAGCCAGATGGTCAGGACCACGTCTCCATGGTGGGAGACCCCACAGCCTCTCTGGGCAACCTGTGCCAGCGCTTAGTCACCAGTGTGACCAGCGCAGTCAAAAAAGTGTTTCCTGATGTTCAGAGTGAACCTCCTGTGTTGCAGTTTGTGCACATTGCCTCTCGTCCTGTAACAGGGCACCACAGAAAAGAGCCTGGCTCCATCTTCTTTACACCCTCCATTCAGGTATTTATATACATTGACGAGATCCTCCCTGAACTTTCTCTTCTCGAGCCTAAGCAGTCCCAGCTCTCTCAGTGTTTCCTTATAGGAGAGATGCTCCAGCCCATTCACCATCTTTGGACTCTCTCCAGTAGCTGCATTTCTCTCTTATAGTGGAATCCCTCTCTTGTACTGGGATCTCTCTCTTATACTGTACATTCTTCAGCTTATGTTTAACACATGTAGGAAGTAACCTCTATCACTTTCAGAAACATCCCTGAATAACAAAGATTGTGAAATTAAGCCACATTTGATAATGAACTTTATCAATCTACCAAGCCAGTTACTGAATTGCTATTTTTAATTTACAAATGTAGATGGCAGTTACTCCCTACAATCCAAGAGTTGCAGCTTTATTTATGCATGTATGGGTAAATAAACCCAAATTTCTCAAATGTGTGATAATCTCCTTAGCAACAAGAGCAGGTCCAGAAATACATCTGACAAAATGAAGCTATTAAATCCTGGTTAAGCATATGAATGACTCCGATGACTATATGCTTAAATTTACGCACATAGTTAATTACTCAGTCAGAATCAGCATCATATATTGTTCTCCTGTTTTCCTTTCTAAAGATGTCAGTAGTTTTAGAAAAATTAATATGCTTGAGTGGAGATGGATTATTCATCAGAATACAGCTAGACTTCTAACTCTTAGAGTGGATTAGGAATAGTTTTAACTTTTTTTTAAGCCAGGCGGAGGGCCAAAGGGAACAAATGTAGTGCAACAGCAATGAAAATTCCTGAAGGCAGCTGGAACAATTCTGCAAAAATGATCCTAAAATGGCTCTATAAAACATAATAAAAGGTCATCCTCACATGTGTAATGAAATCAGAAGAATGCTAGTTTGAACTGAGTTTTATACTGCAGTATGGCTCACAAACACAGCTGGAAAAGCATTTTTGTACCACATTAATCTGAGGAGCACTTGGCTTAGTAAAAAGATATTATAATCAGTGTTTCCAATCCTGAGTGAAGACTTCAGGATATGGCCCAGAGGAATAAATATAACCAATTCTGCAGGGAATCTTTAAAGCGTGGCTAAGATCTAAAATGCATTTTTGTATGATTACTCCAGATTTAGCTTTTTTTTTTTTGCTGCAGGCTGCTGAACAATTAAATTGTTGTCTCTTTGTGCATCCCTGGGACATGCAGATAGATGGAAGGATGTCCAAATACTGGTTTCCCTGGCTAATAGGTGAGTGTATATTTACTTCACTTAATCTACGTTTATGAACTGTCACTGGATTATGCCCAGAAGGTTGTTGCAAAGGTGCTAGTACAGAGAAAAACAACATGATTTTTCTATCAATCTTTTTTTCTTAAACCAAGTACTACAGTTAAATCTGTTGTGTAAATTCAGCAGTCATTTGTTTTCAAGCTTGTTTAGTTTGTCTAACTTTTCAATACCTAGAATTCAAATAATTCACATTAATCAGACTAGCAACAGAATTTAGTATTCTCTTTTGTCCTAAATACAAAAGAGCAGATGACTCGTGCAAAGTGAATTGTCACTGAAATGAGCTCCTCATAAATAACATAAATGAAGGAGTAGGCAAAACCAAACATTACTTCCTAGAATTTCTTGGATTATTTCCTAGAAATAGGTTGATCAGATCAGAGGGGAAATAAACCTAAATTCACATCAACTATAGCTGAAACAACATGTACTTTGAAAGCTTCCCATACATGTAGGGAACTACCTTGTTTCTGTTTTTTTCCCCATCTGCTAGGTAAACCAGAACAACGTTGAGTAACAAGAGGTAGGTTATGCTGCTCCTTCGAAATGTTCAGCCCTGATTCCACCCTCACTTCTTCTGTTTTGCACTGTTTTGTTTTGCGTGGTTTTGCACTGCCTCCAACAGAGGTGTTGTGAGAAATATACACAATATACATATAATCTATGTTCTGCAATAGACACTGGAAAAATCTTAGTGTCATAATCACCAGTGCATTATTTTAAAACAGTGTCAATTAGTCTTAACCAAAACAGGCTCAACAACACAGATTTTAAAAGAGACTAAAATTACTGTATTTACTTAACAAAGTATAATTAAAAGATTTTCCTACTAAGCTTATTAAGGCTTTGCATCTGTTGCGAATGAGTGGTTATGTTGTTTAAATGATCACTCAAAGGTTTTGCAAGAAAAGATTTTACTGAAAATTTAGAAAATGTGATGTTAAAAAGTTCATTGGCAAAGTTCACTCTGTTACTTATCAAATTGATGGAATACAAAATCGAAGAGGTTTTGAGTGGAAGATGATTTCTACAGAGTGGAAGAAAAATGTAAGGGGTGAGACCCTCCTGTTGAGCCACCAGGTTCGGACTGGACCCCCTTGCTTTCTGAACTCCTTCTCAGAGAGGAGCCTAGGTGCAGCTGGATCCAGAACCGGCCTTGGACCACATCAGTTTATGTCTAAGGAATCTGTTTAGCAGCAATTCAGGGTGTGCTCACTGTTTAAAGAGAGAGAGAATCACAGGGATTTAGCAGCTATTAATCACTGGTTAACTTTGCATTTACAGAGTGATTAGAAAGAATTTGCTATTCCAATCGCAGTAATAGAATATTATGCTTTGAATTGATTCTGTTACACACATTCACACAAAAATTCCCCTTCAGTTCAGTGAAATACTCACTTCAAATCCAATCATTTCTCAACCGGTGAAGGCTGAGTCTCAAGGAGATCAGCCCAGCTAGTTCGCGAGTTACTCTGGGAGGCGTCCCACCCGGAGGGGGTTACTGGGCGCAGCCCGCTGCAGACCAGAGGAGCTCAACGGGCCTGCCTTGGCACTGCTGTTTATAGGGTCTCAAGATGATTGACTTTAGGCATCACTGATTTTCCATCCTGGTCACAATCCACATGATGCAAACAGCAATTATACAATTCCAGTACCACCCAGAATGTACAGTTCTGACATTTACCAGGTGGGTGCGGCTCCAGGCATCAGGAGATTCAGGTGCGGTCAGGGAGCGCCCGATCGGCCCAGCTCACTGCTCTTGTACAGAGACAAAGTGCCAAGTTGTCCCGATTCCATGCACACCAACCAGGTATTCCTGCCATGCAAGCAAGAATACAGTGTTGAGTGGTTCTGGGATTGCCAGGTGTGAGGGGGGAGCTGCACCACCACAGCATCCACGTGTATGGTAAAACATTAATGAAAAATCACCTTCTGAGCTGGATCAGTATTGTTTCCCCCAGAGATGAAGGGATTAACTCCATTCCTAATTTCCGAGCTGGAGGTATGAAGTTAGGTGCCTAAATGGCATGATCTTCTAAATATGTTAGGTGTGCCCAGAAACTGAGGCCTGATAGAGGAACCTAATTGCTGTTACGTTCCTAACACTGGGCATCCGAGTTACCCAGTGGCAAAGAGAGAGGTAGGTTATTTTTAAACTGTAAGAACTGGCACCACGTCATAACTAAACCCAAATGCTGTGTTGGAATACCCCCCAACATATCACTTTCAACACCCAGAAACCCAGAAGCACAGGTGAGAAGAGAACCTGGTGTATTCCAGGCTTGTGTTTGAACTAGGATAACTGGGGAATCAAGCCTGTGCTGTGCAGTTCAGGACATACACACACAACTTGCCTGTCAGCTGACCTAGTGGTATAGGATAAAAACTCGCCTTAGAATTCAGAAGATCTTAGCTTCCAGTCCTGTGTCCTCATTTCAGTTAATTAATATTCAACTCCGTGTTCCTCTAATAATGTGTAACCTTTGGAAGCTGCTCTGTAAACTGTTATTTTTTCAGTAGGCGCAAGGCTAATTCAAGAAAATGAAGATAATATTTAAAAGTCAAATAGGAAAATAAAAAATAAAACTCTCATACAATAAATTGTTTTACGTTCTTAGGCATGCCAGCAGAAACAACCATAGCCATTTGCTCCATGATTATGGGAGGAATTTTTGAAAAATTTCCTAAGCTGAAAGTTTGCTTTGCACATGGAGGTAAGTAATATACCACGGGAAACGCCTGTTCTTTAGTTGAGCGTGGTACAACTGTATTTTCCGGTATGCCAGCTAACAGGGTTACCACTTTAAGCCTTCAGCCAGCTGAGTACTATTACCTAAAAGAGGGTATCTGCCAGACAGGCTGCTCATATGAATACTCTCTAGCCTTTAATGGAAACAAGGAGGAAGGGGAGACAGGAGATGGTTTAAGGAAAGGGACAAGGTGGAAGAAGCAGCAGCAGCAGCAGGAGGAGGAGGAGGAAGAAGAAGAAGAAGAACAACAACAACAACAACAAGAATTTGGGCGTTACTGTAGTGATGAAATGGGGAAAAACAGAAAAGCTAATGAAAGGGAAAGAATGAAAAATTGCTGTTGCACAGCACTTTCCTTCTAAATAGCTGATAGTAAAACTTATGGATCTCTGTTGATAATGTGGCTTTTTTCTGTCCTGCATAATTTCATCTTCTGTTACTAAAAATTTCTTCTTGCAGGTGGAGCTTTTCCATACACAGTGGGGCGAATCTCCCATGGATTCAACATGCGCCCTGACTTGTGTGCAGTGGATAATAAGGTGGATCCAAGAAAATACCTTGGTTCATTTTACACGGACTCTCTTGTCCATGATCGTGGTGCACTGAGGCTGCTAACAAGTGTAATAGGAGAGGTGAGTTTTCATGCTTCCAGAAGCAGGTGAGTCATTATTTATTTCTCTATGAAACTGCAAATGGAGAAGAGAAGAAAGCAGGCAGAAGACAGCATATTCACTCAAGTAAAATAAGAACCTAATCTATTATAAACTGACGTGCTTCTGCCATGTTGATAATGTTTCATAACTATATGCAGTTATTGAAATGATGATTTGAATCCAGGAAATCATGGACTGTGAACCTTAGTTCAGTGAGGCTATTTCCCTGTGTAAGGTTGTTTAGGATGCGACTGCAAACAAAGACTGCTTCATTTGGAGCCTTGTTTTCAAATGGCTTAATTTTCAAATTCAAGTGTATACTCAAAGAAATCAAACTGTATTTCCACTTCGGAAGTTACAGGCTGAAAAATGTCAATAATAAAGAAAGCTTTTGTGAGGATCCTGGAAAGCATGTTAAACATCATGGGTTTGCAAAAATATTTTAATTGTTAAAGAAATCTTTGTAGTTTAGCAACCTGTTTAAATCGGGTACAGAAAAATCCAAAACCAGTCAAATAATTCCTTCTCATTAGTAAATGCTCAGGAGGGGGTTGAAGATGGCAACACTCATGCCAGCTTCTGATGGATCACTACAAATCAACACGAGACCTGTATTTGTGTCCTGATCTCAGGCACTCATGGAATTTCTGTAGCTAGCAGACAGATACCTACCAGACATGAAAAACAGAAACACAAGCTCTGGCATTTAATTTCTTGTCTCAGCAACTGTATTCCTGTCTCCTGTACATCAGTTTCTAGGCTCGCATAGCACGGCCTCACGTACGGGGCTGTTGTTGTCATCAGGGCCTCTTGTATGACCGAAGTTCGCAAACACAGCTAAGCTGAATGTTTTCTTTCTCTCTATGGAAAAGATACTGCTGATTTCCCGTTTTCATCTCTAAGAGTCTGAACAGATTACTGCAATAAATCTGGACTGGAACTGGTACAGAAGTGACTTGCCTAGGCCAGCCAAAAATGATAACGCAGAACTATAGCTTTCTGTATCGTGGTACTCCAAGCCCAGGTCTCAACCCTTTGAAACCCACGAATTTTCAGTCTATGCTGCACAGGAAATGTGTAGCTTTGAGACTGGCCTTCTGCTTGCAGCTCTCCTACAGTACTTGTGCCTTTTAGGAAAGCTTTGCATTTGAAGACATATGAAAAAATCAACAATGTGACAGCACAACCACAGCTTGAAACAATACCATAGAAAGTTTTTGTGAAGTGCATATGTGTGTACACATACAACAACACTACAGCTCTAAGGAGAGGAGAGAGAATACCTCTTTCTTAAATCCACTATGAACCAAAAATAGATTTACGGCAGGAGCCCCATAAAATGTGCAAAGAAACTGCCCTGCAGCCTAGTTCCGTTAGAAACAGGTAAGATAAAACCCAGGTCAGTTTGCTTGCCAAAAGATCTGCTTATAAGCTGTTAGTATGGGAAAGTTCTTCTAACATCAGTGGGTATTAACTTGTGTGGCATTTGCTAAGTTCTTTCTGTACATATAGACATGTTATAGCATTTTTTTTTTTTGGCAGTGCTAGTCCTAGTGAGCGCTGATGGAGAGATCTCTGTGTCAGGGATGAAGTTTTCAGCACCAGGCGGGTTACTAATAAAATGCTAGGCCTCCAGCCCAATACTGATTTCTTTCAACTTCTGTTACAACATCTAAATAGTAAATATATATGATTACCAGCCCAGGACTTTTTACTATGCATTACCTTTTGAATCGAGCTGTAGCTTACAGTAATCACGTGGCTTTAACTAGTTTTTACAATAAAATTAAAAATTTTACCGGATGTGATGTGCATTTCCATTTTACAAGATGCCCAAGGGCTCACTGAGTAACAGTTCAGTACTTGGTTCAGTTACCTCCTTTTCTGAGAAGTCTCCCCAAATCTAGACCGTGTTTATCCTAAGTATATTCTTGTTTTCCATGCAGTTATAGTACAGAGGGATGAGTTTAGCTCTCGAATTTGAAATTGCCATGTTTAGGTAGTCAGATTCCTTTTCGTATTGCCAAGGAGACAAGATGCTTGCTTCTTTTTTTCCAATTATAAATGTTGGGACACATGTTTCACCATTGTTAGAAAGACCTTGGTAAATTAGAAGATGTGTGAGTCAGTACGGCCAAGACCCACAGATTCTTTTTCAGGTCTGATTCTGTCAAGCTGAACTGTAGATGTCAAGAGCAAAGCAGGAGGGAAAGTACAACAGGATGCTCAATCCATTGCTGACGAACTTAACTTTTTTCCTCTTTTAACTTGTATAGACTGCAAGTCTCAGAGCAGTTCTGCTTTAGAGTAACAAGTTAGCTTCGCATCTCAAGGCTGCTCTAAGTTACGGCTGGTGTGGGAAAGCTGATGTCTTTGCACCACACTTAAACTGTAGCTTCTCTATCTTCCTTCCTAAGAAGCGACACATAGACTCTGGCCCTTAATCATGATTAGTCTTTGCAACTGAAATTTAGTGGTTTGAGGAGAGAGGTTATGGATTGTAATTCAATAATCTAAAAGTCACTCGGCAATAGCCTCTCTGATGTCTTTGCTTCTTTTGTCATCAGACTTCTGAAACTAAGTTTCTTAATGCAGTAAAATTGACCAGTATACTACATGGGATGTCGGTGTCTGCTTTAATTCTCCTCTGAGTATTTTGAGCTCAAGCAATGTGACATCAGGTGGAACCCCAGTGCTGAAAACTCATGACTCAGATCCCAAAAGCTTAAATGCTTTTAATACTCAAGAGAACTTGGAAAAAAAAAGTACCTTTTCTTTCTCTTTTTCATAGCCTAAGGTATGTTCTTGAAAAAAAACATTCACATCACATTTTGACACTTTATAACCATGGAGATTAAAAAGTTCCTGCTTTTTCCAGTGAAAATTGGTATTCTCACGTAATACCATTCCATGAGTTAAATGCTTAAAAAAAGCCAAATAGCTCAGTGTTTTCACTGCAGTTGTGTGCTGGCAGAGTAACACCTATAAGATGAATAAACGCTGGACTAAAACCAATGTGATTGAGTCTTGAGGATGACACTGTAACTTTATGAGCTGCAGGTTTGAAATAGGACAGGTCTCTAGAGTATAGCCAAGAGCTCTGCAGGAAGGGCATCGGCGTGAGTAAAAATGTGCTTAGGCATGGCTTCAGGTGCTTAGGGAACAGCCATTACCTGGCGTCAGAATGTGATGCGTGGGCTTTGAGTTTATGAATATTAAAATGGCGTGGCAGCTGTGATGAGTCATGTACATTCAACTTCATCCCTTCTTAGTTTTGGGTGCAGGTTAATTGGAGCCTACCCCAGTTAAAGGAAGCAGAAATACACATTTCCAAGGAAAAATTTTGTAAGACTGCAAAATTGCTGCAGTACTTCACTCCCCTCATGATGAGGTAGCAGGAAGTGAATATAAATAAACACAAAATCCCTAATGATGCTGGCTATAAAAAGTGAAGAACTGGGTTGACAGGGGATTAAATGATTCAGTTCATCTCTGCAAAAACTTCCCCATGGTGATACCTCAGGAGCCATCCCCCAAAGGTAAAACATTCTCTGGCCAGAAGTTGGAGCTGAACTGGCTATAGCAATCTGGCCTTTTTGAGGTGTGTCCTGATATTGGGAAAGAAGGTGAGATTCAAGGCAAATACAATTTTTACTAATGTAAGAGGACGAACTTGTGCTTCATGCTGTTTGAGATTCATTTTGATTCAGGTCCCTATTACTGTGAACAAAGTTCTGTAGAGTAGCAGGGTCCGCTGAGGTTAATCGTTAGCCACATGCACCTTCCTAAAAGGAGAGATGCACTAATTAAGGTAGTGAACTATAATCCTTTAGGGAAAACTGACTTTGTTGATATACTTTGGAACAATATAATAATACATCTGTTATGCTAGGAGTATTATTTATCTGCAGAGACTTCACAGGACTTCTCTGAGACTGGTTGTTAATGACAGGTATTGCAATCCCTATTTTATAGATGGGTACAAAACTGAAATTCAAACAGTATAAATGAATTGCCTGATATCACTAGTACCAGAGCAATAACGCTGCTTCTAAATTTTTCTTATTAATTTACAGCTCTTAATTTTACTGCTAATGAACAGAACACACGATTAGATGTGAAACACTTTAGAGGAAAAGAAAAAATAGAATTGAAATAATATATATATATTATGCCAAGGAGGGTGTGGGATTTCTTTCCACTTTGATATATAAACAAGAATGTAAACCTTCCTGGCTTACTTAACCTTGACTAATTAACAGCTGGGCAAACACTGGGTTTCCTTCTCCTTTACTTAGAAATATATTTTCTCATATAAACCTAGTATGTTTATTGGTTCGGGGGTTTTTTATATGGTGTACATTTATTTTTCATATCTGACAAAAATGTCTTGGTATCAGATTGAATATTATAAACAAAATAATGTATTTACCTGCTTAGAAGCACACATATCTAAATATATTTTGTTTAATATACACTCAGAACTTGATTTAGTAGACAGAAAGTATAAATTCTCCCATTCTAACCTTACAGCAAGACATCTATAAAAAATTATAACACCACAATATAGGGCAGAACAATAGAATGTGTATCTTCTGTTTGGGTTTCATAGGTTTTGTATAGGTTCTTTCAGAGACTCTCGAGTGACATCTACTGGAGCTACAAAAATAACCAAAAAAAGCATTTGGCAAAAGAGAAAAACGAATCATTTCATAAAATAACTGAACTTATGTTTTCTTCATCCTATTTCAGTATTGATAACTGAGTTCAAATATTGTTATAACAAGTGCCCCAAAGTCACAAGCTTCATTTCAAATTCATGAGACATTTAAAAAGATACATTTAATGAAAACTGTGGTATTCAAATATTTGTGTCTCCAGGAAATGAAGCTTGAAGGAAAATAGACTTTCGATAAAATCAAGAGAGTTGGCAGTATGCACTCTCCCAGGCAGATAAAATGGGGAAATATCATTCCAGTGGGAAAATGAACCTATAACAATGTGGCCCTATTGAGGATCTGCCTATTTCTTTTCCTCTCTGAAAACAGGAATGATGCATACAGATTTTTATTGGATTTTCTTTTCACTGACCTGCTTTCAGAAACATATCATGTCACTCATATTCTCAGATACGTTTCAAATGCACAGCTAATATCCAATCCCAGTTAAAGACAATGACATTTTAAAAAAATTATAGACTTCCAAAACTATATGAAATTTTTTAAATGAGACTTTGGTTTTGTTATCTGAAGCTGAATGCTAGTTAAATTAAATTATTTTTTTTAATTTCGTGTTTGTAGTAATTCTGCATTGTACCATGCTTTAAGTAGTATCACATTGCAATTGTCACAGATTCAAAGTATCACACAAAAGATAACTTTGATTGCTTTGTATTTTTTATTACATGTTCTTCTCACATATATATAATTTTAAGCTTGTGTGTGTCTGTGTGCGTAGCCAAGAATTTCTAATTCAGGAAGGCAAATCTAAGCAACTTTTCTAAGTTTGGTGGAGAATTTCCTGAGATTCTTAAAGAAATATGTCAAAAACTCTCATACTCATTTTGGACTGCACACAACAGTGCAGAGCATGTAATGAGCATGAAAAAGAACCAAAACCCAAGTCAAGAAACAGAAGGAAGAATTCTGTGTATCCTTTACTGGCCATTTAATTATGGCATCAGTTAACCAAGATTCATCAGTGCATCTTAGGCAAGCTACTTGCAGAAGCACTATGAGTAGTGTATGAGTAGAATAGATGCCTTTTTGTTACATATCAAACCAGCACCACAGTACAGAAAGTTAATCTGAGTAGGAAATTACCATTTGTGTTGTATTCACCTGAGCAATACACACTCATTGCCATGGGCCTGGGGTTTGCACTTTGAACTTCCTGTGTATCAGAATAAAAATACACTGAACTTTAGTTAGACACCGCAAAACCACTTAACAAAGAACCTGCACTTTTTTCAAACTTAAATTCACCTAATAAACCCTTGAGTCATTGTTTTCAAGCTTTGTTTTCTTTCTAATGAAAGTTGGAACCCAAAGATTATCTTCATATTCACTTTCGTAATTAATCAGTCCAATATAGACATGTAATTTCCTGTGGCTTATTATAAATTCCAGAAAGCACATGCAACTATATTGTTTAACGTTACTGCAAAATGTACAACATGTGTTTTTTCATTACCAGGACAAAGTTATTTTGGGGACAGATTATCCCTTTCCACTTGGGGAACTGGAACCTGGAAAATTGATTGATTCAATGGAAGATTTTGACAATAAATTGAAGGTATGCTCTTTATATTTGGAGGGGGTCCCCCTCCTTTATAAGCCTCTGTTTTTAGACCTGAGATAAAACACTGATAAATCAGTGTAGTACACTGATTTCTGCAAAGGCTGGAAGAGGTCCTTTAGTTTCTTTGCAGCAGCTCATTTTAAAGCACGAGTAAAAGCATTTGAATAAAATATAAGTTAAGCACACACAAACATATATATGTGTTTTGTTTTTACAGGATAAACTTAAGGCTGGAAATGCTCTGAAATTTTTGGGTCTTAGCAGAACACAATTTGAATAATTATGAAGATATTAAAGAGACCAAACTTCAGAAATAATGCTGAATCCTTAGGGACACTTCTATTTGCACGTGCAGTCATACAGATGAGAAATAAATTTGACAAGTACATTACAGTATGCGGTTATTTCCAAAACAAAAGCAAGGTTACTGGGAATGAGTATGCACAAGTATTTCTGTGCATTTCAGGATTTAGCTTGTCTTTAAACAATTCTGAAATCCCTGCTTTCATAAAAAAAGAAAGATTTCATCTTTTGCAGTTGGAGTAAGAATGTCTGAATGGTAAGCAATGTCATGTTATTAGGACTTGATTCCCAGGAGGAAAGAGCTGAGAAAATTATGACTTGTATCCATTACACTTCAGTCTCTTCAGTCTGTTATGCCCAACAGACAAATTTAGAAGAATATTAAAACAGAATTTAAACAGAATTTTGCTGATGCCAAATAAAAGGCAACATTCATCTTTATCCACGGACGGAAATTGCAGCATATCACCAAGCAAGGCACTGACACTTTATAAATGTTGTGGTGGGATGAAAAAGGTCTGTGTGGGGACTTGTGCTTTTCAGCTGCCGCCTACAGCACTAGCAATTTACTCATCAGAAACAATTTGAACAATGTGCTTGTAGGTGCATAAATAATGAATTTGTGTGGGTAATACTTTGTGTGTCACTGCCACTGTCAAAATAAATACTAGTGTTTACCAACAGTATAGTTTAATGTTCTATTCCTTAAAAAATACTTCCTAAAAGTAAGGCTGGATACTTTAAATGCAGAAATGTTAATACTCTACCTAGTCTGAGTCCTGCTACAGGAGAGGAAAGATGGTTTACTTTATAGACCATTGATGGAAGTGGGGTTTCATGATTGTCCGGTGAGCACACAGGCATCGTCCTCCTGAGAGGATTTGATACTAGTCAGAAAAATGCTGGTGAGCACTCCACCGTCTCCATTCTCGTGGGATCACTTGCTGGCTACCTGTGGTGTCACCACTCTACGGTTTAGTCTTAGAAAACTCCAGCAAAAATAGTGTTAGACAGAATTTGGTTTTGTAGCTGTGTCCATAACTGTCCTTACGTCACAGACTGAACCTGAAGGATGTTGAACATCAGCACTGCCTGCTGACACCAGCCTCTGGTGGACTACAAAGAAGGCTTTGTCCTTCCTTACAGTGTCAAAAAATAAAACAAAAAGTGGTTTGTGCAGGTTAATTGTACGTTTTCCTAACTATTGCATTTGGATCTTTACTATATTGCTTGCCCAAGTATACTCCATAAAAGACTACTGGACATCAGAAGCTGAAGTAGACAGCAGCTCACAGGTTTAGGCCCTGGGAATAGCAGGTTTTCATGTAAGAGGAAAAGAGGACCTAGATAAAAAGCTTTAACAATATTTATTGTCCTCAGGTTTGCAAGACTTCTGTCGACCTTTTTTATTTCAATATCTACACGCAAGCACTGAGCCTTTTAAACATACCATTTAAACATACCAAAAGGCAACTTCATCCTCATATAGCATTCTTTTCCTTCAGCATATTTGATTTTCACAGATGTTTAAATGGATTTAAGATGAAAATACACTGTGATTCCTCCAATACATTTTAACTGGATTAATTCTTCAATTTTTTTGTGAATGAAGGCGGGTAAGTTAGTGAGAACGCAGTATTACATCTTTGGGGACCAAGGTCTGGAACCTCTGCAATAGCAAGAACAGTACTTAATTACCTTAACCTGGGACTGAATGGGTGATTGCACCACTCTGCATGGCAATTAATTAATGTGCATACCCTGCATAAATCATATTCATTACGCACTGTCATTATTTAATGATATTCTACTTATTCTCCATGTGTTTAGACTTTTAAGACGGGGATATAGACAATCTTCCCCGCATCTTGCTTTTTTTTTTCATTAACAAAGCTAATGTAAAATTCTAATTACAGTCAGATGATAACATTGTTAATGCTCTTCCACCAGTTCTTGAAGGAATAAAAAATGTAAGTTGAACACTCAAACTCCCTGAGTTTTACACAATGATTTAAACAATGAGGTAAAACATTGAACTTTAAGATTGTTGAACGCACAAAAATATGAAGGCAAAGATCAGCTCCTAATTACAACAGAAGTCATTGTAGTTAAATTTCCTCTGCACATGCAGAATCTTAAAGATGATTTACAATTGGGAAGATCAGGCAAGTAATTCATGTCTGTCTGGGCCGCGTTATACATCTGTGTATTTCATTAGTGTTCTGTTAGGTCTAGTTACAAAATTATAACGGCTTGTATAAAATTTGCACTGAAGCTGTAAAAGAACTAGATGTAACGTAATTTTTGGTGAGCAAAACTGCTGTAGAGTGCTAGGGGGATATGCTAAGCATGAGAAGAACACTCGGAGCTCTCATTTTGACCCACGATGACCAGAACTTTAAATAAAGACAAGTACCTTTTCATACCATTTGAACCCTGAATCCATAATCTCAAGCTACTGCTGAAAATCAGTGACAACACAGAGTGAACTATCTGCAAGCTGCATTATAGTAGGTGTTAAAATAGATTTAAAAGGAGTTACTGAACAGACTGTGCTTGAGATGTAAGGAAATTTCAGAGGGCTCTCTATTTTCCTGAAGTGAAGACAGAAGGCCGCATTTCTTTACCCCACAGCAGTAAGAGAAACAAGTTAGGATGTTTCATTCCAGCACTTTACCACGTAGGCTGTGTCACCACTTGGGCACCTGGAAATGAGTCTGAGGCTTAGTGACAGCCATGTGAAAGTAACATTTGGTAGCGTATTATTACTAAAGGGTGAAATGGGCAAAAAAAAGTTTAGAAAGTGATTTTAATTCTTAAAGGTAACTGAAGTGCTGTGTGGGAGAGGTTCGGACAAGTTCACATTCAACAGAGTGTGAGCACGTGCATCTTCTCCATGTGTTGGGGAATAACTGACTCACTGGAGCTGTTAATTGCAAAGACACAAGGTATCACCAGGCAGCTTTAATTCTGCCTTTTCGGCACCAAATTCCTGAGAAATACTACCTGAAGTGTTCCTGCACGCCAAAGAGGAACTCTTTCCCTAAATGTTTGCTACTGCCAGCACCGGGAAGAGAATTACAGGCATAGCATGCCTCTCAGAATCTTGATGAGCAACTTCAAATATATTGAAGACCTTTCCACTTTCTCTCCACAGCTCCTATTCCCAGTTCTTTAGCCCTTTCCAACACAACAATCAATTAGCATTTCCAAGTATTTTAGCTTTTAAAACAGATGTTCTTTTATTCCGGTGCCCCCATATGACTTATTTCAAACCTGGCAGAACCAGAAAGGCAGCTGAGGGTGGGTGGATTGTGCTTTCTGGGTAGAACACGGCACGTCAGTGGTCCGAGGCCCCCTCACCACTGAGCTCCACAGGCCTGGCTGCAGGTCCTCATCCTGGCTCCACGGGGGACACTTTAGGCTCGCTCTTTTGCAAGTAGAGCTTACAAAGCTAAGTAGAGCCTCAAAGTTAACGATGTCACATAACCAATGGTGTTCATGCTGGAAGGTTGAGACTGGCTCAGCTTTCAGGAAGACGAGGGTGATGAAGTCGTAAGAGCCACCAGCCAACTTCAGAACTTGACCACACGGCTCCAAGAGGGGCAACTCTTTCATCTGACAAAGCTCCTCAAGTTAGAGTCATCCTCTCCCATCTCAGCTACATGTGACAGCTTCTGCCCCCCCATTCCGCTGCTGGGCACGAGGCGATAGGTGGGATCACTCCAAATTGCTGAGATTGAAATGATGTCCGAGTCTTCACCGAAACAGGTAAGCACTGAGAGAAGCAAAGAGGCTGTCTCAACCCATCAGTCTTCTCAAGTGGACATCAAGTGTTCCAGGCCAGGCTAGACAGGGCTTGGAGCAGACTGGTATGGCAGAAGGTGTCCCTGCCCATGGCAAGGGGGCTGGAACTGGGTGATCCGTAAAGTCACAGAATCACAGCATGGTAGAGGTTGGAAGGGACCTCTGTGGGTCATCTAGTCCAACCCTCCTGCCGAAGCAGGGTCACCTACAGCAGGCTGCACAGGACCTTGTCCAGGCGGGTCTTGAATATCTCCAGAGAAGGAGA
>Ga0065711_1008921_pt1 | contig 24995 bp, 10 predicted proteins | sample Hoacrofraction12_FD_59098 | JGI IMG/M metagenome (GOLD analysis project Ga0065711, IMG submission 59098) | Hoatzin crop microbial communities from Cojedes, Venezuela - Epithelial fraction 12 v2 (version 2) | ecosystem: Host-associated > Birds > Digestive system > Esophagus > Crop | place...
CTCTTCTGAGATAAAGTTCAAGTCACAATATAAGGAGATACTTTTCTGAAGGAATTGAAATGCTCACTTTGTAGGATTTAATCGTCTGCAGATGGGACCAGGATGGCCATTACCTGAGAGGCAGTGGCAGAACTCCAGAAAGCAGGAGCACGGCGATGGGTGGCAGAGGGCAGTGTGCTTCTGGTGTAAATATGCTTCCCGCAGCTGACTCCGTCCGAGATTATCTCTGGGCTGTATTAAGAGGAGAGAGAATACCTTTTATCATGTAGGCTTCCAGGAAGCCTAACTCATTCCCATCTTTTTTTGCAATACATAGTTGGGCCAGATGATTCCTCAGCTTCTTCAGTGGTACAGCTTGAACCAAAGAGCCCTTGTGTGGTGCCTAAGATGCCCGTGTAGCGGCCTCCATTAAAAGGCAGTCTGTCCCCTCCGGAAAATATTGGACGCTCATGAATTGCTTGTTTTCACAACCACCCTCTATTTTCTTATCATGGCTACAGCCACAGGGAGAAGAACACGCAGGCTTCTCTCTCAGAAAAAAACGTTAAAAGACATTGGATATTTTCACTAAAAAGAGCTGTTTGCTTTTATGAAGTTTAGCACTTTTTACCCGGCTTTGGTTGTAAGGGGCATCTGAAGACCATCTCTCCTGTTTTGCGTTGGTCCTATCACTTCGGAAAGAGACTGGTCCAAATATCTGTACCCACAAAATGCTTCTGTCCCTGTTTCAGTGGGTGCGTTAAACTGAAAGCGTATTTATTTCGGTGTAAATCTTGTCAGAGGTTTTGTCTTCCCAGATGACAATGCAGGGTCTTTGCAGAGGTCTTGGTGCTTCCCTGAATAGAATGTCAAAATTTCTCTTACTTTGTGATGGGTTCGTGGGTGCACTTTTCTAGATAACTTTCTTTGGTCTGAGGCTCACTGACTGCTGCAGAGTACAGAATCTCAGGGCAGTGTGCAACCTCGCACTTAACTGCCCGTTAAGAGTATTCAGAGTTTATAGGGACTGTCTTAGAGGTGGTGTGTTTTCCCAGAGCCCACCTCTTGCAGAACAGTTTCAGGATGTTAACACTGGCTCTGAGACAACTCGAATCGAGTCTGAGAGCTGAGAAGAATTTTCATGACAGTCCTCCACACGCACGTCTGTCTGCGCTCACCGATCACCTGGTGCGGGGCCGCAGGCGTAGCACGGTACAAGCACGTCTTCGGGCTGCTCGCGCCCAGCAGTCATCTGCTGAGCGCGGTTGTGACAGTGCAGAGGGAACTGGGGGACTCTCTCAGACAGCGGGACCATGTGTGGTTTTCTGTACTAGTCTTGCTAATTACTGGTGCTTAGCTGGAGAGCTCAGGGCTTCTGTCTGGGGAGTGCTGGGGTGTCCTGGGAGGCACGTGGTTTGCAATGCGACGGGCTTGCGTCTGCGTGCTCAGGAGTGACCTGCAGCTTCAGCCCCAGCGTGGATTGCTCCATGGCCTCCTCGTGCGTGTAAGGGCTGGGTACATGTGATTGCTGAGCTGTACTTATGCCTAGCTCTGATCCCACCAGGAAGGCTCAGAGGTTTTTCCTGGTCTTTGTTTCAACTCGGGCTTCATGCTTTGATACAACCCACTGCATTTTCCTTGCTTTTTGACCAACCAATTTCCTACTTTGGCTGCTCTTTCGTCTCATGGGCCTTGCCTGTGCTCTTGTCCTATATCCATCTCAGCCCAGACTTCTGCTTCAGCTCTTGTTTGTTTGGGGGGGGGGGGTTGTATAGTCCTGCTCAGCTGCCCACTCCAGTCTGCCTTTAGCTTTTGTTCTATTCAAGTCCTAATAGAGAACCATTTGTAATGAACAAAAAGTCAACCATGTACATGCTTATACTAGAAATAAGATCTCAGAAGATCTGTGGAGCCAAGTACGGTGCACAAATGACACCCAGAAGTAATGTACCCGCTGTCAGTCCTGAAGGTTTGGTTTATTGAGGCTCATTGCAAAGAAATGTTGAGGAATGGTGTCTTTTCCCTTCATACACCTCTAAGAACTCTAAAGTCTGTGCTTCGTGGGCTTCCCCATGGCTCCTGTAGACATTACTGGGTCTCTGCTCAGTAAGGTTTATGGATGCCTGTGATACCACTCCAGAACAGAATTATCCGTAAGGTTAGTGAGATGTGGGAGAAAGAATCCTGCAGGCGTCTGTATACCCAAGAAAATTTCATTACCATGACCATGAATTTTCCTTTTTTTTTTCCTTTTTTCCAGAAGAGAGTCCTCTAAACACCTCCCTCTGTTCACTCCAGAGTCACCTCAGTTTTAATGAAATACTTTTATCTTTGTAAGTGAAGATTGGAAGCATTCTGTATTTTCTTCTTGAGCACTTGCGGCTCTAGCCAAATAATTTTCTGTAATTTCAAGTGAAAAATACTTACTGTGGGAAATAGCACATAAGGCAGAATAAACATCCATTTCTAGTCACAAATCTCATTCTGTCTCAGACCTACAATTTTAATTACTTACATGAACCATCTTTTTGACAGACATATTCAGAATAATTTAATTTATCCAATAAAATGAAAATACAATATACTGGTTGGTTTTTTCCTGTATCTTTATTTAACAGGGAGTTTGGAGCTATGCAAAAATTCCTCAGATGTACAATAGAGAAAGTCATAGCTGGTTCAGGTTATGAACCAAACAGGTTTCTTTTTTTTTCAAAATGATTATGAACTTAAGCAGTTTAGTATTGAGAAATATAGCAGTAATATTTTAGGCAATGTATTTGGCACAGACTGTGTTTTATGTCTGTATTTATAGTTGTAGATGTGTCCATGTCTGATTTCAAGTTGCATTTTTTAACTTCTTTTTAAAAAAATAAGTGGAAAGTCTATATGTAAGTTATCTTGGGTCATAATTTTTTAACTTGTATCTAAAACGAATATGTACACAAGTATGTAAATAAGCACGTTCCACACAAATGCTTACATATGCTGTCTTTACAAATAGATTGTTATTGACATGTGTCTGTAACATGAATGCTTGTAATCCAGAAAAAGATTTAAATATGTATCTTTCAATAATTATTAAAATGCAAATATTAGTGATACTTTAACTTGATTTCTAGAATTCATAACTAATGCTGTATTTGGGAATCTGAAGTGGCAGAGATTTGTGTTTAGAAAAGGCTGTATTTCAATGGGGTTTTTTTGTTTGTTTGTTTTAAAAAAAGGTAGTTTTACATGGACTTGATCCAACACCCAGACAACAAAAGGAACAGATTCCCGCTGACTTTAGTTGGGAACTCTAGATCGGACACCAGCTACAGATGGGTTTGGGTTTTTTTTCAGCTGCTGTTAGATCGATTGGAAGACAAACGTGAAATAGAGACGATTGTGCAGACGTGTGCTTACGGGAAATGACAAACACGGTGGTTTAAGGGCGCAGAGACTTAATGGCTTTGATGTAAGGGATCCAAGACCCAGGCTCCTTGTTGCAGACCAGGTTCTGCTCTTGAAGCCTCAGCAGCTTGTGCTTTGCTGCTTGCTCTGGAAACAAACCAGAAAAGAAACTCCAAGGAAATGACTGCAAAAATCATACTAAATCTATTTCATAGAATGTACAGCTTAGAGAAGCAGTGTTTAAAAAGGAATATTGTGGACAAATTGTAGACTAATTTAATTGTACAAAGTAGAACTTTCTGTATTTGGCTTTCCTGCAAGACATGTTAGCATATATGTGCAGATATAGTAGACATTAGGTAGAACAAGCAGTTTGAATGAAAGTTGGAGGAAGAATCTCGACTTTAAGAATTTCTGAATGTTTAATTTTGCAATGTTAATGCTGATTCCTTCTAGTTAATATACCACAATCTCTATAGTGTATTGGCCGTAAACTTTAGATCATCTATATAATAAGAAATAATTGAACTGTAAATCACATTATGGGTGAATTTTGGCAAATGGAATGCTAAAACATGAATTTGTTGTCTTTGTTCAAGATGCTATGTCAAGGTCATTAAATGTTATTCTGTCTTGTGAAAAGCATTGGGTTTTTTCCAAACACTGCCTGCAGTAAGTCCAGGACAATGTCTTGTTCTCTTAAACTTGACCACAGTATTTTTTAATTTTTTGCCATGTTCCCGTGTCTTTCCCCTGCCAATGCTTCCTTAGTTTTCTTCCCTATAATTTGCCCTCACAATGTCCCCAGCTTCTTATTACGTTCTCTGCCATCTGCTATGCTGGTGTTGAGACTGGGGAGAGGGAGGGTTAAGGGCTGTCTGAGCTGCCCGGGCACCGACTGCCTGGATGACCACTGCCTTTTACAGATCATGAACAGCGTTGAAGGCCTGAACTCTTTTCTAGGGTCCCTCTTTTCTTGCCATTTGGTGATTTTTGCCAAACTTGCAGGTACTTGCTATTTTTGAGGACAAAATTTGGTTAAAGTTAGGTGGCAAGTTCTGAAGTTACTTTTGGCAAATAAAACAAGATGCACAGAGAAAAACTGGCTAAAAACATAGCCGCAAACTCTTTACACCCCCTTAATCCAGAAGAACACACTTTTGAAAGAAGGGTTTATATAAAACATATCCAGTTGTTGACTACTTAGGTATTGTCCTTCTGACCTTTTTTAGGTTCAGCAGATAGATCGTGTAGTAGAAGTTGTGGAGGAAACTATTAAAGGTAAGCATCACACTTGAAATAATTGCAGCTAGCCTGACAGATGTAAGCATTAGCTAGCAGAAGTGCTGCCGTTGCATTTTTTATCAACCTAATGCTTGCTTTCTCCTCCAGCTAAATGTTTGGTCAGTGCGATGCGTTGCCATGTACGCTTCATGTAAGTGGTAATTTCAGAGATCTTGTCTGGCAGGAGCTCTGTGGCTTCTTGGATTCATAGGTAAATGATCCTGGGAAGACTTCAAGAAATTATTTAAGTTGCATCAATGCAGTTGAGGAGTGTAGCGTATTGTTTAAAGTTTCTGTGCTATCTTAATTCAGTGCTGTCTCTCTACTTTAGTCCTCTCGTGTTTTCTTCTTTTGAGATGTTTTGGCTCACTTCCTTGTGCTTTCCTCAGCAGGACAGATAAATTATCCGCTGGTTTAATGTTCTTTTGTGACTGTGTTCCTTGTTCTCCCTGGCTGTCTTCATGTGTGTGTACACGCAGTACTTTGCAGTGAAGGGGGGAAAAGACAGTATTGTTTCTGCAGCCTGACTAGTAAACATTTGCTATTAAATAAATATATTTGTCTGGGCCTTTCTGGGTTACCTAAGTTTGTCTCCATTACTTATCAGGCCATAAAAATTACTGTGCCATGAAGCTTTAAATTGCAAGGTTTAGTTTAATTTGCTGTACTTTCAGTATAAACAAGTGTCTGGTCCACAAGTCATTGCCTGTAACTTTAATGCTGGATAATATGGTGTTTTTGAAGTACAGCATGAAAGTGTAGAAACAGTGCAAAATTTTAAAAGGGAAAAAAAAAAAGTTTCTATCAAGAAATTGCCTAGTGTGGTACAAGGCTTCTAGAGTTTGTGGTTTGAAGGCCTTAAGGTTTCATATTGCTTTGAATGCTTTCAAAAATGGAACCTGTACTCTTACGTACGCCCAGCCAAAACTTTTCCCAGTTTATCCTTACCTTATGGCATCGATTTTTCTAGTGTACAACCTACTCTACGGTGCAAACAAAGAAGAAACACATTCAACGTATTTACATTTGTTATTAAATGTCAAACTGTTTTCCCAGAAACATCATGGTGTTTATGACAGTGTGTTGGAGATGGGGATGCTTTGTGATTTTTGCAACAGTACAGTATTTCAGGTCCCTATCTGATTTTCCTGAATTTTATTTGTCCTTAAGGGAGTAAGCTGATAACCTGGGTCAGCATGCCCTCCCTTTACAAAAATGGACTTTTGTAATATTTATACTAACTCCAGACATTACTGCTTTTTCAGTTACTCGGGTTGTTGTGACTGAATATTATATGACTAGAAAGAAGACGAACTATCTAGTAGCAGATGTTAAAATCATGCTTTTCATAGGACTGATTTTAAGATTGCATTTTACATATTGATAGAGTTCTGGAAAATAACATTCATAGACATGTTAAGGAACATTTGAACTAAGAAGTGTGAATTTTGGGAAAGATTTTGGTTCCTTTCTAGCTTACTATAAGTGATTTGAATATAAGGGAGTAAGTGGGCTGCTGAATTCCGTGCAGTGTCAGTTCCTTCAGGGATTTCTTAAAAGGTAGTGGAATACAGGATTTCTGAAGTTTTATTGGAAAAAATGAACAAAAATGGCTCCCCAGTGCAAGAGAGACGTGGACAGTCCAACGAAGGGCTGTGGTTAACATCTCTCATATGAGGAGAGGTGGAGGGAGTTGGGACTCTTCAGCCTGGAGAAGAGAAGGCTCAGGGGGATCTCATCAATGTGTATAAACACCTGAAGGGAGTGTGCAAAGAGGATGGAGCCAGGCTCTTGTCAGTGAACATCTTGTTGTCTTGAACATCAGGGAACGCTTTTTCACTGAGAAGGTGACTGAACACAGGTTGCCAGGGTGGTGGTGGAGTCTCCATCACTGGATGTATTCAAAAGCTATGTGGACATGGTCCTGGTCAGCTGGCTCTTGGTGGCCCTGTTGGAGCGAGGGGATTGGACAAGCTGACCTCCAGAGGTCACTTCCAGCTGTAACCCGTCTGTGAAAATAGGATTTCAATTGGAAAAAGAATCGACAAATTGACAGGGGTCACAGCATATGATAATGACTTCCTTTTGCAAAAGGCAACCATAAAAACAGGAGTTTTTACGTGTAATTATTAAATTTGTTTAAAGATAATGCATTAATTTATATATTTGGGAATCATCTTCCACTAATCGAGAAGAATGTGAATCTCTTTTTCACTGTGTTTTATGAAAGTCTTACCGTGAACTTTCATTATCCAAGTGAGGTAAAATACTGTAGGTAACAGGACTGTTGGTTAACAATATTTTATACTGTAAAATGGATATATTGTAGAAGCTTAAATTCATGTATGTAAACCCAAACGAAATGTAACCCTCTGTCTTTGTAAGTCTGTGTCATTAGTAACAACTTCTGAAGCTGCAAATAGGTCCAGGAGATGGAGGTGGTGTGGGACAGGGGACTAAATATAAATTCTGAATTCAGAGCCAGCTGATATTAGTAAGTCTTAAGTTGTCTGTCATAATTCTATGACACAATTTTCTTCACCTATATTTTAGAAGAAAATAAAAAGATTGCATGGGTGGTATACTCCTGAAATTTGGCTATGTATATACTGGAATTTAAAAAAAAATATTTCTATTGTGTATTTAAATTGACTAAGTTTAAAATGCATAGCATCTACACTCTGTAGGGCAGCTGTCTCTGTAGATCAGTTGCCTAATCCAACTTCTCCAGACTTTCTGTCCGGATTTCAAGGTGGTTATCCTAGTTGCCAGTTGTAAGTCTAAAAGTCCAGCTTTCCTTGGGTTCCCCTTTTGCAGAGTGGTACTGCAGATTTTTCTCAGATGCTTGAATTTTGTAGTGCACAGTTTACAAAAAGGGAAAGTTTGTAAAAACAATTTGCCGCCTCCCCTTGTTTTTCTTAATAGTCGTCTTTCTGGTTTTCCAAGAAAAGGGCTCCGCTGTTAGATTTGGTTGGAAGCTTACCATACTCCCAAAGAAAATTGCTTTCTTCTAATTATTTAGAACTGTGTATGAAATACAAAGGGATTTCTTTTCGCTTTATGTCTCAGTCTTAAGGGCGTTGTCAGGAAACTGTCTTCAGAACAGTGTCATTCTGCTGGTTCAAGAGATGGTTTCAAGAAGTAGATCTCTATGGCAGTATTTACCTCATCTGTCTGAAAACAGCGTATTTGCCAGTTCCCAACTTTCCATTGAGATAATTCTCTTAAACACTTTTTACGTGACTTTACCTTTTCATCCTTCTTCATCAGCAAATGAAAAAGGATGCTCATGTGTTTTATCACACTAACAGCCAGAAGAGGGAGAGAATTTTTAAGAGACCCTGTGATGTCTCATTTTTATACCACTCTGACGTATCATGAGTCTTATGGAATTTTGAAAATTCCTAATTGTCAGGTAAACTGTCATTTCCAGAAGTGATCTGTAATAACTGTGCAGTATTTGTATACAGGTCACGTCTGATGAATATTTATACTGTGTCCCAAGATGTATTTTAACTAGAGGCATCTTCAGGTACTTTGATATTGTATCTTATAATCTGAAACCTCTGTACTGCCTACTAGAAACTAAACAAATCAATGCGATCTCGGCCTCAGAATTAGGTTTCTCAAAGTGACGGCCACAATCGTGTAGCCAGAGTGTGTCAGTCTTTCTAATATACAGAGCAAGGCTCTGATTTAACAGTTTAGTAAACTTTGCTTCATCTGCACGTTACTCAAATTACAAGACTGGATTACAGCAATTTTTACATCATTGAGAGGTGCCCATTTCCACTGGTGTGCCTAGTCTCCCAGTAACATGTTATGATGATACAGTATGTTGGGAAAGTATTGCTAAGGAGTTGCAGTGTCTGTGAGCTAGGAGAAAACAGGGTTATAATTAATGTGTCTTCCATCATTAAGTAAAATTTCTGTACAGAATTTAAAAGCTGTTCGGGCTATCTAGTATGTCCCAATACGATAAAGTTTTGTCTTTGATGGGAACCATAGAATGTCTTTATGGCAATTGCTCAAATCAGCATTTCATGAACCACTTTAAAAGCTGTCTTTAAAAAAAACATACAGTGTGTGCACAAGCTTGAATACAAACAATTTACAGAAGGCAAGATAATACATTCTGTAATTTAAAGGAGAAACTTTAACTACTTAATGTAGAAATTCTTTTACTGGTTTTTAATTTATGCTTGCAGAAATTTGGGTCTTTTCCCCCCTCCCTTTGTAGACATGCTAGCTCTCAAATCCCACGTGGTTAAAGCTTTCTCGAGGTGGGAGGTGTGGAACCAGAGTGTTTGTGTACAGTCTGCTTTTAGCTCGGGCCTTAGGGAGATGGGGGACACAGGCTGAACTGAGTTTAGTCCATATTGTGTCTGTCTAACGCTTTCACAAAACATGGTTTTACAATGGGTCATTAGACCTGATTGTAAAAAACAACCAAAGGAAATTACTTCAGGGTTGAGCCTTTTATACTTCACGTAACCTTTCTTGATTTCAGTCACGTTGACCTGTCTGGTGAAGTTGCCCATCCATTCCCAGTTTAAACATTAACCAATATTTACTAACTGTTAAATTGTCCTCCTGTGGTTAGTAATTATGGATTGTTGATAGCTGCAGTGTCAGTCTGTATGAAAATGAGCAGATAAATGGTACCTGTATTATATATGGGCTGAAGTATAGAATTTGTGCTGGATTGCCTACCTGAGAGTGAGAGAGCATGTGTGTATATGTATGTGTATGAATGCTAGCATATTAAGTAGTATTTGTATGTGCTCTTTGATTTCATTGTAATCTGCTGAGAACAGTAGATAAAATACTCTGTTTTCAATTTCTGCTTGCGGGAAGAGTAGCCTTGACTTAAGAAGCTGATGACAAGCCAAATGAAGAATATAAATCGGAGGAGTCAGGAGCAACTTTTTGAGGAAAGCTATCATTTGGCTCCCAGTCAGGGAAGGGGCTGTGCCGAAGCGCGGCCTGAGCAGGGTCAGAGGGAGGGGAGCGACCTCACTGAGACCCTGTTTCTCTTTCTGTGTCCTTTGGAAGGACGTTAGAAAGGGGGGGACAGTTTTGGATGGGTTATTTTATTTATTCCACTGTGTGGTGGCGTGACCTCGGCTGGCTGCCAGTCCCGCACCCAGCCGCTCTCTTCCTCCCCCTCCTCCACGGGACAGGGGAGAAAAGGAGGTGGAGAAGCTCGTGGGTCACGATGGGGACAGGGAGATCACTCACCAGTTACCGTCACGGGCAAAACAAACTTCCACTTGGGGAAAATTAATTTAATTTATTGCCGATTAAAAATAGAGTAGGATTGTGAGAAACGAAGAGAGAAAACTATAAACCTACCTTCCCCCCACCCCGCTTCCTCCCAGGCTCAGCTTCACTCCTTCATCCCTGACTCCTCTGCCTCCTCCCCCGGAGCAGCGCGGGGGGGACAGGGACAAGGGGGCTGCGGTCAGCCCCGACCAGCCCCTCTCTGCCATGGCTGCCTCCCCACGCTGTCCCCTGCCCCGGCCTGGGGCCTCCCGCGGCCTGCCGTCCTCCGGGCACTGCCCGGCGTGGGGCCCCTCTGCGGGCGCCGGCCTGCGGAGCCGTCTGCTCCTGCGTGGGTCCCCGGGGGCTGCCGGAACCCCTGCTCCTGCGTGGGTCCCCGGGGGCTGCGGCTTCCTCCGCAGGGTGTGTGGGGACGGCCGCTCTCGCCGGGCTCTTCCCAGGGGGCCACAGGGGAGCCTCTGCCCGGGTGTCTGGGGCACCTCCTCCCTGTCCGCTCGCCTCCGGGCCACTTCTCACCTTTTCCCTCGCTGCCAGGCAGTGCTTTGCCCTTCATCACACCGGCTTTCCCCGAGGCCCCTGGCCATGCCCTGCGGCGAGGCCCTTGGAGCTGGCTGGAACCAGCTGTGCCCGGCGGCGGGCAGCCATGGCTGCTCCTCACAGGGGCCGCCATGCTGCTCCATTGCTGCCAGACCCTCACCACGGGCCCCCGCGAGCACTGCTACCTCCGTGACAGTGTCTCTTGGCAGTAGAATTGCCTGCTAAACTGGGTTTGTTTGGAAAGTAAAGGTACTGCCGGCAAAAATGACGCCAGGGGCTGTCTGTGTTGGAGCCTGAGGAAGGTGGAGGGGTTGAAATCCGGGTTTCAGTAGGCGATGTGCAGAACTACTGCTTGTCAGTACCTTGGTGGAATGACCATGGTTAACAGATTCAGCACCACCCGCTGCTACGTGCTAATCGCTGGAGTTAACAGCGTAGTGCGGTAAATGTCACCCCATGCCCCTTCCTTGTGTCCAGGGGTTGGAAGTTTCGGAGCTATTCCCATTTAAACAAAAATAATTATAGATTTTTGTTGTCATCTAAGAAAACGGATTTATGTGTGGAAAAAGTGTCGTTACCAAAACCAGTAACAATTTTTTCCTTCTGTTAATTTGAGAACCACTTTGTCAACAAGCACTGGCTTACGAAGGACCTGACTTGAAGGTGTCCTGCCTTACAGGTTTTAAATGACGGGGTTGTCATTCAGCCGAGGGTGCAGCGAGAGCACCGGCTTGCATTTTGGTTACCTGCTTCTGACCGCTTAGGAGAAGCGTGAAGTACTGAAGGAATGAGTTCAAAATAGTAACAGCATTATCTGTGCCAGTATCAGTTCTGGGAGTTCACCTTTGTAGACTGTAATTTAAAGAAAACAGTACAGCACAATGAGGAATATGCAGTAATTATAGAGAAACTACTTCTGCAAAGACAGATTTTAATTGCTTTTGTAAAACATCAATAATTGTGCAACTCGAGATAAAAATCTTACCTTCTGGGGCAAGAGATTTCCACTGCCATCAATTGGTTTCTGTTCTTACACCAATGTTTACTGCCCTTTTTGCTGTGCCTGTTCAAATGCTTTTGAGCCAGCAGTGACTATCAGGTGTGTGAGACGATCCGGGACTGTANGTAGATTTTGTAATTATTTTTCTANTATTTTATTTACATTTATATTTTTTTCTNTTGTAGCTATTTCATTGATTTGGNTTAGAAAACTGTTAGGACTGACCATCCCTGTTAGGACTGTTGTTGTTATGGCTTTTTTTTGTAAGTAGTTCACAGAAACTGAATAGAAGCTAAATTTTGCTGCAGAAGAAAACAAGCAGTGGGGGGGTAACAAACTGAAAATCTGTATAGCAAAATTGTGATTGCTCATTGTTAAATTAGCATGTGATGTGCATGGAAAAGATGCCTGTTCTTCCAGACCAACGCGTGCTCTTTTCCCAACCTTTAATGAATGACCGTCTTACAGCATCCCTATTTTTCTGCCTTATTCACATTGGTTCGACTCAGCTGGGTTTAGTTCTGTTAAAGAATCCTCATGGCTCGTAAATGCAAAAAGTACCTTGTTCAGACCAGTGCAATTAGTTATCTGTAGGAGGAGTGCAAATAGATGGCAAAGGAGCAGAGATGAAAGTAAAAGCTTACTTTTGCATACGGCGGTAGGTTCAGCTCAGCGTTTCACTCTAAGGGGAAAGTTGTTCTCTTCAACCTGCACGCCCCAAAACATCGGACAAGGTACTTGTCCTGCTGCAGCTGGCTCTGACAGTCCACCCTTCAGCACTTCCCTTCCTCAGAACATAGCCCCTTTCATCTGATTCAAAACTTCCTTTCCTTGAAAGTCCTCCAGAATCTCCTGAGGTTTTGAGCAGCATCCTTGATCCTGATNAAATGCATTTCTTCAGAGAGGTGAGGACNGAANGTCANGGGAACTCTTCCTGTAGTCGGTTTCTAGTATTGTCCTTCTGAGCTGTCGAATTGTAGCCAGCATTTTAAGTTCACAGCAGATTTAGCTTTTAGTCACTTTTTCAGAAAGACAACAACATCACATGATCTCAAAATAAGTTGGGTGAAGCTATTGAATCCTGAAAAAAAAAAAGTATTGCCTTAATAGGACATTTCAAGTGCCTTTGTTGTGAGAGAGGAAAGTACTGCAGATATGTCAAAAATGTTCTTGAATACTTACACATACATTCTTTATTTAATTCTATGAAATTTTTATATGAACAGAAATTCCTTGTTAATAGTTATCTGATTTTCTTTTTTCCTTATTGCACTCTACCGTTTTAGTGCTTACAGATATTGTTATGGTTGAAGGACACATTGCAGAAATACCAAGAATAAAGAGGTATTGTAGGTTTAATGGAGAGAACGTGATGTATGAATTTTAGCAGTCTGGGCCACTTACAGAGCTTTTTTGTGGAGTTTGTGAACTGCCTCACTGTGTTTAATATCTTAGTTTTGAAATGACATAAAACGAATTTTAAAAAGACCCTGTCTTCACCTGTGTGACAGTCATATTCTGGAGTCTTCTGAAACAGAATTGTTGTTGGATTCTAATTCCGAGTGCAAGGCTTAGTAGATGCATATATTTCAAGCTAGTAAGATATGTGCTGTATGCTTAGTAATATCTGCCCCTTCTCGGAAGGTTTTTTGAGTTGGTACAGGGTGGAAGGCAATCTTTTTATGAAAGAGTTCTGAATTGCAGAGGCTGGTTCAAGCATACCACCTGCTCCCAGCAGCCTGAGGGGCCTGGTTGCCTGGCCCAGGGCATGCTTTGTCCTGCGGTGCTGTGACACACTGGGACAGATCAGTAATTCTGACAGCATTAGTCCGAGTTCTTCCCTGTCTTGTAATGGATTCAGTTCCTGCCTACACCAGCTGAAGGAGCAGTTTGACTGTTACACAGCATCCCCACCTTTGCTCACCTAGGAATAATTTATATTGGTTGCTTGGCCAGGAGGAGCAGGGCATGTATCTTTCGGTTAGGTTTGGCTTTTCTTTGCTCCCTTTATTTACTTGGGCCAGGAGATCCCACGGGTGACATCAGGGATGCCTTCCCTATGTAGCTAACGTGCTGCTGGCCAGCTGGGGTTGGTTTGTGCAGGAGCATTCGCACAGCACAACCCGAAGCTGGTTAGTGTCGTCGTGTCTGCGCCTGCGTGTGTCTGGCAGCACGCGATTGCTCTGGGGAGCTCGGGGATTCCTTTGCTGTCAGTCATGTCTGCTGCGGGACAGCTTGTTTGTGCTGCAGGGCAGGGACAAGAGATGGGAGAGGAGCTTGGGGTTTGTCCTTGCTACACGTGGGCTGCTTCCATCAGAGGTAGACCGGGGCTCAAGCTCTAAGCCTGCGTGTCCACTGTGAGCTCACCAAGCCTGGGTTTAAAGCACCTCCAAATTGAAGAGGTTTGAGCTTGAATATAAGCAACAGTCCAGGTTAGCTGTACAGCGTGTTAGGCAATTTGTGTTCCATCCTTACATTTCAGATGCTATTTTTTCTGTTAGTCCTGCCAGAAGATCCAAAATAACTTGTTTAGGAGGTTGGTTTTTGCCAGCAGTTACAGAGTTAGAAGAATATAACTCTGGAAATAAATCCAATATTAAAATTTTGTAATAGCTCCTGATTTGCCTCTTCTGCCTTTACAGATATTTTTTTTTTTATGTGAGCTTCTTAGGCTCTCTTTTCTCTTTAATATGTTCTTCACTGTTTTTGTTACTTTCACTTAAATTTGCTAATTCCTTTCACCTTTTATATGTACTTATATCCTGTATATATCCTCCTTTCAGTCTTTATCACTGCTTTTGTGGTTCTTTACACTTCTTCCTTTTGTTTTTCTATGGGGAAATTTTCTACTTTGTTTTCCCTTCATATGGCTTTGCCTTCCGTAGCTGCACAGCTCCCATATGCCGTTTTTTCCAGTGTTAGCGTTAAGGAAAGGAAGCACTGTGTTCCTTAAGAAGTGAATAATGGTGGAAGGAAATGTGTGCAAGTGGACATGAAATTGTGCTTAATGCTTTTCCCTGAAGATGCTGGAGGACATCAGACAGGTTGATGAGAGACAGCTGGGCAGTATCGAATGCTACGTTGGCAGCCCTGTTGTGGGGAAAAAAGCATCTTTCAGGAAATGGTGAATAACCTCTAAGTATAACGATGTAACTGGGAAGGGGAAAGAATGGGTAACAGAACGAGCTGAAAACAATAGAAATTGTTGCTGCCAAGGCTGGGATTTCCTGCATCTTTGAGGATTTTCTTTAAGCTCATGTTTTTGAGCTGCTTGAGATACCTGCACTGAACTTTGAAGCTAACAGCTGAGAAACACGGCTGTGTGTCTGGCTGGCAGGGGTGTTTCAGTGGCATGCTGCGTAGCTCCAGCGAGATGTGCGGTGGTGGGGAGGGACCCTCAGTGGATGCCCTCTTGCATCTTTGAAGCAGACGTTATTTCCCAGCAGCTGCTGAGGGGTGCCAGCCTGTGGACTGAGTGAAGCTGGCTATTTCTGAAATACAGTGGGTCGATTAATGTCTGTTAGGCATTTACAACACTGATAGGCAGTTGTTAAAGTTAGCTGAAGATGACTAAGCCAGGCCACCTCCCCCTCGCTTATCCTTGTATCAAGCTAGCAAAATACCAGTCCAAATTAAATCTGTTTGCTCTAATATCATTAACGTGCTTCTGTGGGTCTAGGTCACAGGGGTCTGACAATAGCCTGGGGTTCACAGCACATTTAATGTTGTTGTAACCTTGCAGCAAAGAAATTCTATTACCAGTTCCCTTCATGTATTTACATTTCAAGATCAGGCATTCTCTGTCGCGCTCCTGAAGCACGTACATCTATTAAAGGTATATGTACATGCTATTAATATTATGTTGCTTTTTTGTATCCTTTTTAACAAGTGAAAATGCCTTGAAAATATTTTAATTCTGCACACTGGTTTATCAAACTGACACATATGAAAGCCATTTTTTAGACTAACAATAGGATTTAATGTCCTGATTAATTCATTCCAACCTCATCCTCTCTGCAAACAATGCCAAGTAATGTGAATTGCATCTACTGACTTGCATGTAAAGATGAGTTTAATTTTCAAAAGCCAGTACTGAAAACTACAGAGCTCTGATTCATTTGAAATTGTTTCTGTCTTGATTTCATTTACACTTGCTGTGAGTGATTCTGCTTTATAAGCTTCCTCACTGGTCTTGGTTAATTATCTATTAATTGGTGAAAAGCTGCTCTAAAGTATGACATAAACTGCTAATTAGCCTTCTCAGTTTAATAGAATTTTATCTGCTGGTGGACTGTGTGGAAGTAGAAAATTTACCTTTATGGCAGAAGAGGTTGATAGGACTAGAATGTTTAGACTCTCAGATACAACCTGACTAGATCTGTTTGTCATTAAGCTGTATTTCAAAGCTTGCATCTTCCAGTGAGCCATCAAAAAAGGAGTAGTTTTCATGTGATATCTGAGATGGGACAACAGATAATAGCTTTAAACTAAAAGAGGGTAGATTTGAACTGGATCTAAGGGAGAAATTCTTTACAGTGAGGGTGGTGAAATACTGGAACAGGCTGCCCAGAGAGGTGGGAGATGCCCCATCCCTGGAAGCATTCAAGGCCAGGCTGGACGTGTCTCTGAGCTACCTGGTGTAGTTAAAGATGTCCCTGCTCATTGCGGGGAGGGGTGGGCTAGATGACCTTCCAATTCAAACAGTTCTATGGTTCTGTGATAGAGCACTCATTGCAATGGAAGTGTAACTGCGGTTAACTCAGTTTTCAAGAATGTTTTTGTACCAAACTTAAAAAAAGGGAAAGAAAACAAGCAAACAAACAAAAGACTACTTTCAAGTTTGGGACACATGTTTTGCTTAGTTAAGTTGTTATCCAACCTGTAAAGTGAGAGAGAAGGTAACTTAATCAGATAAAATGCTTTAGAAGTAAAACTTGATTGCAATGTTTTGCCCCATTCTAAGCTTGGAAAGGAGATCATAAACAAGATTTAAAATTACTGCTTTCGCTGTTATGCTTGATGTTGGTGTGGGCTTAGTAATGCTGCTTAGGCAGTTTAAAGAAAAACTTACTTAGCCTTTTTCGTATTGAAGACAACAAAATATTTATTTTTAAGTTTTCTTGAAATAAGTGTGGGGAAAAAAAGATCTACAGGATGTGAAAAAGTATGATTCAGTGTTTGTCAAGTTACGTTTTATTAATAGCAACAATGCTGTAAACAGATGCTTTAGTGATTACTTAAAATGAAACAAAATAATCCTTGTATGGGGTAGGGATTTAAGGTCACAAATACTGTAACTGAGGGCTTTTTTCTTTTTTTTTCCTTATTTTTCTTTTTGCTTTTTTCTTTTTTTAAATGGAGTTCTTAAGTGTGCCTGCAGCACACACAAATCACTATAGCTGGATATGCATGTGCTGCTTGCTTTCTGGAAGCATTAAACATTAAACTCTGCTAAAACTCGTCTCCCTACTGCTTTTTTTTAGCCTCTGGTGTCTGAAGTTAAAAAGTACAGGGATATTGTCATTCCTGAGTGCCACACAGGTCTTGCAAGCCTCATACTAACTGGAGCTTTAGTGTTGTTCAGTAGGAATGTGGGGAAAACTGTGGCCATACGTCACGTGAAAATAAGCTGCCGTATTTGATTGCCAGGCCAGAGATTTCCCGAGCTCGGGCACGAGGTTGGGGTGGCCGTTAGCGTTCAGTAGATCACGTGGGAGGTGGTCACAGAGCTGGGGTTTCTTTCCTGAATTGAGAAAGTCTCTGAGGGTAAGAGAGGCTAGGTTTTACGCTCCCTAGCAAGTTATATTATATGTGCAAGTGTCCTAAGTTCTTCCACCCCCTGCAATGTATGTGGTAACCTGCCTAGCATCTGAAAGACAAACTCTGTGAGAAAGGTAGAAATAGTACTTACGGTTAGCAGGATTTTGTCGACTACCGTAGTGTTATGTTTTTTCCCTGTTTTCCTAAGAAAACATGGATTATAAAGTTGTGCCTCCTGCACAAGTCTGTCATTATCTCCATTTCCCTCCCTTTTTACTATTTTTTAGACTTTTGACAAATTTCAAACAGATTTGTTTTGTAGTCTTAAAGATATTCTTTTTCCAGAAGTTCCGTGAAAATGTTTGCCTCTGATGAATGCTCCCAGTATGAGAAAGGGAGAGCTCATGCTGTTTGTTGCGAGGATGCGTGTTCAGAGGAGCTCGCACCTCACCGATTCTGCACTCCGAGATGTTACTGGTTGGGGGGACAGGTTTTGTGGCTTGGTGGTTTTGTTTCATTTTTTTAAACTTCAGAATGGTGGTTTGACACCGATGCTAAATGTATGAATTTTAAATTTTGGGTAGCTTGTTGTTATGTTGTTAGGATGGTGTTAAGAAAACTGTAAAACATTCCACTATATTTTCAGCCATAAATCCAAATACAGTTTTAATACGGTAATGCAATTGAAAATTAAAAAAATGGATAAAACAATTTATTCCAAATAAACCACAGTATTAGGAAATGCAAAAAAGGATTCTTCTTTGCTTGTGGCTTAATTTTTATGCCTACCATAATGCAATCACTCTTGTTATACAAGTAAATAAAATGGTGCCATGCTTGCAACTCCTTAATGAAGTACCATATTGGCAAATAACTGATTCTATTGTGAGACAAAGGTATTGCTGTTATCGTCATGAAAAGGTAGAACAGAATGATTTAGCAAATGTTAATAGTACAACTACCATATTACTAAATTCACAGCAGGATGTAATCAAATTTTTGTCAAATGCAACTACAAAAATAATGCCTTTTAATTCCTGTTGACGTTATGATGTCTCCTTTTACTATTAACTGTTATGATATCAGGCCAGTCCTGCTCACTTCTTCATGAGTTCACATTTTTGAGAATTTTCATATATCTTAAAAAGCCTGAGAAAGATGGTATGCCAGAAGTAGTTGTTGATTTCTGGGCTGTTGTTGCTGTATCACAAGTAAATTCAGAGTATGAATGGTGCATTACTAAAAAAATTAATAAATGACATTTCAAAACAGGTAGTGGAGAAATAGTTTAACTGATGGATGAATTAGTTTTGTAAATAGCTGTTGGTAATTAAAGTTAGGAGATTTGGCTGAACATGACTTCTAATTGATCTGAACTGGTTATCTACTCTGCTATGCTAGATGTAGCTCAGGCAGCACTTCATAGCTTCATGCTTTCCTTTCTTCCCCTGCCCTTTTCCTTTTTAAGGTAGATTTTTTGTGTTTCCTGAAGTATCTGACAGATTGTAGCTCTAGTTTCGTGTACTATCAGAGTTTTCTGACTTCAGCAGATACAAGCTTTCCCTCTTTCCTCCACTCCAAGTAGTGGTTAATTTCCACCTCTTTTCGGGTACTTAGCGTTAGCCTTCCCGTGCTGTCTCTTCTCTGCCTATTTTAGGCTTTACAGAATAAATGATACAAGTCTTAAAAGTTTATAAATCGGTCACGTTTTACACTGCCTGCTGCAATAATATATACTTAATTGTTTTTATTCTTCATTGTTAGATCTTGCTTCTGGACTTGACGTGGTATGACTGATGTACTGTCCTAGGCAGCTGGTGATAGTATTTGTGTTTTACTCTCTGAATATTGCTGGCTCAGGAAAGGAGTTGTGAGGCAGTTTTCTGACCTGCAGTCTCCTGGATGTGGGAGGAATATGCATAAATCTTGGGAGTCAGCTTAACCCCGAACTTGCTATCAGGATGTGCTTCACAGCACTTTCCCTCAGACTTACACAGTCATGTAACTTTGACTGAAATGTACTGGTTCTCCATCTAATAAGCTAAAAATATTTAGTACTTTGTTACCTACTGATTTAGGTTTGAATGAAATTTTGTGGAAAAATATTTTAAACCTGCCATACGACTTAAGTATTGCTTTGTTGATACTTGTTTGAGAATCTGTAAATGAAACTACTTAGATCATTTTAATTGAGTAAACCAGAAAATGCAAGTGTGAAAAGATAATTGGATGAAATAACTCGTTCATTTTAACATGATTTATTTTACCTGTTAGTGTCTCTTTTTAAATGCTCCACCTGGTAGAAATAAATTGTTACATCTCATTCTCATTTTTAATCTTTGAAGTATAACACTACTTGTGAGGAAGAGAAAATCATAACAAATATGATGAGACTTGTGCTTTGTCTTAACTATATTTTTGTGCTTCATTTGAAGGTCATTCTGTGAGACTGCTGGGTCAGAAGAAGGATAATGGAAAACGTTTGGGGGGAGCACGACTGGATTTGCCAAAGATTAGGAAGAATCCACTGATAGAAATAATTTCCATCAATACAGGGTAAGAATTTTCCAAACTTATGAAAGTTTATCTCTTTCTACAGGCCTGGTATATTACTCCCAAGTTACACAGAAGGAGCAGAATGACCACTTTTAAATGGTAAAAGATTTTAGATGGCATTCTTTCTGGAAAACAGATTCCTACTTTTTGGGGTAGAAGATTTCCGCTGCTCCAGCGCTACATACAGTCATGCAGTCCTCTTTGTACATTCATCTAACTCTATCTCAAAAGTGAAAGTCCTAAAAAAATTGGAGAAGAAAAAGGTATTTAGAGTTGTTTTTTCTTGTGCTCTTTTGCATTCTAAGAAGGAAGTTGTGGAACGTGGTTAGTAACTCATTAAGATCTGTGAATATAATTAAGATCTGTAAACACCTGATTGTCAGCCCAGGTGTTTTGATGGCTAAATTATATAGTTATTTGCTTCTTGCCCCTCTAATATGTTTGTAAAAAGTTATCATGCTTATATTTCAGCCTTTTCTTTGTTTGAATAAGCTACCCTCTGTCTATCAAGCAAATCTGGATGCCCATTTCTCCATAAGACTGCAAGCGTTTTTCTGTTCTGCGTTTCTGCTTTGAGGAATTCTATTTTAATTTTCCTTCCCTCGGTGCTTTCTTTTTCTTCAATCCACTTGGTCATCTCCCATTTGCTCAGTTTCGTAAAAAAAAACGAAATAAACAAAAAAGCCCATGCAAGTCCTTTTGTGATTTTCCCATCTTCTCCAGCTTATGCAGTAAGTTCCCAGGTGGTAAAATATAAAATGCATTGCCCTAGGCATCCCACGTAGGTGTGAACTGACTGCCTAGAGGAAAAAAAAAAAAAGTGGCAAAAAACCTCGTGTTTTGTAAAAGAGTTTTGCTGCTATTCCCTTTCTTACTTCCTTGTCTGTAAGTAATCTTGCCTTCATAATTTGCTGTAGAACCTAGTGTGCTGTTTAGGTCAGAATACCAATTCAAGGCTTACTGTAGTTACTTTTTTTTCCTCTGACTTCTGGTAATCATCTGGCTGACATTTTGTCATATTGCTGAATTAGAATACCTTTTCAAACTGCAGTTTCATCTATTGGTTGTTTCTGAAGTCTGGATAGGAGCTCTTTTGGTGCAGTTACTTTAAGTGATCTAATTTTTTTCCCTTATTATCTTTCCTGTCCACATCTTGTTTGTGCCCATGTGATTAAAATCTTTTTAATGATTAAAAATAAGCAAAGTATTCTTTTTACATTTGATTGCGTCTAATTTTCAGGTGGTATAATATTTTCTTTTCCGTTAATATTTATCACAATCTAATGTGGTATTATCTTTCTAGTTGTAAATGTTTCAGGGATGCAAACTGATTGAGCCATGGTCGTGTTTACATGTCTTTTGATTTGTAGTAGTGCATTTAAGATGGTAGAATGTATTGCTGTTTCCAATACCAGGTTATTACTAGCCTAATTATGGAGGTTAATACAAGCAGGGTACACTTGGCAGTAGGTGGCTGATGAGAGTAACAGCCCTTTGAATACATTCTTATTTTGAATGTATGTATTTTCATACTGGGTTTAAAGAAATTTTTTTCAAAGTTGATCAAATTACAGACAGTTAACATCTCTCTAATATGTTACCTTTGGAAAGCCTTTTATTTAGAACCTGATAGTTTACAAACACAAATTACTTTGCTTAGTAGTTATTGATGTTCTTAATATGTATCAAGAATATGTATTTTATACCATAGGATAATCTAAAAAGTACTAGAAACCACAAAAATCTATGTATTTCATGGAGAATAGAGTCAAATATGACTTTGTAAGACCAGAGTATTCTGAAAACCTCTAACAAACAAGTCAGTTGTGTAAGACATCTAAATTAACTAATGTCCCATTCGGTGTGATATTGCACGCTCAAGGAATCCTGTCTTTCTTGAAATACAGGTTATGGTGTTTTCCTGTCCTTCTCTTCCCCTATCCCCGCCCCAGTCTCTCCACCTGTGTATTACAGATGACTTTTTTGGTTACTATTCTGGATTTAAAAACTAAAGCTTAGCTTTGGAAAGCAGCAGTGCTCAGCAGTTTCTGCAAATGTAAAAATAGAATCAGTGAAGAATAAGACATAGTGAGTATTACTTATTGTGACTTGACTGTGTTTGTTTTATCAGCTTTGCCTTAGTAGTCTGGCTATGGCAATTTTTAGTACCAACACCACATTTGATCTGAGCTGTTTTTTCTGTGTAATGACTGGAGAAGGCTTCGAAGATTAGTTTTTGGTACAGTGCTCTTCATTGAGAGATAAATTTGGATCAGACTAGAAGGTCTAAAAATAGTAAGAAATACTTAGTTAAAAATAGTGATTTCCTCTTTGGAAGTGTATTTGCCTGATGCTGTTGAGCGATAGTGTGCGGGAGCAGCACGAGCAGGGCAGCTCCTTGAGGGAGGACCAGGAGGGACCCAAGGGTGCCACCAGCAGAGGCAGTGCCCGCACCAGTGGTACGGCCTGAGCACGGTGGGCAAAACTGGGGGGTGGTGGTAGGTCCCATGACAGATGATCAACCAGGGCCTGGGTCTTGTCCAGGGGTTCCTGTCAGGAAGAAAAGGAAATGAGCTGGAGACAGGAATGGGGAGAAGGCTACACGTAACACAGGTCTGAGGTCTATCCTGGAGATGAGTACAGGGCTGGAGGCATGGTGTTTAAGCTCAGGGCAGGCCTGGGGACACAGGCCTGGGCTTAACTGGAGCTCCTGGCCTAGAGGAGGCTGGTGGAGATAGCAGCTGAGGCTGGTCGGGTCAGTTGGGGCCTCATGGTGCCCACAGGACTATGACAGGTGGTGGTAGATTGCCAGTTACACCTGAGGTCTGAATGAACTCTTGCCCTTTTCTGTAATTCAATGGTGGAAGATAAGTCTTGTTGGAGAATGTGTATCCCTCAGCCCAAAGCGCCGGAGTCTTTGATGGCTCACGCTAACCCCTTTCCCTCTCCAGTAGTACGAATACCTTTATGTATGTGGACATCTGCCAGCTGGAACTATTCCTCTGAGAATTCAGTTTATTTTTGTGGGTCTTCAAACATGCTGATTGTTAACATATCGCTCATTCTTGTACAGTAGAGTCTGAGAAGGCGAGTGCAACTGAAATGCAACACTGTAGAATATTATTTGTTTCTTAGCTCAAGACACTGTCAAATTCTCTTCAGTATTTTTGATTTCGGGCTTCTTGCTTGGGATTCCTTCTTCTCAAACACAGAGGACAAAAAAAAGTTCCTGTCCTGATGGGTTCTTTCCCTGTGTAACAGTGAGCTTTCTCCTGACTTTCCCATGCACAAATTCATGCCTACATATGCATATGCACACATCCCTCTGTGGTTTTTTTTTTTCCCTGGACTGCTGCTGTACGTGAGCCTTCTCAGCTGTTCCTTTGCATGAATCAAATCTGTCCTATCAAGGGGCAAACATACTGTGTCTCCACTCGAGTATGCAGTCTGTAATAATAATAAAAAAAAGATAATGTTGTGCCCTTAAAGAGACCTGGTTCTTACTCAATGTTTGGCTTTTTTCCAGAAGTGATAGGCAGTTTTTTCTACTGTCAGTTTTGGTTGCTCTGAGGTTTGCTGTTTTCTCATTTAGAAATCCAAGGTATCTTTATCTGTTTAATTTACCGTGGCAGTTAGTGGTTTCTGTCAACAGACTGTGAGAAAACCTTCCGTCATAGGAGTAAAGTGTTTCAGGGTTTCCAAGTATGTTTGCAGAGGCTATGGTGAGTACCAGAGTAGGGGCACAAGAGACTTACCAAACTTCTTTGACATACAAAGATAACGTTAGTGAATCTTGATTTTTCCATGTGCCAAACACAAAAGAAATCTTTACAATCCTAGTATCCTGTACAAGCTGTAGATTGACCTCTGTAATTTTTTCCCTAAGGATTAAGTGACCCTTTCTTCCTGTATTGCTTGCTTTCTCTGTTACCACTTAGAAAACATTTTTCAATATTTTTCAAATCAATTATTTTTTTTTCTGTAGAATAGGCAGTTAATAAAAATCAGTTCCCACAGAGATTGGATAGTTGTCTTAGTATCTAGGAAGTTCTGTGGTGATATTAGTGGATCTGAACCTAGAAACAGTGATTTGTTCCTGTCCTCCAAAATTATTTTCTGCTTTGAATTAAGGGCATTTGGTTCGATCTCTTTCACTTTTCTTTATGTCCTAAGCATGTATTGTACAGGTCATCTTCATCTACGTAATAGTAGTAGCATAGCATATGAAATGCTGTTTGGAGAAAAGGCATAAAGTTGTTTACTCATTTCCTAATGTTATTATTCCATCTGTTAGTTTTTGAAGTAAGAAGGATAAATGTTCTCAAATCCATTTTCCATTACAGCTTCATTTTGGTCTAGGGAAAAATCTTGTCTCCTTGTGATCTAATCTTCGTTAGTGCCAGTCTTATAACCTGTGTAGCCACTTACACAGCTATTCTTAATGGGATCAAGACTTGGTCTTCCACCTTTTAATTAGGTAATTCTGTATGCTGAAGTCTCCGCTTTCTAGCTTAGACTAGTACTTACTGACGTATCTGTGTTGTTGGCATGGCCTGAGCTCCCTCATAGTTGCTACTATATCTGTGGGTCTACCTTTGAAATGCTTGGTGCATTCACATCAGCTCTGACTCCTTCATAACTGGGATGAGTTTTCTGGAGGCGCCATCTTGAAACCATGTAAAAATATCTTTGATTGCTCAGGGAAGGATGTTGTGGCTTAAATATGAGAGTTTGTAAGGTCATTGCCCTCCTGTGCTTAAATTAGTGGGATATTTCAGTAATAGTCTCATTAGTTCAGCAGAAGAACCACTATTTCTTTGTGTTTCTGTGTTTACTGATGTGAACTCAAATTGCTTCCCTCATACAATGTTATCTTTAGATAAAAATACGGAGAGAGGTGGAAAATGGAAATCTTTCTGGCATGCGAAAAACTGGATTGCCTGCTGTTTGACAGTGATAGACTTGGGTTTTTGGCAACTGCTTATGTACTTTTGTCTATCCAACTATGCCACAATGTTTTCAACATTTCTGTCTTCTCCTAAAATATTGCTGTCCCCATCTTAAATGAATAACCAGTCAGGTTGCCCAGGGAGGTTGTGGAGTCATCTTCTCTGGAGATATTCAAGACCCGCCTGGACAAGGTCCTGTGCAGCCTGCTGTAGGTGACCCTGCTTCGGCAGGGGGGTTGGACTGGATGACCCAC
>Ga0065711_1011011_pt1 | contig 24995 bp, 12 predicted proteins | sample Hoacrofraction12_FD_59098 | JGI IMG/M metagenome (GOLD analysis project Ga0065711, IMG submission 59098) | Hoatzin crop microbial communities from Cojedes, Venezuela - Epithelial fraction 12 v2 (version 2) | ecosystem: Host-associated > Birds > Digestive system > Esophagus > Crop | place...
AAGTTCCGTCTGAACATGAGGAAGAACTTCTTCACTCTGAGGGTGACGGAGCACTGGAACAGGCTGCCCAGGGAGGTTGTGGAGTCTCCTTCTGTGGAGATTTTCAAGACCCGCCTGGACAAGGTCCTGTGCAGCCTGCTGTAGGTGACCCTGCTTTGGCAGGGTGGTTGGACTAGATGACCCACAGAGGTCCCTTCCAACCCCTACCATTCTGTGATTCTGTGATTCTGTGATTCTGTGCTGCCAATTGAATTTTTCTCCCAGTATGCATGAGTGAACCACCCCTGAGCTGACTTGTAACAGCTGTCACCTTGCTCTGTAACAAAGTTAAGGTGAGAATATGAGAGGGCAGATTACTGCAGGATGGCAAAATGCATGTGAATAGAAATGAGAAACTTTCTGAACTGGTTGTTTGTCTTTTGTGTTGTCAACTTCAGTCTAGTGCAGTGAATAATGGCGGAGGCTCTGGAGTTGTTATTTCCATGTATAGTTTGCTTCTGAGATTGTTTACTGGCCCGTCTTGAGTGGTCTTTTAAGAGTACGCCTCTTTAAAATAAATCTTAACTTAATCATGTTACTAATGTGAACTAACCTTGCACTATTTCTTTTTTCTTCATATAGTTTTCCCTACACAAAATGGAAAGGTTGCTATAGTGACTGGAGGTGCTAAAGGAATTGGTTACCAAACTGTGAAGCATTTGGCACGACTTGGCATGCACGTTATAATAGGTAAAGTCATTATTTTTTAATATTAATATATTTTTGTTTCAGGAAGGTTTTTTTTTTCTTTTAGGAAGCATTTTGTTTCCAGCATAAGTGAAGATATGGCAGGGGAGATATGGTAGGCGAGAGGTTTGCTAGCATTTAGCATGAATAAAGGTTTGATTTATCTTTTGCTTTTCAAGATCTTAAAGAGAAGTAGATGGGATTTTTTTATGCAAAACTTGGAGGAGCTGGACTACTTTATGTAAGAAGTAAACAATAAGGTAACGAAAAAGACTTAAAAATATGCATATTACAAAATTATTTCATTATCTTGTGATTGAGGATGGACTATGCTTAAATGTTAGGGTGAACGTGTTCATTAAGAAGAAAACTAATGAACGCGGTGAAGGAATATTCCAGTGTGTAGTGGGGGATGATCTGTGTTATAAGGGCAGAGGAAGCCTTATAACTTCATCCATGTAAAAACTGCACATTTGCTTCTCAGTTTGTCACTGTGGGTGGCCTTTGTAGGCCAGGCAAGGGAATAAATACCCTGAGAGGTTCATTCGTGTCAGTCTGAGGTGAGCTGGACAACTCACCTGCTGGAAGTGCCTGTTTATCTGCATCAAGAGTAAGGGGTTTATAGGGTGACTATGTTCGACTGAGACATCTGAAGCTGGGATGGGTGAATTCCTGTAGGAACTCCAAAAATGTCCTGAACACACAATTTCTTCTCTCTGCTACAAACAATATTAGTGAGACTTTTTCCTATTTTTTTTAAAACTCTCTGTACTATACATATATGCACTAATACAGCTACTAAATGAGCAACATCATGAATACTCAGATGTTTAAAATGCTACATTTTTCTCCCTTCATGTTTCTTTAACTAGATTTTTGTCTAAAACACTGTAACTTTTACACCATAAGGTCACTGAAGGTTGATGTTTCATAATACACTAGGAAGATGGCAATGCCATTTTATTTAGCCTTTATACAGAATGTGCACTCTCTAAGGTTTTGTATACACATTGTTTGAAAAAAAAACCCAAAACACCAAACAATAAACAAGAGCATAGTAACCATATATTTTTAGTCTAGTGCAGTCAGTAACACTAATGGAGTTGCCCTGAAATCGTACAGTTATAACGCGGAATACCACTTACTCATACATGTTTTAATAGATGTGTCAAACCCGAGCATCTGCAAAAATGCAAACAGATGCTGCTATACGTAGCTAGGTGCTAGATGTAGCTAATGATGCCAGCATTAATATTTCACTAAAGTCTCTTTTCATGTTTAAGGTAGACTGCAAAAATGTTCTCAGTGGGAAAACAAAAAGGCCAATTTTCTTCTCTTTGCCAATTCTCTTCTCATGGAAGCACAGAACATTACGACTTTTTTGAAGACTTTTTTAATATGATTTGATGTTTAGGGTATTCCATGTAACAAAATTCAACGTGAGATCTTTGGGAAAGGGAAGGCAACGTTTAATTAGAGAATCTCTAAATACGATGGGTTGTTTTCAACTCACAATCACCCCCTCATAGATCTCATTCACTCACTCTCACAGCCATACTCTCACAAGCTCCAAGACGTGTGTGCTCATGTGGTCTGGTGAGCATCACTTGTGTGCAGCGTGGAAAAAGGTACGACAGCTGCTGAGAACTTATCCTGTCTCTGTGGTTCTTCTTGATCAGAAATGGCAGGCTAGTTTATGAGCAGATGGTTTATACCCTTTAGGATTCATCAGCTGTTAGTGCATTTTTCCTTGTCTGGAGTATATAGACTGTGTCTATAACCTATTTTCTGGGTGGGCTACCAGGGAAGGTAATGGTGTGGGTGATATGCCACGACCTGGATGTTATCCTCCTGATGTCAGAGTTCATGGTCATCTGCTGGCAAGTCCTCTGTGCTGTGGCCTTGACATTAACAACACGGGAACCACGTCCTGGAAACGTGTCCTTTACTTTCAGTAAGGGGTGTTCTTTTAACCCTTTGGTCTGGTGTTTCTACTGGTGCTTACAGACACACACGTTTCCATTCACTCTTCATTTGTACCAACCTTAATATTGGCATTATGAATCTCTACGAATGTAAATTAATGAAATTAATTATAGGAAGCATTTGATGAGTAAGATTTTTGACTGATTCAATTCTTTCAGGCAAACTCTGACCTAAACACTGAGCCTGGTGAGTCACAGCCATCTTCTTTGCCTGGGAAATTCTTCAGAGCGAAGAAGCCCTGTCAGTAGGATGGATACTCTCAGGCTTTGTTCCAGCTGCCAGATTAAAACAGTCTCAAAAGCACATTAAATGCAATGACCTTCCATCCTTGTTGCTAACTGTTGGCCCCAGGTGTCCAGAGTAAGTTTAAAATACCTGCTGGCACGTTGGCATGCGTTAGCACATTCAGCTTCAGGCCGTGCAAGCAAAGACTTAAGCCTCAAATAAGACAGCAAGTGTGCTCAGGCTTTCTACTCTAGAAATGTTTTCACCCTGTTTGTGTATAGGCGTGAACTTAAGTGAAAAAAGTGTCAGTTAGGTGAGTTTGGGCTTGTAAGGGAGACTCATGTAGCTCACAGTCAATCCTGTCCATTCACTGAATGCTTCTTTCCCATTACAGGAACTAAGTAATGGGAATATTTAGCAATACAGAATGACATCCCTGCAGTGGGCAAATGAGTCAAACCTGAATGTCTAATGTGAAGATGATTCACTGTTTGTGATAGATGTGATTTTGACTCCATTTGACATTTTAGAGGAGTAAATGTTTGAAGTAACTTACGTTTAAATCCAGTCTACCAGTGGAATGCAGAAAGCAAATAAGCAGAAGGCATCTTACCTTGTGGAACATGAATAGTCACCGCATGACAAGTCAACGTGCTCACTGAGAGCATTTTCAGCGAGCGGTTGGGCAGTGCTTTCACAGCTTCTTCCTTTCCAGTCCCAGCACTAGTGCATGAGACTTCTTTCTCTCATCAATGGTCTCCCTCTGTGGATGCCACTCGCCCTGCTGTCAGCCTCTCGCTGCGGAAAAGATAGGCCTGAATGCTGAAATCATGGAATTCATTTTCTGCGGGTTTGTTTGACAGATTTCATTGAAACTTTTTTGCCAGACTGTGATAGCATTACTCACAGTCAGCAGGGCTTTTACTTCAGGAAAATCTCATGACAGACAGTGGACCCCTGGTAGGGAAAGCTACTGCCAGTGCTGAGTCTTCAGAGTCAAGACACACTGGGAGCTCCTGCTTCCTCTTACGCTACTTAGTACTTAATAAATAAGCTTGCAGTTTCATTTTCAGAGAGAGAAGGTAAATGACACACCGGTTTTGGTGCCTACTGACCAGTGACTGATACTGAAGATGGTGTTTTGTGTGCACTTACAGATAGATATGCTTTTAACAATAAGGACATTGAAAATCAAGACAACCCTGTGATTTTTATGACCCATCAGCCATAAAACCCAGTAGGTTCAGCTCTGGTTCACAGTGTTGGCCACAGTTTTGTGAGTCTCAGTTTAGACTGATTTGATGCAGAAATACTTCATATTCCCTCCATCCTTCATCACTGGGGTTTAATTTTAAGAGGATTCTATGTGTGCGTGTTAAAATTGTTGAGTTTAAAAAAGAAAGCTTCAGTTTGATTTTTCTTTTTTTTCTCAGTACAGTAATAAAAGAATGCTGGAAAAAAATGTGGTAATATCTAATATAGAAGCTTTGATAATCCTGTCTGTTAATGGTGAATTAAAACAAAAACATTTCCAGCTTGACAATGTTACACATATGCTGCTTGCTATAAAACACCAGGTTCGGGGCAGTGTAATCAATCTTTAGTGTCAGAGTGTATCAATGTCACAATTTTCTAAGACAGGCTGGCTTTCTGAAGGAAACAGTCTCATTATATTTATTGATATGTATATATATATTTGAGTGACTTATTTGAGCCATGCAATTTTGACCTAAACAAATGTAGTTCCATCACCAGACCCAGCACTTCTTTGTGACCTCTGTGAGCCCTGCGGAAAACAAAGCAAGATATATTTCTGTCATCTCTTTCGTTCACATTAGTTTCCAATTTTCAAGCTGGACTCTCTGCACTATAAATCAAAGAATTCTTATATTGTATAATACTACAAAGTGACTTTAGAAGGATAATTAAGCCCTATCAAGATGGTGCAATTGTTCATTTTCAAAGACAGTTTGATTTACTTTTAATTACTGACAATTTGTATGGGATACTTTAGTTGTCTTTTCTCACTATACATAGATGTGTGAGATGCTTGAGTTATAATTTTGTCTAGAAAAGTATTTATCTTCCTAATTTTACCCAGGTTTTGTTAGGCCTGAATGAGTTTTAGAGTTAGGAATTGTTAATATGTTACCAGCCTCTTAAAAGTGGGTGATGGCTTCCTTTTTCTGGTCTGAACCCTAATAAAATGCATGCAGGTTGCCTTGTAATTGTCATTCAGTTCAGTTTTTAACATATCAGTACACTGTAATCAGGGTTATTAAAAACTCTGCTTATAGTCCTGTCTGTTATTTATACACTGTGCACGTGCACAGAGCCACATACAGCCCCACACAGCCTTCCAAATCCATAAGAATTTTTTTCAAACACTTTAGTCTCTAATTTCTGTTTGAAGGCTTTCACTGTCCTAGCTTTGAAAAAACTTTTTCCTTGTTAAGGAACGTCTTTGTTTATGTTTGTTAATTTTGAACATTTCATCTGTAAAATTTATGGGTGTTTTTGATAATTGGCAGTGGTTTAAGACCACTTATTTATGAACAAACTCATGACAGCATTTCTTGGGACTGTTTCATTAAAATAGTGACAAACATCTGAACGGACACTTAGAGCACAAAAATTCTCTTTTGGGTAGTAATCTCAAGTAGAACTACAACTCGATGAACTGTGCAGGTGTATTGCATAGTAAAATACTCTGATTAATTCAGCTCAAGCATCGTGCGGTTGAGAGAGATTTGGATTGGTATGGTTTGTGTGGATTTCTAAATCTTAAAGCAAAATTCCTTAAGGCTCTTAATGACACTACACAGCCCAAAGGAGAAGTACAAATGTCATTACATTCATACAATAACACTGCATGTTATGACAGAACATAGACATAGATGTTTATTTTCTTAGTAGAGAGAGTGTTACCACTAGAGTTCAACAAGAACAGGTGTTAGAACCCATGCGTTCAACGTATAATTTTAGAGGAGGAGCAAATAGTGAAGCAACAAGTCTTTCAAATTGTGTTAAATTATTCAGGGTAATAAAGAGCAGGAAGATGTGTGAAGAATTGCAGGAAGACCATAAGAAGATGGGTGTTAAAAGGCATGTGCAATTTGGTGTAGATGAGTATGGAGTGGTGGACATAAGGAAGAATCTTCCCTGCAGAAATAGAAACCATGGGTCCTGTGTTGACTGTCGTCACTTTGGAGGAAGAGCTTGGGGCTGCACTAGATCATTCTATGAAAATTCAGTGCTCAATAGCTTGCAAAAAGAAAAACAAATATTATAAATTGTTAGAAAAGGAACAAACAAAACAGACAGTGTGAGTTTGTCACTGTATAAATTCTTTGTGTGCCAGCACCTTTTGTGCTGTGTTAAGTTCTGGTCTGCCTATTTCAAGATGGATAGCGTAAAAGTGGAAATGGTTTAGAGGAAGACAAGCTTATCAAGGGTCTGGAGAAGCATCTTTATGAGGAAGAAATAAATGGGCTTGGAGTCTTCAATCTGAAAATATGTTCTGTGACAGGGAACCACTATTCACTCTCTTCTAAAAGCAGTACATAAAATGAGCAGCTAGAAAGATGCAGTGCTTATGAATAGTATGGAGATTATTACAAACTCAGTCTAAATACAGTACCACCCATCAGAAAATAAATTAAAACAGTCTAAACCAGGCCACTGTGATTAAAAACAAAATCCCGTAACAGCATAAAATATTTCTGGACTAGTATCTTCTGCATAGGGCATTAAATCATCCTTAGTGTAGGAGAAGTGTAAGGTGGGCAAATGTGACTATTGGGCAGTTTTAGGAAGGACATTGTGCATAGTCCAGTGAGTGTGATTTTTATGCTGAAAACAATGATGTCAGGCGTTGTAAAAAATACAGAGTTAACTATGTGATGACAAATTTTTGAAGAGTTTAATTTATTCATTAAGCATTTATTAAATGCTTTAAAGAATTCAACAACCGTGTGAATTAATTTAATCTTGATTTTCAAAAGCTTTTGGCAAGGTTCATTCCAAAAGATTTTAAAGTGGCTAGCTTGTCTTGAGATAAGAGACAAATCTCTTGTAGATTAGTAACTGATGAGGAGACAGAAAACAGCATTGAGGAATTGTTTGTCAGCTTTGGAATGGAGCAAAGGGACTCTTGATCCCACATGTTCAGTACATTTATAAAACACAGATACAGAAAAAGGGTGAACAGTGAGATGATGCATTTTGCACAAATGTGTTTAGGATACCCAAATTAATTTGCCTATTGACAATTAAGGGATGTGAGCATCTGACATTACAAGGAAAGGCTGAGAGAACTGTGACTGTTCAGCCTGGAGAGGAAAAGGCTCAGGGGGACCTTTCCCATCTGTGTGAACACCTGATGGGGACAGTAAAGAAGATGTAGCCAGGGTCTGCTTTGGTGCCTGTAACAGGACAAGAGGCAATGGGCACAAACGAAGAAGCAGAAGATTCCATTTAAGTGCAAGAAAACACTTTTTCTACATCGAGGGTGATCAAACAGGCTGGCTGGGGAGGTTGTGGGGTCTCGATGCTTGGAGATACTCAAAACACGACCAGACATGGTCCTGGTCAACCAGCTGTAGCAAAGGGTGGGACTGGTGGGTCTCCAGAAGTGCCGTCCAGCCTCAGCCATTCTGGGATCTTGTAAAATCTAAAGTACCATGAAGAACAGGGAGGAATCTCACAATATTGAATGACTGGGTTATGAAGGGATGGGTAAATACTTAATATCAGTAAATGCAAATACTGCATACGAGGAAAAAGCTCACATCTATATATTTACAAGAATAGGATCTAAATTAACTACTAGCACTCAAAATAGAAAAAAGTGTTATTTACTGTTGAAAGCTCTCTGCAGAACATCTTCAGTATTCAGTGCCAGTCAAAAAGGCAAGCAAAATCTCGTTACTTAGCAGGAAAGAAGATGAAAACAGCAAAGGAAGCGTCCCCCCTCTTTCTTTGTAGAAATCGTTCGTTGATCCTGTTGTGAATACTCAGAAGGAGTCTGGTAAAGCTGGAGAAAACGAGAGAGGGATGGTGAGGAGGGTGGGATGTCTCTGTGCTTATAAACAAAGCTTCTTCTGCTTGCAAACAGATGACTGGGGTGTGATGTCATGCAGTTATGAATGGTATAGAGAAAGTGAATGAGAAGTGGTTATTCTCTGTCTTATTGTACACAAAGTAAAGAACATCCAGCGAAACAAAAAAACCCACCACTGGAGCAAAACCTTTTTAATGTAATGAAGTGTGTCACTAAATCACAGAGCTTGTCGTCCCAGAACCCTTTCGCAGCCAGACGCTTGAATGAATTGAAAGCGCAATTAGATGAAGTGGTTGGAGGTAGGTTAATTGAGAGGCTAGGTGTGGCCTTTGATTCAGGAAATCTCCGAAACCTCTTACTGCTGGGAGGGTGTATCAGAAAACATCACTCCTAAACTAAATGCTGTCACTTATACTTTTTACTTAGGCACCTGCTGCGGCTTATTTTTTGAAACGGTGCACTTGGCTGAATATGTCTTTGGTTTGGTAGACAGGGTCATTCTTAACTTCTCATTGGAACAGCTGGGTTGCTGAAACCTAGGGGAAGAATGGAGATTTCTTTTCTCTCTGCAAACTGACATCCTCCTCTTTACTCCATTTTTTTTCTTTTCTCAAAGGAACTCTTAGAATCATATTTTTGCCTTTCATGTCAAAAAGGCATGTTTGTAATTGTGGCTGCTGTGTGATGAACTGGGGGACAAAGGACATGTGGTACCTGTAGACATAAGGAAGCTTTCTATCACTTTCTGAATGTTTTTTTAATACCAATTTACATCCTTATATCTGGCTTTACTGAATAACAAATTAATGACTTGGAAGTTTTATGGGTGAAACTCAAGACCTATGTTCCTTTTTCCTAAACAAGATTTATTGTTTTTTAATGGAATATGTTATCAATTTCTTTAAAAAACACTCATATTGTACTTAGTTCAAATTCCTCATCCTCAGAGCTTTTTGGGGGGCAGTCATTCCTCTGTCTTTGGCACGTGCTATTTGTTGTGCAGTGCCATGCATGCTCACGAAATCATAATCCTCGTAACACCAGCTGATAGGACTTTGTTTTTCTCTTGAGGCTCTGGGTGCCCTTGCAAGCTTTGTCTTCAGGCCAGCGCTCCAGTTACATCAGTTCCCTTTTAACCATAATGAGGATTATTCTACTCAGAGGAAGCACCTTAATTCAAATTTCCAGTTGGAATCTTTTTTATATTCTGTTGCACAATGACACCTAACCCTCAACCTCTGCAAACTCCTTAATCAGACGGTATATGTGTATACAGAATTTATTACTATGCCACCAAGCTTCTCCTGGTAATGCACATATGCATCAGAGCTTATGGGCACCACTTCTAATCTTGGGTTACTTGAAGTGATCAGAGGGGAGTGGGGAGGGCCGTGGGGCAGGCAGAGAACCCTGGAAAGCTGTTCATCATTTCAGGGATTAACTGATGTGTAATTACATCTAAATGAGACAAGGGATGAGCATTTGTCTCAGGTAGATAGGTTGCCCAGGCACCAGTGAATGAGGCGGTTGCAGCTGCCAGAGGCTGGGGTACGTGGGGTGGACTGGGAGGCGATATGCCAGCATAGCTGCCCTGCCACTGGGCACCTCACCCTGGCCTCCCCTTCCCTCTCGTCCCTTCCTGGGGTTTGCCGCAGCAAATGCCCTGCAGTGTGTTCCCTTGAAATGTCAAGATTGCAAGTTCCTATTTTTACAAAACACCAAAAGGAAAATATCTTGCTTTTTTATTAGGATCAATTTTGTACATAAATTATGAGCAGGAGTAGCAATTATTCTTTTGGAGAGATTTTCTCATTCAAAGACATTAAAAATATTGTACAAAGAATACAGCTAGACGTATCAGGTCCCCTTAACTAGCAATAGTGTAAGTATTTCCCAGCTGTGCTGGGTTCCTTTGGACTGTGCTTTTGCCGTCCTTATTCAGGCTGAGCAATCCTCTGTGATAATGCTATTGAAATCCCTGAAATAACTTTCAGGTTTAGGATGAACTGAAGTGATTAAGATGACAGAGCCTGACCTTTAGGGCAAGATCCAAAGCCTATTGCTGCTGATAAGAATTTTTCTATGTACTTCTGTGGTGGCTTTAGATCAACGTGCTTTCACTTGTGGCATTAGTGTAGATGGATGTTGAAGAGGAGAGTCAATTTTTTTTGACTAAAAGTTGTATTTAAATCTGTTTTCCATCTTTCTTTTTCAACATTAGCTTCAGTATTTTACTAAGAATTCTAATTTTTCATGCCATTAAAATGACATCTTATTTTATACAGGTGCATCCATTCAGACTTGAATTTATTTTTGTGTTACTAGTTTTATTTTCAGAACTGATTGTAGTTAGCATTGTTATTGAATCATTCTCACCTGAATTTTTCACTATTCTGTGGGGACTAAGCAGAAGAAAAACATCAGATAGGGCACCGAACAGCTTGCATAAACAGTTTTTGAGACAACTAGATCTATTTTGAGTTCTCAAGAGACACCTTAAATTAGCATGAAAAGCAAGATTATTATGGTTTGGGGTACTTTGATGATCTAAGCTCTCAAGATGTTGAATCCCTTTTTCTCAAAGCTTTTGTTCACATTCCCTCACTGTAGAAAAAACATGGTCTGTCTTCCTTTTCTTACCCTGCCCTCCAAACCACTTGAATCCAGAGTAAGCAGATCTTACACTACAGATGACACAGCACTTAAATGGATGAATTCTGGCATGGGTGAATTCTGGCATGGCTAAATTCTGGCATGTTGCAAGTATGAAAATTATGGTGAATCATTGGCAAATAGTCCAGCCAGAGGATTCTCCTGTGTATCACAAAGATTTTAAAGAATCACTACAATTATACTACTGAGGATCTAAGCCAGCTGATAGTAGTAAGGATTTGACCCTCGCATAGTACACTGTCCACCTCCTTAGAGCGCTGCACTCCTGTTCAGTGTGCTTGAAGGCTGTGCCCTTTAGTGATCCATCTTCATCAAGAAGATACAAATTATTTTTGTTTCTTTCCCAACCTAAAGCTGGTCATGCTAACTCGGTGACTTAAAATTTTTTTTTTTAATTTTGAAGAATTAATGTAGCACTTCAGAGGAGGTTGTTCTTTTACATGCTTACCAGTCTACCACTTTGCGTAGAGGATCCCAGAAGGATGTACTAGGGGAGGAGCAGTACAACAGCGCAGTGCCTCTTTCCTCTCCCACCCATCCTTGGCAAGGGGATGCTGATCTCCTTCAGCTAACTCAGAAGCGTAGATTACTCTCCCAGTCTTATGGTGTCTTTCTGTTATATGTGTCTTTGAACTTTTTGGTAAGGATTTTGGTCATTTGTTCAGTGTCTTTATACTTTCTTGCAGGATTGTCTTTGAAAGAAGTATTTCAAAAGCCTCTATTACAGTAGCAGCTTTCACTGAGGCTATTTCAGTTTTGAGATACTCCAGCCTCCAGAATCTGGTTTTTCAAATTCTTTGTTGAATCAGGCTGGAAACAGACATTTGAAGTGACTGTTTAGCAAAATAATTATTTTTTCCCAGAGGTCTAGAGTGAAAAATATGCAAATATGAATAAAATGAGCTCATTTGGAAGGCACTGAGCTTTAATGAAAAACCATTTATATAACAGCAAAATAAAGCAAATTAAGATTTGTTGTGAACACAAGCTCTTTTAAAAGAACAAATTAAGTGAACATACTGAGAGTTAAATCAAGACATTGGAGGCTTTAGTAAGCCTGTTCTCTGCGTGAGGAGTGCTGAATGAAAGAGGAATCAAATGAGACCTTCACAGAATTGGCACCAAAGTATTTTTGTTTCTACCCTGACTCTATCCAGCGTAATAACACACTGAGTTTGAAATCTTACTGTAGTACATCACTTGAAGTGAAACAGTGAGGAAAATTGTTCCCTTGTCCATAACCTCTGTGCACAGAATTCCCCAGAAATGGCAGTTTCACTGGAGGGTTTGTTTGTTGATGCTGCATCTATATCTGGAAATTAGCATCGTGCTGAATGTTTCTGTTTTGTACAAGGCTGGATGATTTTAAAGGGAAAAAAATCAACAGCAGGAAGAAAATATTGCAAATGTCTGATTTGGTGTTGTGTTTTGTTTTGTTTTCTTCCTTTCTTGGTCAGACTGAGCAATATGATTCTATAGTTAATGGAATGTATAGAGAAGAGTTATAGACCAATGTGCCTCTAGGTTTTATGTGGGAATTGTTTTCTCTCCAGTATCTGGAATGCTAAATGTCTTTTTTTGGGCTACGTTTATGTAAATATCGAGTCTTCTTGCATATCATGAAAACAAAGATGTGTTGCAAATTGTTGTTTTTTACTGAAGAAACACAACAAAAATTCCATCCTCAAAAGAACGCATTAGCCTAGCTTCTCAAAGTGGTCAGGTTGTCCCAAAGATGTCAATTCAATGCTCTGAGCCTTCAGCTAGTGCAACCAATGGACAACACACAATCTATTTATCTCAGAGGGGTTAGTCCTACTTTTGGAACATATTCCCTGTGAAATCGAATTAATCCAACTTAATAGCACCATAAAGCATATTTTAACATCCTAAAGTAAATATGAGCATGTACCAACGAGTGTGAGGAGGAGGTTGAGCCAGGTGACCTCCCGAGGTCCCTTCCAGCCTCAAATTATTCTGTGACACTGTGATGCTTTCGTTGTCTTTAATAGAGCTGNTTCACCATTATTAATAAGAAAGAAAAAAANGTGGAAAACCTGAAAATTCTGCTGNGTAACTATCAAGTGAATGANAGGACAGGAGACTTGTATAGAAGCCTGTATAGAAACCAAGAGGTTTATATAATCAGGAAAAGAAGGTGGCAGCTTCATGAAATTCATGAGAGATGTCAGTATTTATATCCAATTTCAATAACAAACAATAGGTATTTTGATGCGTCATGCTATGGAAAATGTTTGTGAATGGATAAATGGAAAGTCAAACTTAATTTAAAAAAATTAACTTGTACACCAAGCACAATATTTTGCTTGTGCTTGTGTTTTTTCCTTTGATATAAGTTACTATAAAAAAATTGCCAGACAAATGTCAGGCAATTACTAACTGTCCACCTAAGCTGAATGGCACAAAAGACATTTATTTTATGCTCAATCACATTTTATGTTAGTGCTAGTAAAACATCGCCTAAGCATTTAGGCCAGGGTAGTTGGGCCTTTCCTCCAACTGTGAAAGTCTTCATTTTGAAAAAAGAGCAAGGGGAGGTCCTCTCTAACATATATTGAAGCTTTTATAGAATCTGGATGTGATATGATTCACTTGGCTTACAGACTCGCATCTCAGCTCTGCAGGCCTAGCCAGCAGATGGTCACATCTCATATGAATAAATGAGATAAACAGGCAGAAGTCGTGTGAAGAGCAGTGTGTTTTTACAGCCCTCTTTGAAAACCTCTGCTGCCTGGCAGTAATGAATGAAGCCTTTCCACCTATAACTTCCAACTGGTTTTACACAGTGGTTAGCCCTTCATAGTGGCATGCTTATACTCACTGTCCTTAAGTTGATTGCATTGCTAATTTTCCATTTTCTGTATTGTAACAGCTGGAAACAATGAGAGTGAGGGCCAAGAAGCAGTGAGGAAAATACAAGAAGAATCTTTGACTGGAAAAGGTACCATATTATACCCTTTTCTTAAAGAAATTCTTTATTCCTATATTTTTGCTGGCATCTTCTTTTATAGAAAGTCCCCTTGTGTATGGTCAGACTTTTTTAAGTTTGGGGAAACTAATTCTTAAAGTACGTCTGACACAGGAAGAATGAGTAGGATGGGTTTTTAAAATGCTTTCAGTTTTGTTTGACTTCTTTGCTGTGTGCCATTGCAAAAGGGCTGGCTGCAAGTTACAGTCTGCCTGTGCGTGTGTATGGGCACAATGATTTAATAACTGGGCAGAAAATCAGAATACTAGTCATTTCTGGTAAGGGGAGGGTGACAGCAGGTAAGAGTGGGTGTGTTCTTTTTCATTGCTGGCCTTGCCTCTCATGGTGCGTATCATCCCATAAAAAAGATTATTTTTTTTTTTTAAGAGGTTTCTAAGAGAACAGTGCTGCCTTATTGTGTTATTTGACATCATTCACAAAATAAAACTGTGTTCTTAAAAATAGATGGACCCTTAATATCAAGCCCTAAATTCCTAGGTTTTTATGGTTCTTCTGGTTTTGTTGTTTAATCTGACGAGCAATCATGCTGGGGGAGGTATAAGGAGAGCATAACTTGGTAACTGTGAGAAAAGGTACATTGAGCACTATCTGCTGTGCGATTATAATTTGTGATTTGTGGTAGAGGTTAGTGCGTCTAATATTTCCGTCTCTTGGATTCACTGGGTGTAGTTCCTAGTAGTGTATGATGATTCACTGATGCCACTTTGATGTATCATTTCTTGGCAAAATAATAGGGCAGTGCTGGTACTCCACCCTATTTAGGATCTTCATGGCTTCTGCTGAGATCTGATTCTGTTCTTGTGTCTATAATAATTACTGTTATGATGATCAAAATACGTTAATTATTGTGTTAAAAAAACCTTTCATTAAGATTTATCTTTTGACTTAAATAAATGTGCACCCATCATAGCCTCAGGATACATGTATGCTAGTTAAAAGCATCATAAATTAAGGTATAGTCTGAAGGATCATGAAAGGAAAAAGGTAATTATTACATCGTTTAAATCTTTTGCTGGAAGTTTCTGTACAGAGACCAAAACCATTTGGAATTAATTACATCATGTGACCTGCAGGAAGCTGAATAAACCAGGTTCTGCCTTATTTTCTCACATCTGTGTCATCACAGACTTTTCTAGCACCCCAGTCTTACTTGTTTTTTCTGAACGAAGTAAGCTTTAACCTTCAGTTATAAACTTTGTCAAGATACAGCTGGCAGTCTGAGGAAGCCAAAACTGTATCGAAAGTTAACTGAAGTTGTTCCTCATGGTAATTATAATGACTGAGGCTTTAGTAATTTCAGGTCCTGATAGATTTGGCCTAAAAACAAACTGGAAGAGTATCGCCTTTTCAGGATTTCTCACTGACTGAAGAATATTTGTGTTTGCAAGTGCCTTCTCCTGTACAAAGGACTTGTGCAGGTCTGAGCAGCAGCCCTGTGTTATTGCTTAGCGATGAATCTGTGCGTCGCTTTGTAATGGGATGTGTGTGCAGGTGCTGTGAGCAGGACTGGGCTGTGCAAATGTAGCACCTTTCTAAAGCTATAGTTCAACATCTGTTTAGTCACTGCATAAAAACATCAGCAGTTATCAGTTGTCTCCTCCCCTTCTTTTTTTTCGCCTTTTTTATTTGCATATTTCATGGCCTGTATTAAAAAGCTGCTTACAGAAGCTGTTCCTATCTGGAATACTGGTCTCCTGGGGAAGAACTACTCAAAAAAGTATTGCTGGGCAGCTAGCATGATGAAGGATTGGGCCAATATAGCTGGCTGTCTTTTACTATGGACAAACAGCATGAGCAAGTGCCATCGGTTTGCTATCCAAATCTCAGACCTCTAATAACAAGGAAAATTTCCTTGCTCATTAGCAGGTTAGACAGCAAAAGGGAGCAAGAGACCTTGTCCTCTCCTTGTTGCCTGGCTGAGCCATACATAGCACAGACGTCCCCGGAGACAGCTCTGGGAAAAGGCCAGGCTTTTTGAATGCATGTAATTACAGCGTTTTTAAGGCGATATCATCCTTCTACGTCTTGGCCCACTGTCTGTCTGGGGCTCTGTCTACTATCTAAGGATAAGTGGTTTTACTTGACGTCTTTTACACTTACTTCAGGGGCAAGTGAGATTCAAAGCATGTACATAAATAGTTCCTATGAAGCAGCTGATGAGCAATAACATGTTAACAGTTTCAGAGGGGGATAAAGGATAATAATAAAAAGGATATGCACACAGATGATGCTTTTTTGCAGCAGCATGGCATGACATGAAGAAATGACTGATAAAACTTCTGAATACAAGGAGGCAGGAAGCCTGGTTTCCCATGCTGGAGGCGTGCAAAACAGAGCCAGTGCCAGAAGATGGTAGAGTACTGGAGAACAAGGCAGATGCAACTGTTCCCCTACAAGGCAGCAATGCTAAAGCACACAGAAAATCTAAGCAATGTGTCACATCACCTCTTTCCACCACCCATCCTCTCCCATGGTGCTACACCAGAAACCTCCTTGGTTCCTCTCCCTGCTGATTCCAGACTGTTCAGGTGTACTCCTTGGTTTTGGATCTCTGCTGAGTTACCTCTTGGTAGGTGTAAAGAGNGAGGAAGGACGTGGGCAGCTGAGTGGAAGAGAATAAGGTACAGGTCCTTGGGGCACAATAGACACAATTCACTTGACCATCAGAACCTCCTCCATGATAAAAGAGTCAACGCTCTCAGGTATCCAGAACAGACGAGGAGAAGTGCTGCATTGTCATTAAAATTATCACATGGGCACTATTTCCAAAAGACCGAGGGCAACAGATTGCTACGCTCTGAATCATAAAGCTGGGAGAAGCCAGAATGATGTGGGCATTTATCTTACTTCCATTTGTTAAATTGGGAACTTGTGTTGTTAATAGTAGCAATTATATGGCTGGGAAAATTGTTTGATGGCTAGGGATTGCCACAGAGATATTCTAATTGTCTAAGTCTCTGTAATTTACTCATAGGGTGTGTCTTTGTTAGTGCATTCGTTCATTAGATCAGGAGAGCGCTTTTCAGGCAATGCTCAGCTGTTGCCCGCTTGCTGAGCATGGGTTCACATCAGGAAGGGCACCGCAGGTCCTGACCTGGATTCTCTTTGGACGGAACTAGTCTGGGAGGTGAGCGGCAGCACTAGCAGAGCATTAGTGCACGGGAGCAAACTTAGAGCTTATCTGAGCTAAGAGTCCCAGTGACCTGTAAAAGTGCCTATGTCAAGTCTCCAGCACCCAAATGAGCTCTAGAGATTGACTTCTGTTGTTCCAAACTGCTTGTTAATGTAGCCATAACTGTAGTCACCAGTCCTGAACAAACTATACCAAGTTACGAAATTGGGAAGTTTCTGTGATAAACTCAGCTCTCAATGATACTAGAAGAAAACTTTCCATGTGCATAACAGAGTTTATCTGCTGACTCAGTTACCCTCAGTTTACATCTCTGCAAATGAAAGCTGGTTTTAGTCTGATGATTACAAACATACAAATGTTGGAAACTAATATATAAACATGAATGAAAGCTTTGTTCATTCCAGCATAGGTTCATGAATGCCAATGGAATCAGCAATTAGCAAAAGTTTATGCATAAATATCACTTAGCACACTACCAAGGGAAGGCTCTCACAACTGCACTGTAGGAGCTGGAGCTGCTACTAGACTCAAAGGAGAGAAAAATTAAAAGTTAGTGAGAAAACAGGGTGTAAAAGTCATATTAAGCAAGGACCTCTTCAAAAGGAGAAGCCCGCGTTTAATCTCACCCAACATTTTTGCGGCAATTCAAATAAAACCACAATTAGAAAACTACACACCAAATCCACAGCATTCACGAGACTTCCATCTGAAGCCAGGTGAGAAGGGAAGAAGGGACTTTCTCCCTCAGAGTCAGAGGAATGCGGAGGTTAGCACGGTGGCAACCAAATCGTGTTGTTTACAATCTGACCTGCATCAAGACAGTGTGGGTCAAGCAGTAGGAGGAATGAGATCACCTTAAAAACAGTTCGCGTGCATTCAATAAGCCAAGCCCGGCTTTTTGCCTGAGCTTTCTCTTGGGATGTTTGTGCTATGTATGGCTCAGCCAGGGAATAAGGAGATGACAAGGTCTCTTGCTCCCTTTTGCAGTATAACCTGCTAACGAGCAAGGAGATTTTCCTTGTTAATAGAAATCTGAGATCGAAGAGTTTGCGCAAAAAAAAGAAGGGATAATCTAGCCGATACCAAGGCACCAAGCATAATTGCAGAATAACTCATGTGTGGTTACTCCACTGACATTTGCTGTATGTCAGGCACCAATTTTAACACAACAGTCCATGTCTTTCCCCTCTGTACTAGACCGTTTATTGTTGGCTTTCCCTGTGGGCTAGAGAAAGCCAGCTGCTGAGAGTTCCCAAATTCCCAAACTTTTAGATTTGTTTTTGTCCAAGAGTCAATGGTGGTATTCCCAGCACGTGGGCCAGAGTTGTGTAAGCCAGTTCAGCCTTACTAAAACAATCAAAAATGTCACCAGGGACTTTTGGAAGTGATCATCCAACCAGTGAAAAACAGCAGAAAATATTTGTGGTTGAGACGTATTTTCTGTAAGCGTGCATAAGTATGTGTGAGTTTATGCTTGTCTGTGTCAAATTTGCTTTTCATGGTGTAGTTTTGAGGTGTAAAAGCGTAACATCCTGAGCTTGTGGCAAGACCTGACGTGGCTACCTTGTCCCTTCTACCACATCCTGCCATTGGCATGTCCTTTCTCTACCACTGCTGATGTTGAAAGACCTGTAGGATTGGTTTAGAGTTTCCTGGCAATAACAGAGCAGTTTCTATCTACATGGTTTCTTTTTTCATGCTGGTGTATTATCTCCAATACTTTGCTTGGGCAGGTCAAGGACTGCCCTCAGTTTGAGTTGTGCAACTGAACACCAGGCTCATGAAGGCATCTTGAAAGGCAGGATGGTGATATGAGCGAGGAATAAAGAAATCTTGATCTGACAGTACGCTGCTTTGCAGGACCCTGCGTGGAACTGTGGAGCTCTTCTGCTTTGTCACTTGGTGGCGGGTGTAAGAACATTGCCCAGACATCAAGATGTCTTTTCTTCCTGTAGCCTCATCAAAGGTTATATCATGTGCATTAAAGCCACATGAAAATATTTAAATCTTGAAGAATATTGGTGGTGTTAAATATAATCTAAGTCTATAAGGACTGGATCCTCCATGTGCTCAAGGGTTGGAAGACCACTTTCTAGAGAGCAAGAAACTAAGACAAGGGCTACGACAGTTTTTCTGTGTTCACAGCGAGTGTGTCCCTTACCCAGTGAAGCTGGTGACATTTTGCTCCATATTAAGCAAGGAAGATTTTAATCCACAGAAAGGTATCTCCAGAGCCCTCTGATAAAAACATTTAGGTGAATAGTTTGCGAATCAATTGTTCTGCTTTTCTGTTTGTTTTACATAATACTTTGATGCAAAAACATGGTTAAATTTGTTATGCCTGCTTGCTCATGTCTTTTTTGTTCTCGTTTTGACTTTCATTGTAACATTACAAGATTTTTCACCTCAGTGCTTATAGACATTTAAAACAATAGAGGACCCACTATTTTTTGTGTTACTTAAAACACCTTCGAAGTGGAGTTGTCATATTAACAGGGTGGCAATTCAGACATTCAGAGCAATATGAGTATGGCTGACAGAGCTAAAATTGAGCTGCAGGTCTGGATAGTGAGATGGAGATAAAGCCTTTCAAATATAAAACGTATTCCTAATGCAGGCACAAGCTCTGCCTGTTAGTTTCCTAAATCCCCATTTCCATTGGAAATGTGAAGCATATTTCATTAACAGGCTCTGCCAGTAGGAACCATGATTTTCTCTTATTTAAATTATTTCTAATTGAAACTTCGAGACAAAGAAGTGCACAGGTGTAGCTGTAGGCAGAATAACAAAGTCCTTTCAGATGTCTTGAAATGATTTTCTGACTAAATCAGTGAAGCTTTGTGTGACTAATGGGACCAGAGCTCTGAGGTTAGGATTTTGATGATTGTGCTGCTCGACTGAAGGCAAGCTGGAGAAAGGGAACTTCAAAATGAAATTGCCTCTGCAAGGCCTGAAAAAGCTCCAATTTCACCCTTTTACAGGATTTTGATCCTCTTTTATGTACCTGTAGAACCATGATGTCAAGCAATGGCTGGACAGAGGTGCTTCTGGGTTTGACACCTCCTGTAGTATGTCATTATTTTTTCCGGCGCGAGCAGTAGTTGCAGGTGGGTTGCGTGAGCCATTTCCAGACCTGGTCTGTTCTCAAGAAAATTGCCAGCGAATACTGAAAGACAAAGCTAAGAAAAAAGGCAATTTGTTTTCTCTCTGGAATTCTTTCATATCTCTCTTCCAAGATCTACTTTATATAGTCCTAGCTTTTGTGGGTTACATGTAGGACTTTTTAGAAGTTAATTTGCTTACAAAAAGCAGAATATTTTCTGTGCAAATGCCATCGGCTTCTATGCTAGGAATCCAGATGCCAGGAGTACAGAGAACTTACAGCTTGAATTAAACATGGGGAAAGCAGTGCCTATATTTGAAGCACTTACGGGCAGTGCACATAACCTTCCAGGTGTCAGCTGCATGTGAACCGAGAGACCGTGGTCTACCTGAGCGTTTGGGCAGTGGTGGTCTGTCTTTGTCAGCTCCATACTTGGAGCAGTACGGTGAGGCTCCGGAGGGAGCACAGCTGGAGTGGAGCCTCTGCACCTCTGAAGGGCCAACACTAGTGTGTCCGTGCTTAACTTGTATTTTCAACAGCAAATAACAAAGCTCTGAATAGGTGTCCCAGTTCTTAAATGAGTTAGGAGGCAGGCTTTTCCCAGGGGTGCCCAATGACAGGAGCAGAGGCAATAGGTGAAAACTGAAATGCAAGAAATCACATTTAAAAATAGGAAAGCTCTTTTTCTTTATTAGCATAAGAGCTATTGGATATTGGCACAGGTTGCCCAGAGAGTTTGTAGAGTCTCCATCCTGGGAGATGTTCAGAAGCCATCTGGACATGGCCCTGGACAACGGGCTCCAGGTGGCCCAGCTTGAGCAAGGGCTGGGACTGGACAATCTCCAGAGCTGCCTTCCAGCCTTAGCCACCCTGTAACTCTGTGAGTCTATAAAATTTTAGCAGCCAAAATCACATGAAATCCTGTCTGCTTTGTTTGTCCAGCTCTGTGTCCAGCTCTGACTACAAATGCTGTAACATACATAGATTCCTGGACTGCAAGATCTTCAAGGAATTGTATCAATGTTCATACAGTGCCCATAATAAGACTCTTGGACACAGACAGTGATAAGGACATTAATAACTTGACCATAATGCAGTCTTTGGAAATGGGTATTTGAGAAGAACTTTGGAGCAGTGTAAAAAAAAATCCATCTGTGCAGGTAAAAATCCCGTTCTGTGTAAACAGAGAGGAGTGTAGGAACATTGATGGTGAGAGCACTAATCTGTGTGAAAAGGCCAGAAAATATTGCCCATGACTCTGCAGCAGCTTGCCCTTCTTGTTATTTCTTTCTATGCGGGGCATTGACTAATATATTTTACTTGAAGACCTAAATTTTAAAATCTAAGTTTCAAATAAAACGTGTTCAATATTATGTGATGCATGACATCTCTGCCACATTTTCACAATCTGAATGGAAATTAACATGCCTGTGTGCACTTCGAAACCCTTCTCAGACTATTTAAAGGCTTGCAGGAAATGTGTAATGCCAGAGCATTTTTTTATAGTCTTTTCTGGTACTTGGTGCTTGAAAATCCTGCTTATAAGAAGAAGAAGAAATACCCCTAAGGAGACTGATAAACTCTTGAATTAAGCAAAATATCTAACTTGAGAATCATTAGATGTCTATTAATCATGTCTGGATTTTGATTTTTGCTTTTACGTCGAGGCAATGTTTCAGGATGAGGTGATGTGAGCTGTTACCAGCACCTGATGAATTTCCCCAGGATAATGGTCAGCTGTGCTTTAGTCCTTATTTAGTCTTAACATTATGTCTGCCACGGTCTTCTCTTACCCAGATTACTGTTGACTTCAGGCCACTTGGAAGGAGTAGCTCTTCACAACTGATGTGACTTGAGGAGACAAAATAAATCAAAACATTTAGTGTGACCTAGTTGAAAAATAATTCTCGCCAGTGTTTTACCTCCTAAGCATGGAAAACGTGTGGGCCTGTGGTGAGAGAGAGATCTCCATGGCTCTGGGCAAGATTTACTGTTCTGTCTTTCCTCTCATTCTACTCCAATCATCTCATTTATGCTCACACACTTGTGCTTTTTTTGAATAATTTACGGCCACTAAACTTCCTGGAACGTGGATCTCATTTAAATGGTACGGTGTCTGTACTTCTTTCTCTTTAGGAAGTTGGTGGCACATCAGGGGGAAAAAAAGAGACATATATATTGGAGGGGAGGAAGGGAAAAAACAATATAAGGTAAAAAGCAGTTTCTCCTGTTCAAATCTTTGTCATGGCAATTGGGGGGTTCTGAACTGGAGGTCTGTGAAAAGTTTCCAGCCTAAAATCCTGTATTTTCCAACCTAAAATCTTACAGGCTTTATCCTAGCTTATATTTTACACTTGGAAGTCAGTCCAGGCAAAAAAATCCCATAGCCCTAATTGCAACATTTTTTCATAAGACAGTATTTACTAGAGATGTGCCAGTTTTGATGAAAGTGTTTAGGGGCAAAAGAAAGGGAGAAACATTTTTATACTCATATCTGCAAAAGAAAGCAGGGAAAGTGCCCCTGCCTGTAAAATGAGTTAAGTTGAAATGTGTTTGGCTGTGTTCAGGTCAATCCAGATCCTTTTCATACCAACTCATTCAGGGTTTCTTATGTCCCAAACTACTGTACTATCAAAGACAGTGTTTGTTTTAGAATCTAGACCATAAAATCTTCCTGAATTAATAAGCTGCTGCTTGTCAATGCTTTTTGTTGATTTGCAAATGCATGCTATAAAGGAATTTCTTGCTTTTTGTTTTAAAGGGATTTTTTGCAAAGATTTTGTTGAAAACAAGTTTTTGTTTAAAAATTGCCACAAAATGGAAATGTCCTATGAAAAACACTTCTTGCATCTGAGTCTAAGCCTATTTTCCATCAATCTGTTATTTTTATTTGCTTTGAGATGATGCAAAATTAATTCTTTGGTCTCAGGCTAAGTGAAGTCTTCAGATGAGATTTCCTTCAAGACTTTATTTCTGAATGCATTAGGCAAAGCACCCCTCCAGTGCCATGAAGGCCTTATACTTTGAAACCATAGGCCACAGTTAATAGGAGAGATGTCAAAAAATCTGCTTATATGCTGTAGAACTGGTGCGTGTCTTACAAGGCTGACGTAGTGAGCATTTCTCCTGAGAATCTTATTCAGGCTCTTCCTCCAGTTAACATGATCTCAAATGGCTGGCTAAAGACCCCTATCTTAGAATATATATGAAATGATTTTTTAGTCTGGAATCATAATCCTTTAGTTACCTTGACAACTACCAGTGACAATAACTACATTGTGTTTGCCTCTCCAGATGCCCTTTCAGGCAGTCCTACGGACAGAATATAGATTTTTCTATTTTTTTTTTTTATTTGCTTGAATTGTATCTCTGGAAACATGCTTTTCAGAAAGCGGCGTCCTTTTCTGTGTGTCTCCCAGCAGGATAAAATACTATATTGGCTTTTGCTTGCAAAGGAGAATAATTTGTGGCAGTGTTCACATATTATCCAATTAACTGCCCAAAAGTGATTTTTGTGTGTAAATCTGAAATTCACATTGGTGCATTCATGTTAACCAACCTGGGTATATGTAGAGATTAATTCTGAATAAATCTTGACTTTCAAACAATGAAAATGATGTCATCAATGGTGTAATTCTGCCTGTCCCCTCCTCAAGTGGCATGGGTGAGCAGAGCATACGGTGTACGTTGCATGGTGCCAGAGGAAGAGCATCAGAGAACAGCAACTTGCATTTGCTGTGTGGAGCAGAGCAGAGCCGCGTGGACTTTTTCTTCATCTCAATGCAGTCAAAAGTGGAGAATTTAGGCTCATGTGTGCATTTACTGGGGGGAATCTGGGCCCCAAGGTGTGTTAGGGACCCACCAACTCTACTGGCTCCCACTGGCTATTCTGGCAGCGTATGGGGATGGGCAGGACTACGCAGCCACAGCAGCTTTGGGGAGCCGGCTGGCGCTGAGCAGAGATGTCCTTCGTCCCCTCTGAGCTCTCAGGTCTGTCTCTGTTTCCCCATGGGCAGGCTGTCCGGGCGGCGGCCTGGGGCAGAGCCTGGTGGCTCAGCCTTTTGCCGTGGGTACACAGCCTTTAGTGGGTTTCTGCGACAGAGGTCTTACCTAGGCGTTTTTCTGTTTAGGTGAAGAACTCATCAGGTGATGCAAATTGCTGGCGCCAACGTTAACTTCACGAGGGTAGTCCAGGAATACCGTTCTTAGGCTGTGCGAAAATCTAACACCTGTATCCTTAGTCTCTTAAACATAATTTTACCTTGTTTTCTGAAGATAGTATTTTGAAATAAAGCCATTCTTTTGTGCTTCCAAAGTGTTTGCATGGGGGTTATTTTCAGAAGCTGGATGCCAATGGGCTAATCCCTCCCTTTGGCTACAAGAGTGCTGCCCACCAACGCCAAGTTTAGGGATTTGCAAGGCAGCAGGATGAGGCCAGGTCAGGGAATTTAATTACATTCCTTCAGCCCACAGTTAGAAGCATGTGCCGTGGGGAGTTTGGGTCCGGTGCATTGTGGTGGTGTGCAGGGGACAGTTGTGTGAGGAGTGGGTTGGAGCTGAAATGAAAGCGAGCGGTTGTGGGTCTGTCCCTGCCTGCCGTCCGTCCTGTGCAGCCCGGCGGGGGACGAACCTGAGCGGTGCTCACCCTGCTGCCTGGCTTCACGGACCCTGTCCGCAAGCCGCCATCGCAGCCGCCCAGAGACACCTTTTAAAACACATCATCTTCTGGTAGTCGGAGAGGATAAAAATTAGTGCTGTTTTTTCTTCAATTTCTTTTTAGCACCAGGTGAGATTGTGTGTAACTGATGATATAAGGAGAATTCAGTCTCAGAGGGATTGTATGAATTTACACTAGCAGCAGCATATTATTCTTTGCCTTGAAAAATAGATTTTTTTATTCATCCCTTTTATATGACACTTTCCTTGTTTTGCACATTAATTTCAGATTTTGCAGATTAATTTCAGATAATTATTTTTTTATATTGTTTACTCTTTGAGTTAAATAAAAATCAACATTGTACCACAACAGATGCTATAAAAAGGAATATATATGTATGCATTCAAAGAGCAGCTGGAT